>VOFC01003544.1_pt1 | contig 21771 bp, 34 predicted proteins | sample 5384161 | NCBI WGS metagenome assembly VOFC01 (sample SAMN12384722, study PRJNA508395) | human gut metagenome | isolation source: healthy gut B | host: Homo sapiens | reverse complement strand
GAAGCTGTGTTCGAGGCTGTGTCCCGAATATTTATCAGGATGAAACGGCTGTTCGCTTAATCAATGAAATTGACTACGACTTTTCTGAGGCGGAGAAAAATTCCCGCAGTCTGATGCAGCGTTTCGGTGCGCTGGAGGTTGCCATGCGACAGAATGATTTGGCATGGGAAGTAAGGGACTATTTGAAAGATCACCCAAAAGCCGCAGTAGTCAATCTTGGCTGCGGACTGGACAACACCGGAAGAAGCTGCGACAACGGCAGCTGTAAAATATACAATCTGGATTTTCCCGATGTCATAGCCGTGCGTAACGAGCTTTTGCCCGCCGATGAGCGTGAGGAAAACATCCCCCTGCGATTTGAATAATACCAAATGGTTTGAAAAAATCGACGCATCGGGCGGTGCTATATTCTTCGCCTCCGGTGTGTTTTTACTATTTCTTAACCGAGCAAGTCAAAGCGCTTGTGCAAGCAATGGCAGACGCTTTCCACGGCGGTGTGTTGGTATTTGACGCAGCGAACCGGGCAGCGGTGAAAATGATAGCAAAAAAACTTGGCTCAAGAGTGCAAAAATCAAGGATGTGTGTGCATATTTCGCCGTTTCGGACGCGAAAGATGCGCTTTCCTTGTGGGACAACCGCTTGCAGGTCCCGAGCCGCGGCTATATGCTGGGCTACAATGACCTTCGGGACCCGTCCGTCAGCGGTTTTTCCGTTTCCTTGCCAAAGTCGGCGATAAAATGATGAAAATGCAGATTGTGAAGATTGCCTTCAGAAACAAATGACAGAAAACGATGTGTTAAAGGAGCAAAACAATGAAATACATAGGTAAGCCCATAGGAATGTGGGCGCTATTTGCCCATTCATTCCGACGAATGGTATCACAAGAAAGGCAAAGCCGAGATACAGGGAAATCATTGCAGGGTTGCCAGAGTTTGAGAACGCGGACCGTTTTAAGATGAACATCGTCAACTGTGCGATGATCGGTGCGTTCATCCTCTCTATGCCGGAGCATCTGGATGTGGAGCAGCTGACAGAGTATTATGCAAAAGCTATGATGACAAAACCGATGAAATGGTTTTTGCCGAACAGAGCGGCAAGAAAATTCACTGAAAAGGACATTGCCGATATGAAAGTGACAGCCGACTTGAGAGCTGCCGACCGAAATCCCTACTCATGGAATATGGACTTTTTCGAATACCCGGACGGCAGCGGCTACGAATGTCGGTTCACCAAATGCGGCATCTGCGTGTTGATGCAAAATCTGGGACTTTATGACCTAACCCCGGCGCTGTGCCGCCTTGACTACACGATGAGCGAAGCCGGCAGTGTATCAGATTTTTGTGCGAAAGTACACGATTGCCTCCGGCGGGGCGTACTGCGACTGCTGTTATAAGAAAAAGATGCTTTAAGCGGGAGGAAAAGTTATGAAGGAAAGCTATCTTACAAAAGCGTGCCGAAAAAACGGTACGTGAAAGATTTCGGAGCGGGAAGCCGTGCTGAATTCCGCTTTCGAAAAGAGGCTGGGTGAACTGCGCTCAGAACACGCCGGAGCGAGCAGGGAAAGGCTGCGACACCTCGAAAGTCAGATCATGCCGGGCATCGCAATCTATGAGACCCTTCGGACCGTTATGCCGAAGGACGAAGCTCTTAATGCTGTTCACGGATATGTGGAAGAACGGGCATATCGTCTGAAAAAGACCTTTCTGCGATTGATGCGCATCCCGGGATTATATAAAAAGGTACCGGGTATCTTCGCCAAGCAGACGCCGAAATTCTTTGGAAACTCGGCGGGCTTTGAGGCAAATGAAATCCGGACGACCGGCGGTGTATGGCGCATTGATATGACGAGATGCCCATATCACGATGAATGTGTGCGCTACGGCTGCCCCGAGCTATGCCGGTGCTTCTGTGACAGTGACGATATCACATATGACGGACTCCACCCGAATCTTGTGTGGCATCGGACGAAAACACTGGGGCGAGGTGATGACCGCTGCGATTTTTTTGTATGAAGGTCATGAAATAGATGCACGGGAATAAAATAAAAGAAACAGTTTATCTGATGCTGCATTTTTTGGCATAATCAGCGGAATATTGATGGCTGCCTTTTATGAGAGAAATCACACACAATTAAAAGAGGAGGTTTTAACATGAAACCTGACTACAAAAACTGGGTCCCCAAGGGAATGCTGTTTTCGCTCATCGCGGGAACGGTGCTGTCCCTTGCGCTGCTGCTCGTTTTCGGCGTATTCGGTATCGGAGTGAGCGGAAGGCTGCGCATTGCGCTGGGAGTGGTATTCGGCATCGCCTTTGTCATCTGTACAATGTGCACCGAGTGGTGTGTGTATGCCTATCGAAGCTTTTCCTACAGAAAGGACTTGACAGACTATGTTGGTTGGCGTAAAATCGGTACATACATACATACATACATACATACATACATACATACATACAGTATAAGTCTGTCATTTTTCAAAAAATATAATAGAAATATTAAAGGTACACTTTACATCTCTCAAAAAGAGTAAATAAGGTGTGCCTTTTTGTGTTTCTTTTTGAAAAACAGAGTTTTGCACGATATGTCAACTTAAATCTATTAAAGGAGTGTTGCCTATGAAAGAGCAAAAAGCCGATCTTTGCAGTTCGGCAAGTAAAAAAGTTTATTGCGAAACAAATATATGTTTTTAGGAGGATATTTACACTATGAAAAAAACAAATAATTTGCTCTGCTTTCTTTTGTCTTTTGCGATGCTTGTTTCACTTTTGACACAAGTTGCATTTGCCAAAGCACTAACATTACAAACAAGCTGATTTTCTTTCAGCCTTGGCAAACACAGAAACTACTGAAATGAATATTACAGGCAATGTATCTGTTGATGCGTCGATAGAAAAGAGTATTGACATCAATGTAAAAAGCGGTGCAACGCTCACATTGAATTTTGATGAGGGAGAAAACGGGATAAGCCGTGTTTGTAATGCGAATATTAAAGTTGAAAACGGCGCTAATGTTATTTTTGAGAGTAAGCCTTTGAATGATAGTAAAGCAAAACGCTATCTCATAATGAACGGAAGCTTCACATTGGAAAGCGGAGCTTCTGCTAAAATCAGCAAGAAATTAAATCCCATTGGCGGTATATTGTTTCAGGGTGAATTTAAGAACGAGGGAACACTTGACTGCGGTGGAATGAACATGGGACAACCTAATTTGTATGTCTATATTAAATTTGGCGTAGATAGCGGAAAAGTTACAAATGGTTATGTGGCATATAATCTTTGCCGGACAACACCGACTGATGAAACCATTTCAAACAAGGCTATCAGAGTTACAGCCATAAACGGAAATGCAAAGGTTGGTGAAACTCTTTCTGCTGAAATTGACGGTTTTGGAGATTCAAGAGAGCTTCCTAAAAATCGTATTGCTTGGAATGGAGCAAATTGGGAAGATGCAAACATTTATAATAATACATATACCGTTATCTTTAAGGATGTCGGAAAGAAAATAGGCGCAAAATTTAACGGTGTTGGCACTATGGGCAATCCTATTTCGAGCTACCCATATGATTATGTGGCGGTTAAGGACAATAAAGTAACAGTAATACTCAACGGAACGAAAGATATTGAAACCAGAAACAGACACAGTGCCCTATATTGATACGATTTATCTCGACAGTATAAAGGTAGCGATAAGAATTTAGGTGTTTCAGCAGACAAAGCAGTTGCTTCTATTAGCACTGCAATGCGACTTGTAGCCGACGGCGGAACAATAGTTGTATGCGGTGATGTTGTAATGTCGACTGATTCACCTGCATACATTACCAAAAATGTTACTTTTACAAACACTGATGGTGAAAATACCTATCAGGCTTCTTTTACAGGCGGCACGGAAGAATATTACAGTCTGTTTTATTCGGCAAATAAAGAGGCTTCCGTCAAGTTTTCGGGCATAAAGTTTATCAACAATGTGTTTGCAGCTTCGGAATATGCTGGCAGCAAATATATATTTGACAATATCATTACCGCTGAAAACAGTTGTATCGGAGCATTTATTATCAATGGGCTGTATCTCAAATATGAGCCGTTTGCAATAGATGTTATAAACACGAAAAATGCAGAAGTGGATATATTGAATGACCAACAAGAAGGTATTCCTGTCATTACACTTGATAATTCAAGTATAACGAGTGCTATGCAAGGAAGTTTGGGAAAGGTATCACTTAAAAACAACAGTAAAATTAAGACTTTTCAGCCTATGCAAACGCTGACTGCGGATAATACGGATAATGCTATCGAATTTTTGGCTGATGAAGCAAATAATATTATTCCGATAAACATTAATGGTGATATTACAATTAGCGAAAACAATCCTATTAAATTGGAATTTGGAACACCTTTTACGGTGGGACAAACACTTTTCACATCAGCAAATGAAAATACTTCTTTAACAGCGGATAAGTTTTTGATTTCACAAATTGAACTTGCATTGGGCAAACAAGATAATGATATAGTAACAAAAGCGGCAGAATATATCATCAACTATGAACTTGACGGAGGTACTCTTGGTGCAAATTCCCCTGCGACGCATACATACGGCACGGAAACAATACTTGTCAATCCGACCAAATCGGGATATAATTTTGCAGGCTGGTATTTGGAAGATACATTTGCTACAAAAATTGAAACACTTGCAGCAGACGGATATACATCTGAAATAACTCTTTATGCAAAGTGGAACAAGCGCTCCGGTGGCGGCGGGACAACTCGCTATACGGTTTCGTTTGACACAAAACGGTGGTAGCAAGCTGTCAAGTCAAACCGTTACAAGAAATTCTGTAATCAAAGAGCCGACAACACCGACCAAAGATGGTTTTGACTTTGCGGGTTGGTATACTGATAAAGAGCTTAAAACAAAGTATGATTTTTCTGCAAAGGTAACAAAAGAGTATGACGCTTTATGCCGCTTGGGCGGAAAAAGAAAACAGATAACTCTGAAAATCAAATAATTCTTACTATCGGCAAAAAGATGCCTCTGTTTTCGGAAAAATAAAGACAAATGATGTTGCGCCGAAAATTGTAAATGACCGAACAATGCTTCCGGCACGGTTTGTTGCTGAAAGCTTGGGTGCTGTCGTTGAATGGAACGGCGATAAACAACTTGTAACAATTACGGGTAAAAACCTTAAAACCAATGAAGATGTAACTATCCTTATTACCATAGGTGCAGAGTATGCCGTTGTAAACGGCGAGAATGTCAAACTTGATTCTCCGGCATTTATAGAAAATGACCGTACGTATACGCCTATTCGTTTCATTTCCGAACATCTCGGTGCAAGTGTCGAATGGTTGGAAAACGAACAAAAGGTTATTATTACAAAAAAATCTGTTGGCAGAAAAAAAAATTAAAACAACATACAACATTAAAAAGGACAACCGAAAAAATCGGCTGTCCTTTTTTTATACCCAAAACACAGAAAGGAACGATAATTTATGAAAAACATTGACGAACAAATTGCAAAAACACAGGCGCAAATCAATCAGCTCACCAACAAGAAAAAACGGCTCATATCAGAGCAAAAACAAGCCGAGCGAAAAGAAACGGACAAAGCGGTTAATTGAGCGAGGGGCGATTTTGGAAAGTGTAATCAACAATGCGGAGAACTTTTCAAATGAGCAGTTGCAAACTCTTTTTAATCGAGATTTTTTCAAGCGAATTTGCAAAGGGAAAAATCAAGAATTTTCGTGAGCATACGGCGAGTGAGGGAAATCCCTTGTTTTAACAAGGGAACAAGGGCGCACTTATACACCTTAACAGGTGTGTGCGCTCTGCCGAGAGCAAATTAAAACAAATTGGCGTTTCCGCATTTGTTTTTAATTATGGGGCAAAATTGCTATCGAGTAATTTTATTAAAGAAAGGCTCGTTGCCGTATTCAGCGGCAGCGAGCCTTTCTGCGTTTATTCTGCAAAAAGCATATCTTCCCATAAACAGAATTTCTCCGCTTGTATTATCACGAATTGCAAAAATAGAACGGTTTATTAAATTTAAGCTCTATTGGCTCCGGCGGAAGTGCCGAACCGCCCATACCGATTGAGGTTACGGCTGCGGCTTCAGTTCCTTTTTCGTCCACGCTGATAAATGTCTTATGGATTGTATCGGTAAACCACATATTGCCCGAATCAAACATTTTTTCAAACCGGGCTGTTTTGGTGTCGAAAGCCGTTTTAATGCCGATGTTTTTTAGCGTATCATTAAGACGTTCTGAATACTCGATTTTGAATTTCGGTATTGAAAGCTTTGTATATGTTCGCTCAAAATTTTCACCATTGATTGCGGCATTAAGCTCCTCGTTCTGCATTTATTCCGCTATCCGCGAAGCATTAAATACATACTCACATCAAGGTCATCAAAGCTATCGGTGCCGATATACTCACCGCTATCCGAGAATTTATCAACTCTGTTTTTATACGGTAATTCGATTATCTTTGCAGATTTTGTTTCCGCATACGGAATCCAGCTTGTTTTATTCATAAAGTCTGTCTGTGTTTTTGTTCCGTCTGCATTAGTAAACTCATCGGGTTTTGTAAGGGATGTGCTGAACTCATTTTCCCAAGCGCCCTTAAAGTAAATTGCATTGATAAGCATTGCCCAAAAGTTATCGGCATTATCAATAATCTGCGGAATTTTGCCTTTTGTTTTATCCTTCACCCAAGAATTGATTTCACTGACAGCGTTTTTGTCGTAAACCGTCTTAACATCGGCATTATAATACTCCGTTGCGATATTCTTAAAGTTTTTGCTGAAATTCTGTGTTGTTTTGTCCTTGTTGATCCATATTGAATTTGCAATATTAAGGCTCAAAATATCGGTTTTGAGTACCTCTTTATCAAATCTTTTGAAATCGTATTAAATTCGTCAAGGTTTTTTACTCCGAGTGTGTTTAATATTTCATTCTTTGTATCGCTCTCTGCTCCGTTAGCGGCAAGTGCAAGAGCCATCTTAACGGACAGCGGAGAAAACATATAGTTTTTATCCGCAGGCATTTGTGCGTTCAGCTTATCGGCAAAAAGTCAAGTCGGAAACACTTATTTCTGTTTCCCCATCGACACCGCCGATAACGTCTTTTTTGGCACACGATTTTACTATCCAAATACCTGTTTCGCCTTTATCAATAGGCTTAAACAATTCAAGAGTATAAATGCTGTTTCCTATTTTATAGTTGCCGCTGCATTTTTCTCCGTCACCGGCAAAAGCAACGAGTTCGCCGTTTTCGGCTTTTTCACCCCTTGTCGGAAAGAAAATTCATAATGACTTGCTTATAGTCGAGCCGCCACGGAAAATGACCGCTGTTTACAGACTCTTGCAAATCTTTTATTTGGCTGTAAGACAAATTCTCGGCGTTTGATATAACATTTGATTTTGAAAAATTATTATATACTCTCACAAGCGTTGCAATCGCCTGTTCGGTGGTATATAACTCTTTTGGAGCAAATCTGTTATCACCAACGCCCTTCATAATTCCCATATTGCAGATGACTTGAATATCATTCATTGCCCATTCGGAAATTTCCGCGCTGTCGGCAAAATCAAAGTATTGCGCCGTCGCATCCCAGCCGGGATATATTTTGTTTATCATACGATAAAGAATGGCTGCGGCTTCTTCACGTGTAAGCGAATCGTTCGGTGCAAATTCCGTTTCGGACTTTCCGTTGATAATGCCCAATGCATTCAGCACGCCGATATGTTCATTATCCGTATCGGTAAAAGGCGGTTTTATTATACCCACCGAGAAAGCCGATCCGGGAAAATTTTAATATAATTGAATACAAGTTCACAAAATTCTTCACGGGTAATTGCCCCGGGGAAGTTATAGTTTCCGCTTATAATATTTATTTTTCTTGCGGTTTCAATGCTGTCTGCTGCCCATTTGCTTGACGGAACAGATGTTGCCGAGGTTTTTGGGGTTGTATCATCGGCAAATGCAACTATTGCCGTAGAGCAAAAGCATTGTAATTGTTAAAATAATTGATAATAGTTTTTCATTGTACTGTCCTCCTAATTCTTTATCAATGCCCGAAAGAAGATATTTTCCAGCCGGTGTTGTTGGATTCGTAAACCATCGAGCATATCCAATACTGACTTCCGTTTGAGATCGCTCTTTCCTGCACGTATTCGGCATCAAAGGTTACCGTATAAGACTTATGCTTTTCGTCTGAATTTTTATTATCATGGGGTTTAATTTCCACATTTGAAATTGATTTTATATTGTCAATCTGTCTTTCATCGTCCTTAACAAAGGTTTTATTTGTCAGCGGCAAATGCGGAATACTGTCATATAATTCCGTATTTAACAGGTTCGACGTAACCCCACCGAACATTGTAGTTTTTGCAATACATTGTATTGCTGTGTCTTCATCTTTTTTCATTCAAAGCCTCACAATACATTTTAATGATTTCTTCGGGCGTTTTTGATTTCATATCATCTTCGGATTTCAGCAGAGGTACAATAAAGTCTGCAAAGCTCATATTTGTTATTTCATCAAAGCTCTTTCCCGATAAGCTGCAGGCATTTTCAACTTGGTGCCGTCCTGTGCTTATAAACGCTCCTATAATTTCGTTTTCGTATTTAACAACGATACCTCTTGCGGTGGTTATGGGATAAAATTTTTCGGGCATACCCTCACGAAGCTGATAAATGTCAACCGTTACAGCTTTTTCGGCATACTTGCTTAAATCAAGTCCAATATCCTTTGAAAGTTCATTGTTGTAGAGATAATAATACTCATTTGCGGAAAAATCGCCAAACTCATTAAATTGCGGCAAAGTATCTGTAAGCGACGCACGTTTATAATTTATATTCCAACCGTATTTTGCAAACAACTCTCTGTCCTTATCATCAACAACATAAATCGCATCGCCGCCTGCTTCCAAAATGGAATCCAAAAAGCGAGGGAAAGCATCATTTGCCGTATATAAAACGCCGTCCATTTTTACAAAAGTTTTATGATACAAGGTGTCCCAATAAACATCATATTCCGAATTAGTGTCATTCTCACGCATTGTTACCTTATATGCGCTTATATAATTTGCATTTAAGTCAGGCGCTTCACCTTCATACGGCATTATAGAGCCAAGCCCTCCGGCTTCGTGGAAAAAGGCTTTCTATATCCCATACGGTAATGCTGTCAGCCTGATTGAATCCTGCAAAATCAGATATGCGGCTTACGGTTATATCCGAAAATCTGTCTGCGGTTGTATAGTCTACATCACATCCAAAAGCCTCACCCAAAAACTTAAGCGGCACATATGTATGATTGTTGAATATTTTAGGTTCTGTATCCATATTGACTGCGTTATTATTTTTAAGCATTGATTTGGAATCAATAGTAAAAACAACAGTGTTTTTGTCATCGTTATAATCTGAAATTGTGACTGTCTTGTCGGTATCGTTCTAATCTACCTTTTGCCCAGCGCATTGCTGACGGCACGGACGGAATTTGCGTCCTGTCGTTTTCGTCAATAAACGGCAGTTCGGTTTTATCGCAATATATTTTCGTTCCGCCGACAGTTATATATAAGCCGTGCTTTTCCGTGTTGTAAACGGTTATATTTGTCTTGTCGTAAGCAAAAGCCGAAATTGATGTTGTTGCTGATATTACGGCAGTTAAAATAATTGATAATAGTTTTTTCATTGTACTGTCCTCCTAATTTTTTATTCCCACATAACCTGTTTCTTTTATAATGTATTGCCCCTCATCGGATAGAATCCATTCAAGTAATTTGTCAACATTGTCGTTTTGATTTTCCTTGTATGTAACAGCATAAATCGGCGTAAGAATGGGGTAACTGCCGTTTCTGATGTTTTCGGAGGTCGGTGCAGCGCCGTCAATCGAGATCATTTTTATATCAGGATTCTTTATAATTCCCTCAACATAATATCTGAATGAAAACCCGATTGAGTTTGTTTTGCTTTTTATAATCCGCCACCTGTTCTATAATGCCCGCCATTAAATCATTCACCATTTCGGTAGGGGCATCCGTAATCGGGGTATCACCCATAAACCGTTTCAGCATACTCTGACTCCCACTGCCCTCATTCCGCTGAAATGCGGCAATTTTCTCATTTTTTCCGCCGACATCCTTCCAATTTGTAATCTTGCCGGAATAAATATCTTTTATTTGTTTGGTGGTAAGATTTGTAATAGGATTGTCCTTGTGAACAAAGAAAACAAATGCCTCCGTACCGATAGGCGTATATTCAAAGGTGGTTTGGTTTTCTTCTGCGTATGCCCTTTGCTCATCGGACGGATACACACCGATAAAAATATCTGTTTCTTTTTCCGCCAAAAGGCGATAGCCGTCAGGGGTATTGTTATACTCAAATATTCCGTCGTGCAGCTTTGTCGTATTCGGATATACAGCGTTCACAAATGCGGAATATATGGGAAACAATGCAGCAGCCCCGTCAATTCTCGGCAGATTTTCGGTAAGCTTTAATGTTTTGCTGTCTGTCTTTACAATTTTGGAATCTTCCTCAAACGGCAGATACGCTGGAATAACAATGTTCGGAGAAGTATTAACAGTGATACTTTTGTTATATTTGATTATTCCGAAGTTTGTTCCGAGAGCGGTTCCGTACACTGCGGCACAGATACACCAAATTATTAAAACTTCTTTCTCTTTTTTCAGCCATATCAAAGGCAGCAGAAGTGACGGCACAACAATTAAACCTATGTATGTTATAATGTGATTTATACCGCTCGAAAACAATAACATAGCGGTTACAAATAAAGCATAATAGCTTACAAATAAAGTTGCCGCAGTTGATATTATTTTGAGTATTATAACTGACGCTTTTTTCATTGCTTGTCTCCTTTTCCGTTTTCCGCATATCCCACAACGGATATTACCAACCCTATTGCGCCTATGCCCCAAGTGATATACTCCAAATGCCCTGCAGCGGATATTTCAATGCATATTGCAAAAAAGAATTACCGCAATGCCGAGAACCATCTTCTTCATTATCCGCACCCCTCAGTCATTTAAAAATCCTTCCCAATAAACTTCAAAAATCTTATATTTATCAGCCTTTTTTACCGATAAGATAATACCGTGTTTCCTCGCCGTCACCGACTTGCGGAGCTAAACTCAGCGATTTCTCGTTATGCTTTAATTCGGTTTCAACCTCTACAATGCCAAATTCGCTTATACTCAAATTATTCAGTCTTTCGTAAATTTCCCGCTTATTTTTCTCCGAAATATCTTTCAGGTCATCTTTTTCCAAAAGCTCTAAATCATCAATGCAAATTTTACTATAGTAAATCCGTCCTTAAAATTTTTTTCTTCGTTTTCTATAGCCGCAAGTAATGATTCATCTTCGATAACAGCTTTCATCTTCCCAAAAGAGCCTGACGTCATATTGTGATAAAACTCATAAATCACCAGCTCCCACTCATTTTCAACCGAGTCATCCGTAAGAAGAACTCTATCGTCGGATATAAATCTTTTTCCAAGTTTATATCAAGTGTCAGAAGCTTTGATTCATCGACATAATGTTCTGTCAGGTACTGTTCATAATCTTTATTTTCATTGCTTTTATTTGTATATACCTGTGCCGGTCCGTCTGAACCGCCGATTATGCCGATGCTTGAATTATCGCACGCAGTCAGCAGCAGGCAGCACGCCGCAAGCATTAAAGTTATTGTCCGTTTCACAAAATCAACCTCCGTATATACAATTTTGAAATCTGTAAAGCTGCATCATTTTTTAAATAATAAACTGTTTTTTGTGAGACATACAAAGTTAGTCAAGGCCTCGGGTACAAAAAAAGGGCAGTCGAAACGGCTGCCCTAAGGGGATATGCGCAAGCATTGTCATTGTATCGCCAATGCCTGCGCATCGTTTTGCAACAGTGGTTTATACGTTGAAAATATACCTTATGTTACAACCGGGTCATCCTTATTCCAGATTTTCAATCATACGGGCAAATACAGCCGCTGCCTGCGCTCTTGTTGCATTTGCATTCGGCAAAAAGCTGCCGTCATCATTACCCTTCATAAGCAGGTTTGCAGCCGCCCAGCTTACGGCGTTCCTCGCATAACCGGAAATAGAGCTACTGTCCGAGTATGCCGTGTTGCCGTTTGATTCTATGTCATATCCCTTGAAATTTGCGTAGCGGTAAAGGATTGTTGCCATCTGTTCACGGGTAATCGGATCGTTCGGTGCAAAACGGTCTTTTGAAACGCCGGAAACAATGCCGTTTGCATTTGCCCATGCAACCGCCCTGTCGTAATAACCGCCTATTTCAACGTCCACAAACACGGAGCCTCCTGCTTGCGGCTCTTTTTCCATACGGTAGATAATCATTACAAACATTGCCCTGGTCACATAAGAGTCGGGTGAAAATTCCATTTCGGTGGTACCCTTCATCAAGCCAAAATCATATGCGAATTTCACCGAAAAGTAAAACCAATCTCTTTTCTTAACGTCACCGAACGGATTTTCCCACTCGATGTCGGGTTTTACCTTGATGTCCTTTTGTTTCTTTTTCAGTATGCCGCCCGTCACCGCATTAATTCGGTAAGTCCACTGCGTCTTATTGTCCGCAAAGACGAGATGATAATAAGGTGTTTTAATGCCGCCGTCTACCAATTCTTCCTCCAAAAAGGTAACCCTGTCGCTGCATTCGGCATCATCAACGGCAATCTTTTTTGCATCTGCAAGCAGAATATATCTTCTGCCGTAGATAATGTCACCCGTTTTTGCGTCAATCTGATAGTAATACTGATTTCTACCGGTATAAAACTCCAATAAATAGCATTGCTTGCCCTGATAACGGTTAAACTCAGTCTTGGTGAACACAATTTTTGTGCGTATTTGTCAAGCCCCGCGTCCTTCAGCGCAATCTTCTTTGCTTCCTCCAAAGAAATATAATCCGGCTCATCGGTGTTCTTGCTTTTCTTTTCCAGTATAGCGCCGCTTACCGCATTGATTCGGTATGTCCACTGCGTTTTCTGTCGGTAAATACAAGCCGGTAGTAAGGTGTTTTAATACCGCCGTCTACCAACTCTTCTTCGGCAAAGACAACCTTTTCGGTGCAGCCTGCATCATCAACAGCAATCCTTTTTGCGTCGGCAAGCAGAATATATCTTCTGCCGTAGATAATTTCGCCCGTTTTTGCGTCAATCTCATAGTGATACTGATATTTACCGGTGTAGAACTCCAAAATGTAGCAGGGTCTGCCTTGGTTGCGGTTAAGCTCGGTTTTGGTGAACACAATCTTTTGTGCGTATTCGTCAAGCTTGGCGTCCTTCAGAGCGATTTTCTTTGCTTCCTCCAAGGAAATGAAATTCGTTCCGCTGATATCATCAATATGCTTTCCCATCACGGAGCCGCTTATCGCATTGATACGGTATGTCCACTGCGTATTGTTGTCTGCAAAAACAAGCAGATAATACGGCGTTTTAATGCCGCCGTCTACCAATTCCTCCTCCAAAAAAGTAACCTTGTCGCTGCATTCGGCATCATCAACGGCAATCCTTTTTGCATCGGCAAGCAGAATATATCTTCTGCCATAGATAATGTCGCCCGTCTTTGCATCAATCTCATAGTGATACTGATATTTACCGGTGTAAAACTCCAACAGGTAATAGGGCTTGTCCTGATTGCGGATTAGCTCATCTTTGGTGAACACAATCTTTTCCGCATTTTCAACAAGACCGGCGTCATTAAGCGCTATTGATTTTGCTTTTTCCAAAGAGATTAAATCCGCCTCGCCGATATTCTCCTTTTCTTTTTTTCGAGTATATCGCCGCTTACTGCATTGATTCGGTAAGTCCACTGCGTCTTATTGTCGGCAAATACAAGCAGATAATACGGCGTTTTGATGCCGCCGTCCACCAATTCTTCCTCTGTAAAGGTAACCTTTTCTGTGCAGCCCGCATCATCAACGGCAATCTTTTTTGCTTCGGTAAGCAGAATATATCTTCTGCCGTAGATAACTTCTCCCGTCTTTGCGTCAACCTCATAATGATACTGATTTTCCCCGGTATAAAAATCCAACAGGTAGCAGGGGGGTCTGCCTTTATTGCGGCTCAGTTCTTCCTTGGTGAACGTTATTTTTTGTTTATTTCTGTCAAGCTCCGGCGTCTTTGAGTGCAATTTCTTTTGCTTGATAGAAGTTTTTGCATATCTAATCAGCAAACGGCCGAAGATTAAAAGTAGCTTTGAAAGCTATATATATAAAGCGGCCCGCAATCACGCACTGATGTTTTTGAGAAAAGCGAAAAACGACATATCCTTCTTACAAGAAATGAATTTTTGTATAGAAAATACATTTGAAGATGAAGTGTGCATTGCGGAGCGAAACAAGCGGATTTATGACTGTATGGAATATTTGCCGTCCGCTCAAAAAGAGGCTCTTTATCTTGTATACATTGAGGGAATGAGTTACAAAGAAGCCGCTGCTGTTTTAAGAAAGTCGGCAAAACAGATTGATAAGCTGTTGCAGCTCGGCAAAAAAGAAATTAAGACCTTTACTTGAAACGGAGGGGATAAAAAGTGCGTTCAACGACTGAAAGAATAAAACTGGCGAAAAACAGGCTGATGAAATAAAAAAACAGCGTAACGAAAAAAAAGACATAGACTGGCGGTCATCTCGTGCTATTCGTTTGGCATTGCTTTTTAATTGTAGTTATATCGGCACTTGTATGTAATTTGAATTTCCCCGGCTTTGAGCATACGCCGCTGCATGACGCCGCCAGTATTTTTGCGAACAAAGGCTTTTTGGGGTTATGTCGTTGTAGGAATTTTGGCGTTTTTACTCGGCATTTCGGTAACTTTGATGTGTGATATTCTGCACAAAAGAAATGAAAGAGAGGGACGGGGAAAATGACAGAGCTGACGGATAATCTTTTGCAGCTTTTCTGCGTTTTTTATCTGCGGATGCTGCTCCTGCATTTCGGCAATACGAAGCAGAAGCTACAATCGTCTTTTTGGTATCGCTTTTTTACCTGAGCTTCGGAATGGGGCTTGCCTATTGGGTGCTCTACCTGATATTGTTCGGCACTTCTCCGCTTATATTTTGCGTTTCGGGCTGAGCTGGACGGCTTCATATATTTTTCTTGCTCTGCGTCTTTATGCGGATATTCCGAAAGAAAAAACATAAAAAGAAAGCGATATTTTGGATTTTACCGTTGTTTTCTCTGGGTATGGGTATTTTCTTTTTGTTTGCACAAGAGGCAGCTATTTTGAGAACATATTAATGGGAACGGCGATGGGAGTATTGGGATATTATGCGGTAAAAGGCATATGTTTGGCAAAAATTCAAAAACAGACGGGTAAGCTGTGGATTTTTTATGGCAGCTTTGTTTTTTTATGCGGCGGAATATATTTTATGGACTTCCTCGTATTTTATTACTGAAAATATTTTTGTAAATCCATATTATCTGGTTGATATATTGATAATGAATCCGGCTCTTATTCTGATAGACGTTGCACAAACCAGGGAGGAAACGCTATGCAGTACAACATAGAAAATATATTTATATGCCTTGCGGCTCCGTTTCTGATTGCCGCACTCGGTACAAATACAGGCAACAGAAAGAATTATCTTTTTATCGTTCTCGGCTTTGTCTGCTGTGTTATATCCGCCTATCTGAATACATTTTTTTTCGGTGCTTTACAATGCACAGGATACATCTGCCGTATTGGAAATTTCACCTGTTATAGAGGAAACCGTAAAGCTGATTCCTCTTTTGTTCGGCTTGATTGTTTTTGAACTTCAGCCGAAGGAGGGCGGTAATATTATCTTTAATATTGCAGTGGGATTTGCTACCTTTGAAAATATCTGTTACCTTTTGGAAAACGGTACAGACAATTTGTTTTATTTATTCGTGCGCGGTTTCTCAACAGGGGCCATGCATATTACCTGTGCCTTTATAATCGGGTACGGACTCAGGGTATTCCGCCGACCTGGTGCGTTAAAGGCATCCGGCATTTTTGCACTGTTATGCGTTGCGATTACCTTTCATGCAACGTTTAATATGCTTATGAAAACTGACGGTTTAATAAAGCAATTTGGATATGCGGTTCCGATTGTTTCTTGCCTTATTCTGTTTCTGCTGAAATACCGTTTCAGAAAACTGACTGCTTCAAAATAACTTTATTTTATACAGACCGGTAAAAAATCCGGTCTTTTTTATTTTTTGGGGGGAATTTTATATTTTCAAGCACCTATATAATAAAAGGACAAATCGAGGAGGTGTTTGAGTTGAAATCCAATGCGGAAAGAATGAGCTTAGTTTTCACCCGAGCAAAAAAAATAAAATATCGCAGGGAGACAAAAAAGCTGAATTTCTGCAAGGCGGCAACCGCCCTGCTTTCCGTTCTTTTGCTGTGCTGTGCCGCATTATTTCCGGCGTCGTACAAAAGTGCGGCGGTTGCAGGTTACTGCGGTGCAATTCTGCTGATTGACGGAGTGGGCGGATATGTACTGACAGCCGTTGTGACATTTATAGCCGCAACGGTGATTACCGTTATTTGCATCAAAATAAAAAATAGGAGGAACAGAAAATGAACAAAAAAATACTATCGGTGATATTATCACTTTGTATCATCGTTTGCGCACTGCCGATGAATATTCTTGCGGCACCCGAGCAAAACGAAACGCTTACCTTTAACGGCCTAAAAACGCTTCTTCTGCAAAACGATTACATAAGCTTTTATTTCTACGATTTTCGGTATCAAACCTATACGGCAACGGTTCCGAGGGCAATCGCAAAGGAAACAGGCGAGGTTTTTACACAGGATCTTCAAGCCCCCGGCTGCGAATTTAATGTTTATACCGGCGGAGGAAATAAGAAGACAACCTATCCGTCTGTCACACTGCAAAAGCGGAGTTTGTGTCCGAAACGCCGAACGGGAAAAATACCGCAATTAAGGCAGACTACAACATGGAAATGGTTCTGAACGATATTCCCGGAACTCCGCACGGCACAAGAATGTCGGCAAAAGTAACGGTTTATCATGAGCTTGTATGTCTTGACAAAAAGGATAAAACAGCTTGGGGCGTTTTGACAGCTGTTGGGGATATACAAATGAACAGAGATGCTTTATTCGGACATGATTTTTTACTTTGAGTGGTGGTATGTGATAAACGGTTTCACCGGAATGGGTCACGGTGAAACCGCAAACAGCCCCGGAGGCCCGGCGATTAAGATGGATCGCACAACAGTAACCGAAAGCGGCGAAAAAACAACGAAAAGCTCGGTTGTAACAGGCAAAATCGATGATATGTCAACGAAGCACGTTCCAAAAGGGTATACCTCGTGGGGACGATATAGACGGCGTTTATGTTAATGAGTTTTATACAGACGCCTATCCGTGGGCAAATCCGTTTGTCGGTCTGTCCGATTACTACGATAAGTTCGATATTGTGTACTGCGGAGATACTCCGCTGCGTGTAAGTCTGCCGCAGGTAGTTACCGTGAAGCCACACGATTGTCCTGTTCTTACATGGGTGGAAAGCAGAAGCTATAACGGCTTTGACATTGACGGAAATACGGAAATGTCGATCGGTTCGCAGTATCTGTGGGGTTATCGCGATCTGAAAACGCTGAGCGAGGAACTCCCCACAAAGCCTGACGAAATATCGTCAAGCTTTTCCGCAAAGCGTCTTGCGGCGTTTGAGTCAAACGGCGCAATTACCGTTGAATATGTTTCTGATGACGCCACACTTGAAAGTTTGAAAAAGCAATATAATGCGTCTCCTGTTGCACAAATAGCCGGCGAGTATAAAAGCACGAACGGTTCTTCTTTTGAATTTACCGGCGGAGCGGCAACGCTTTCTCCGTCTGTGACGGCAACGTGGAACGAAAATAATGGCGGAAAGTTGATTGTTTACAAAGACGGACGAATCGAACAGCACGGCGTTAATTTGAACGCTCCCTCGTTCAAATTCTATCAGCCGCAAAACGGCGCGGAAGACTCTTTAAAAATTACGCTTTCAAAAGAAGGTTTTACGTTTGATATTGAGCCTGAAAAAAACGACGCAATAATTTTTGTCGATATTCCGTATGCAACGACAAAGTTGGAAAAAGCAACCGCAGATGCGGACGGCAACCTTGTTTTTAACGGTGAAATCGGATTCAAAACAGTATTTGACGGTGCTGAATTTTCGCTTGAAAAGTTGGGTTACGGTTTAGGAGAAAAGACAGTAAACGGCAAAAAAGAAATATGAATTTAAGGTGAACGGCGTAAAAGCAAAGGGCAGCCTTTGATACCGCCGATTTAATGGCATTAGAGCTTGCAAAGGTTGAGGGGGAAGTAAACACATTTAAGGGCGAGGAGCGATATGCGTTTCAGTCTTGAACTGAATGCCTTTGACCTGTTTGAAACCGAGGCGGCACTTGCTCTTGAACGCAGTAATAACGGCGCTCTTATCCCTGACGAGTTATGGTTTTTTGAAAATCATCACCGGGAATTGTACTTGTTCCGCCTGTTCCGGTCGGGCGACTTAACGGCGGCGGTGCCGGTTTTAAGGATCTTGCCGCAACGGTAAACGGCAATTATCTTGCCATTCCTCCTATTAAATTACGCGGTGCGTTGACGGGAACCTATCTGCATCTTATCGAGGGAACAGGTAACATTGTTATAGGGCCGAGCGAGATTTCACTAAAAGCGACAGATGTTAATCTTGTAGGCGCAGGAGCGGCAACGCAGATTATCGACAGCTTCGGCTATTCCTTAAAATTAAACGGACAGGAACGCAGTTATAGAGGCAATACATATCAAGGCGTTTATTTCGGCGGCTCAAAGGAGCTTGCATTAAATCTGCCGAGTAAACAGATAGACGTTATAACGTTTGACTCTTCGATTGAATTGGGTGCTTTCGGCGGAGTGAATGACAGCAGAGGATAATGTATATCTTGCAATCGGTGCAAACGGCACGGTTGCAGGCAGATTGCAGATTCCGAAAGGCAGTCCCGTCTTGCCGGCAAAGGATTTAATGTCGGAAAGATCAATCTCATCGTAGGCGGTCAGACGGCATTTCCAATCAGAAACGTCACAGTTGAGGAGGGTATGAAGCAAGCCTTCCAAAATGTCGATGTGTACCTCGGCGTGGTGGCTGAGGTGGGCGGCTGGTTCGCCAGCGCCCGGGCATGGGTGCTCGTGCCGAAGATCGTGGAGACCAACTTCCGCAAGGGCGGCGGCTGGGGCCTTGAGTTTAAGGTGCTTGGCTATATGCCCGAATGGAACTGGGCGGATAAAGGTGTGACGCCGGTTGTGACTCTGCTTGCGGAAGACGGCGGAGCGGATATTGCGGCGATGCGTGAGGAGAACCTTGCGCTTGCAAGCGCCGGCGTGAGCCGGACGGAAATCTCAGTGAGTGCAGGAACGGACGAAGCGCCGTATATCGTACTTGCCTTTGACGGAAACCTCACCGAGGAGCAGATCAAAGACAACCTGAAGATTTTCAATGACAGCAACACCCAGCTTAACATCGACTGGATGACCGACGACAGTGAGTTTAACCCCAACGAAGCTGTTAGTGCGACAACTATCGCGGATATGGAAAAAACAAACGCTGACGGCAAAAATATCGTCTGGCTCTACTGCGGCTTAAAGATGGCGGCAGGTATATCATTGACGCAGGTGAGCTGACCTTTACCGATGAGAAAGCGTTTTCCGTTGAGCCGTTCGAGAAATTGGCTCTGACACTGAATGACAATCAGATTTCCGGTGAGGTGAAGTACGCCGTAGATAACACGCCTTATGTTATTCGCACCTATTTCTCGGATAAAGAGGGCGGAGCGGATTATATGATTTCCGAGCAGGAAATCAGTGATACCTCAAATATTGAACTTTCCGTTCCTGCATCGGGTGCGATAGCACCCACAGGTGAATATTATGTAACAGCCTTTCTTATGACGAAAAAGCAAAGCAGATCTTAACGGTGACGGTAAGGAGGAAGACGCACTTATTGCTATTGATAATCAAGCGTTTAACACAAAAGTTGCATATACCAATGTAAACGAACCGTCCGCACCGACAGATGTTACTCTGCAAACGTCAGGAAATGAAGTAATGCGCGCGGAATGGAGTGCGTCAGAAAATGTTGACGGTTATAATGTGAAAATTTATGAGGAAAAAGACGGCGAATGGACAGACACAGGATTTGGATATGATTTGGATAAAGACATGACTGCGGTTGATATGGCGATTACCGTCGGCGGAAACGGCGTCCGCGTAAACGAAAACGGAGACGCCGCAGAATCTGTTACTGCCGAAAATCTGTTGCCTGATAAGACATATAAAGTCGGTGTTCGTGCATACAAAGAATCGGAAAACGGAAAGTATTACAGTAAGGAAACCGAATCTACAGGCGAATTTCTTCCTAAATATACACCTATGGATATAGCACTTTCGATGAACGGTAACGAATGCACTGCCGATGAAAACGGCGTTTATCACGCGTATATCGGCGGCGGTGACAATACTTTGTCTGTAAGCGGATCGGACGCTGATGCGACATTTAAACTGACAAGAATGGACACAAATGACCAAATACCAAACGAAAACGGTGAAAATACCTTTGCAATTCCCGAATTTGAGGGAAGCCTGATGTTCAAGGTTGACGCTGTTTCTGGCAAGGACGTAACAAGTGTATTCCTACTTATTAATATGGATAAAGAACCACCTGTTCTGACGCTTTCATCTGATATATTTTATGCAGACAATGAAAGCGGCGACTATACGATAACAGGAATATCAGATGCGGGTAGCAGAATTATGTACGGCGATAATGAAGAAGTTGTTGCAGGCAGTGACGGTAAGTTTGCTGTTTCGGGAAAAACTTGATGAAAGCAAAACAAGCAGCATTATTATGCTTTGCGCACAGGATTTTGCCGCAAATACTTCAGCGCCGCAGATGGCGCTTGTTACAAAGAAAATGACAAACGCCGTAACGGTAAAGGACAGTTATGCGGAGTATTCGGGCATCGGAGAGTATTCAGAGGGTGAAACGGTAACGATTAAGGCCGGCGAACGCAGCGGATATAAATTCAGCGGTTGGACGACAGACGACGGTGTACAGTTTGCGGACAGCAAGTCGGCAGAAACAACATTTACAATGCCGAGTAAAGCCGTAACTGTAACCGCTAACTGGACGAAATCAAGTGGCGGTAACGGAGGCGGAGGCGGTAATGTGCGTTATACCGTTTCGTTTGAAACAAACGGCGGTAATGATATTGCAAGCAAAACCGTTACAAAAAACAGTGTTATAAAAGGGCCTGAATTACCGATAAAAGACGGATTTGACTTTGAGGGATGGTATACCGATAAAGAACTCAAAACAAAATATGATTTTACTGAAAAGGTAACAAAGAATTTCACGATATATGCGAAATGGACTGAAAAGGATAACGGTGAATGGAAAAATCCGTTTGCCGACATTCACAAAAACGACTGGTTTTATGATTCGGTGAAATACGCGTATGAAAATGACTTGATGAAGGGCATATCAAACACAGAATTTGCACCTGACAACGAAGTTACCAGAGCGATGTTTGTAACGGTTATCTATCGTATGGAAAATGAGCCACAGACGGGAAAAAATGTGCTTTTACTGATGTTGAAAGCGGCAGTTATTATGAAAAGGCGGTTACATGGGCGAATGCAAACGGCATTGTTTCGGGTATTTCTGAAAAACGTTTTGCTCCGAATGAGCCGATTACCCGCGAACAGATGGCGGCGATTATCTATCGCTATGCAGCGTTTA
>VOFC01002549.1_pt1 | contig 21773 bp, 26 predicted proteins | sample 5384161 | NCBI WGS metagenome assembly VOFC01 (sample SAMN12384722, study PRJNA508395) | human gut metagenome | isolation source: healthy gut B | host: Homo sapiens | reverse complement strand
GTCATATTGATGCTGGAAAGTGACTTCTTCGATATATTCGCCTATCTGATCTATGCGTGCGTGATAGTATTGTTGATCGCCACTATATTTTTTAGCACCTAATATCAAAGGGATCGCATTCTTGGCTCGTATTGGGACCTATCCGTTTGCAACCAGCAGGTTGGCTAAGTTCGCTACCGCTTTGGCCGTGGCGAAGTTTATGAATGGCTATGGCTTTAAGCTAACGACGGTCAAGAATTTCTCAATCACTTTGTTCTTGATCTTCTTGCCGATGGTTTGTATTCTTTTACAGAAAGAGACGGGGTCGGCATTGGTTTACTTGGCATTCTTCTGATGTTATACCGGGAAGGAATGACTGGATATATTTTGTTGATAGGAGTTTGTTACGGTCGTCTTTTTCGTTACAGGAATGAAATATTCAGAGGTGATGGTGGGTATTACCCCATTGGGTGAATTAATCGTCTCTTTTGCCTTGTCTTATTAATAACCATGGGATTAGTTGGGAGTGTCCGTAAGGATTATATAAGCGTTAAGATCATGCTTGGGGAATTGCTTCGACATTCTTGATCGGGTATGTCGTTTCTTTGTTTGTCCCGGTAAACTTCGCTTGGATATCGATAGGCTTGGTAGGAGCCGCGTCAATCTATTTATTCTATTTATCCATTCGAAACTGGGTATGGCATTATGCGTTAATCGCTCTGTTCGCTTTAGGTTCTATCTGTTTCCTATTTTCTGTGGATTATGTGTTTAATGACATATTGGAACCTCACCAACAAATTCGTATTAAAGTCTCTTTAGGCTTGGAGGATGATCCAAGCAGGGCGGGGTATAATGTCAATCAGGCCAAGATTGCCATCGGATCCGGAGGATTACGAGGAAAAGGCTTCCTGAACGGAACGCAAACCAAGCTGAAGTATGTGCCGGAACAGGATACCGATTTTATCTTTTGTACGGTAGGCGAGGAGCAAGGCTTTTTTGGGAGCCTCTGCCGTATTGATCGTATTCGGACTTTTTATTCTTCGTCTGATTGTATTGGCGGAGCGGCAAGATAATGCTTTCAAACGAGTCTATGGCTATAGCGTAGCCTCCATATTCTTTTCCATCTGGCGATTAATGTCGGCATGGTGACGGGATTGACTCCGGTTATCGGCATTCCCTTGCCTTTCTTCAGCTACGGAGGTTCCTCGCTTTGGGGATTTACGATCTTATTGTTTATTTTTCTTCGTTTGGACGCTTCTCGGAAGGAGCGTTAGTGGAAAGAAGGTAAGACCGTAAGCCGATTTCCTGAATGCCCGGAAGTTGGTCGTTACGCATCCCCTGCCGGAAGCTAAAGGTATATTGCCCTTTAACGGGGAAATAGTAAGCAGACCGTATCGGGAAACTGGATTGAAACAGGGAGATCCCGTCCCCATACCATTTCCCAAACTCATCAGCTAACATACATTCGATCGTATCCCTTTTTAAAGGACCTATCGGAAGTTCCTCGCTGCAAAATACCCATAGGTTCTGATACGGATACATATTATTGTTCCGTACTTCCAAGGTTAGGTCGTACGGAACCGATATATCCTCAATCAAAGAAAGTGAAATAGTACTCCTTATTCTTCTCCCACGAGGTGTTCTGGATAGCTTGATACTGATCGTATACAGCTTCATTCTCGCAAGAGAAGCATAAGAAGCATGTTACACAGGCGGCAATGAACTTTTTAAGCCTCAGGCTTTGTCTCTGGCCTATTCTCCGTTTTATCAGGTCTGGCCTGTTTGATCGGTTGCTGAGGTTTGTCATTATTCGCAGGCTTGTCATTGTTGGATTGCTTATCGTTATTAGCTCTCGGCCTTTGTTTCGGGCGATTGTTTCAGTTGCTCTCCCTGTTATTATCACGGTTGTTCTCCCGATTCTCCCCGACTGTTTTCCCGGCTATTATCTTTGTTATTCTCCCGGTTATTCTCTCTGTCCCGGTTATTCTCACGATTGCTATTCTATTATTTCCTCCGTTGCGGCGATTATTGCCACCGGCTCCGTTTCCTCCGTTGTTCTTATTCTCAGAAACAGGTGCGTCGGTGTTGGTAACTGCCGTCGCGGTGGTGTTAACTCCGTTCCCGTTTCCATTGTTCTCGCCATTATTCTTGTTGGCAGGACGTTTTTCTTTTTTTTTTTTAACAGAGTCGAAACGTGTGACGCTTTCTTGCCCAAGAATATCTTGAGCGTCTCGTTTCGGTGGTTGTGGCTTCGTATCCGCCTCTAGAGATATCGGCTTCATGCCTTTCTTATTCATGTTAATGACATCGAAAGCACGGCTTGCCGGAATCGTGATAAGATTAGGCAAATGATTTATCCGTAGAATAGGTAATTTCCCGTTTGAAAATATCCGTCTTGAAATGATAGTAATTATTATCTTTGGTCTCCAAGACAATTTCCCGGGAAGGAAGGCGTTTCTGGGCTTCCACATATGTATCTACCTCATAATTGATACAACATTTCAATTTAGCGCATTGTCCGGCCAATTTCTGGGGATTCATGGAAATATCTTGATAACGGGCAGCTCCGGTAGCGACCGATACAAAACTTGTCATCCAACTGGAACAGCAAAAGTTCTCTACCGCAAGGGCCGATACCACCGATACGTCCGGCTTCTTGACGAGCACCGATCTGCTTCATCTCGATACGAACACGAAAAAGCCTCCGCTAGCACTTTAATTAGTTGACGGAAATCTACACGTTCATCCGCTATATAATAAAAGATCGCCTTATTACCGTCACCTTGATACTCTACATCACCGATTTTCATATTCAATCCTAAATCGGCAGCGATCTGGCGCGAGCGGATCATTGTGGCGTGTTCCTTGGCCTTCGCCTCTTCGTATTTCTCGATATCGGTCGGTTTTGCCTTTCGGTAAATCCGTTTAGGCTCGGCTTCCGTGCGCACATTGTTCTTCTTCATTTGCAGCAGAACCACTTTACCCGTTAAAGAAACCATTACCGATATCATGACCGGGACTTGCCTCTACGGCTACTATATCACCTTTTTCCAAAGGTATTTTAGCACTATTCAAGTAATACCCTTTGCGGGTATTTTTAAATTGAACCTCTACGAAATCAGTCGAGCCTTCCGCGTCGGGTACATCGCACAACCAATCATAGGTATTCAGTTTATTGTTTTGCCTTTTGCTGCAACCTTTGCAGCCCATGTGGCTACTTCCTTTATCTAATATGAAATCCATTTATTTTTAATTTGTAAGAGGGCCATCGACATAACCACCCAATTTATCTAAATATGCAAAATAGTGATTTATTCCCATTCAAAATCATAGTTATGATTTTTTCAGTTATAAAAAAAAGACCCGAAGATAGGTGTTATACCTAACCTTCGGGCCTTTTCTTATATATTTGTTATGCGATTAGTCTACCAACCCATGGCTCTTGAATACCTTGTGGATTGTCTCCAAAGCGTAATCTAGTTGCTCTTTCGTGTGGGTAGCCATAAGGGAGAAGCGGATCAGTGTATCCTCCAGGAAGCAACTGCGGGAGCTACTACCGGGTTTACGAAGATTCCGGCCTCAAATAATTCTTTTTACGATAAGGAATGTCAAGTCGTTGTCACGGATAAACAACGGATGATCGGGGTAGAAGTATGTCCGATCTCACAACCCATGTTACGGAAACCATCCAATGCGTAATGAGTCAAATCCCATAAATGTTGGATACGTTCCGGTTCGCTTAACATAATATCTAATGCCGCGTTCGCTGCGGCAGTAGCGGCAGGCGTATTGCTTGCGCTAAAGATATAGGAACGGGAGTGGTGACGTAAGTAATTGATAACCGGTTCGTCTGATGCGATAAAACCACCGATAGAAGCGAAAGACTTACTGAAAGTTCCCATGATCAAATCAACATCGTTCGTAACGCCGAAGTGATTACAAGTACCGCGCCATGATCACCGAATACACCGATACCATGAGCCTCGTCAACCATTACACTTTGCGTTATATTTCTTTGCGAGAGCTACGATTTCCGGTAATTTGGCAATGTCACCTTCCATACTGAAGACACCGTCGATAACGATAAGTTTTACCTTGTCGGGTTCGCATTTCTGGAGTTGTTTCTCCAAGGAGTCCATATCGTTATGCTTGAATTTCAATTTCGTGGAGAAAGAAAGACGATGTCCTTCGATAATGGATGCATGATCCAACTCATCCCAAAGGATATAGTCCTCACGTCCGGTGATACAGGATACAACACCTAGATTAACTTGGGAAACCTGTAGAGTATACGATGGCGTCTTCTTTACCAACAAATTCTGCTAAACGTTTTTCCAACTGGAGGTGTAAGTCCAACGTTCCGTTTAAGAAACGTGAGCCGGCACAACCTGTACCATACTTTTAATGGCCTCGATCGCTGCTTCTTTTTACTTTAGGATGATTGGTTAATCCTAAGTACGCATTAGAACCAAACATCAAGACTTTCTTCCCGCTGATTAGAACTTCCGTGTCCTGATCGCTCTGGATTTCCCTGAAGTAAGGATAGATTCCCATTGCCATGGCTCTTTGAGGAGCGTCGTACTTTGCTAGTTTCTCTTGTAAAAGTTTCATATTATTATAAAAGAGAATGATTTATCTCGCTATTTATTTATTCTAATAAAGAACACAGGTTCGCCGCGAATAATCCTATGTTTCGGCAAAATCCAGCCGCAAAAGTAGTAAAAAATAACTTATAGTAGTCGGAAATGCTTTTTTAAAAGTTTTATAAAAGCATTATTTTTGTCCTCAAATAAAAAGAAGAAGTGAGGATGAGCGAACGGGATATAAAAAGTACAAGCTATCATAAACCCTATATCAGGTGTAGGGTCGAAGCGCAAGATACCTAAGATGATCGAAGGGATCTGCTCGAAAAGAACTGTTCGTTAAACATTTCTTTTACAGAGTATGCAGGCCATGCCAGCGAGTTGACTCGGCAAGCCATAGAGGAGGGAGCTGAATATATTTTGGCGGTAGGCGGTGACGGGACGGTGAATGAGATAGCGAGAGCTATGATCCATTCGAGAACGCGATCTTAGGTATCATCCCGAAAGGTTCGGGCAATGGCTTAGCTAGAGAATTGCACATACCGATGGACGTGAAAAGAGCTATCGATCTGATTGCGAAAGGGCATGTTACGACGATAGCTTGCCGGGCGAACGGACAGGTCTTTTTTGTACCTGTGGAGTCGGTTTGATGCCGCCGTCAGCCAGAAATTCGCGAATGAGAAACGGCGCGGCTCTCTTACTTATATAAAGAATACGATAGAGAGTATCTGAGCTATAAACCTGAGCCTTATGAATTGGTGGTGGATAATCAGACGATCAAGGAGAAGGCGTTTCTAGTCGCTTGCGCGAATGCTTCGCAATATGGTAATAATGCGTTTATCGCTCCGGCACGCGAATATACAGGACGGACGGATGGACGTTACGATCTTTATCCCCTTTTATGCCATTGGATATCGCTCCTTTGGCCATTCAATTGTTTACCAAACAGATTGATCGGAATAGTAAGATTAAGACGATGAAAGCCCAGCAAGTCACGATTATTCGCCAACATCCGGGCGTGATGCACTTGGATGGAGAACCGATCATGGCAGATCGCCGTATCGATATTACGGTGGAACCAAAAGCCTTGAACGTGCTGACTCCGGAGGTTGTGTCTTTCACCAAGGAGGTACATAATTTATTTGACGAGGTAACTCGCTTCTTCGATAAAAAGCTTCCTTACATTTTCAAGTAAAAAGTCTTTAGCTATAGCGGTGAATTCTTCGCTATATCGATGTCGCTCGATTTCTAGGGTCAGATGAGACGACTTGGGCTTTGCTACCGGCGTCGCTGAGAGTTCTATTAATAAACGCTTAGGAGGGGCGTCCGGTATGGGGATGAAACGTGGGCTTCTCTCGATGGAGACAAAGACTCTTCTCGAGCGATGTCTATTAAAGACTCCGTTGCTCGAAGGGAAGCACCAAGGCGATATTTCCTTCGGGTGCCAACAGTTTGCGGCTATCACGCAATAAATCCGGGAGAGATAGAGTATCCGTATGCCGGGCTAGATTACGTTTAGTATCCGGGCATTTCAATGAATCAATAAAAAATAGGGTGGGTTGGATACGATCAAGTCATATTTGATATTCTCATCCGGCATATATTCGGAGAGCGAGGTTTGATAGACTTGTATCCGGTTGGCGAAAGGCGATTTTGCGATGTTTTCCCGAGCTTGTAAACATGCGTCTAAATCTATATCGATAGCGTCTAGATCGCGGTGCTACGCTGCGCCAGCATGAGGGCGATCAGTCCGGTTCCGTTCCCACATCCAAAATCCTCTGACATCTCTCTGTGCTAGCCCATGCCCCAAAAAAAAAACGCCATCCGTTCCGACTTTCATGGCACATTTATCGTGCCATACCGTAAATTTCTTGAATTGAAAATAAGGATTTGCCATATCTCTATCGATTGTATGCCGCGAAAGTAAGAATTGAATGAAAGCTGTAACTTTGGCACGTTTATTGTATTAACATATACAATGATGAATGTATATATGAAAGAAAAAGACGAGAGTATTTTGCCAGAATTCGTTTGATGACTTGATGACAATATTGGTATCGTAATGCCAATTCTTACAGAATGCGATGTAGATGAGGATTTCACAGAAGGAATAGAGAAAGTTGGAGACACTATACCCATTCTTCCGTTAAGGAATATGGTACTCTTTCCGGTGTTGCCTTGCCGGTGATTATCGGGCGTCCTAAATCGATGCGCCTGATTAAAGAGGCTGTACATAAAAAGAGTTTGATCGGAGTTGTTTGCCAGAAAGAGATGGGTACGGAAGATCCTATCTTGAGGATTTATATACAACCGGGGTAATCGCTGACATCGTTCGTGTCTTAGAGATGCCGGACGGTACTACTGTTATTCTTCAAGGTAAGAAAACGCTTTGAATTGAATGAGTTGACCGAGACAGATCCGTATCTTTCCGGTAAGATCACCGTGTTGGAGGACACGAAGCCGGACAAGACAGACCGCGAGTTCGAGGCTTTGATCTCAACGATCAAGGATTTGACCATCAAGATGCTTGGGGCCGTGGCTGAACCTCCCCGGGATTTGATCTTCTCGATCAAGAATAATAAGAATGTCTTGTATGTGGTCAATTTCTCTTGTAGCAATATACCGAGTGGATCGGCCGAGAAACAGCAATTGTTATTGATCAGGGGACTTAAAAGAGCGTGCGTATCGGTTACTTTTTATCTTGAACCGCGAGTATCAGCTGGTGGAGTTGAAAGCTTCCATCCAGATGAAGACACATGAGGATATCAATCAACAACAAAAAGAATATTTCCTTCAACAGCAAATCAAGACCATTCAAGAGGAATTGGGCGGGAATATCAATGAGTTGGAGATAAAAGAATTACGGGGAGAAAGCCAGTCGTAAGAAATGGCCTGCCGAGGTAGCGCAGGTCTTTTGAGAAGGAATTGCGAAAATTGGAACGATTACATCCGCAATCTCCGGATTATTCCGTACAGACGCAATATGTCCAGAATATCGTTAACTTGCCGTGGAACGAGTATAGTAAGGACAATTTCAACTTATCTCATGCCCAGAAGGTTTTTAGATCGTGATCATTATGGTTTGGAGAAGGTGAAAGAGCGTATTATCGGGCATCTGGCGGTATTGAAGCTGAAAGGTGATATGAAATCACCGATTATCTGTTTGTATGGCCCTCCGGGAGTCGGCAAGACTTCATTGGGGCGTTCCATCGCAGAGGCTTTGCGCCGTAAATATGTACGTGTTTCTTTAGGTGGATTGCACGATGAGGCCGAGATCCGCGGCCATCGTCGTACCTATATCGGCGCGATGTGCGGACGTATCATCCAGAATATACAGAAGGCGGGAACATCGAACCCTGTCTTTATCTTTAGATGAGATCGATAAGATCACGAATGATTTCAAGGGGATCCGGCATCCGCTTTATTGGAGGTCTTGGACCCGGAGCAGAACAATGCATTCCATGATAATTATCTGGATATAGATTATGATTTGAGCAAAGTTATGTTTATCGCAACTGCCAATAATCTGAACACGATTTCCCAGCCGTTGTTGGACCGTATGGAGTTGATCGAGGTGAGTGGTTATATCATGGAGGAGAAGGTAGAAATCGCTGCGAGCATCTCGTGCCTAAGCAGATGGATGTACATGGCTTGAAGAAAGGTTCCGTGAAATTCCTCAAGAAAAACCTTACAAGTGATCGTTGAAGCCTATACACCCGTGAGAGCGGTGTCCGGGAATTGGATAAGAAAATCGCCAAAATCATGCGTAAGCTAGCCCGTAAGGTCGCTAGCGACGAGCCTCCCGACGAGCATTAAGCCGGAGGATTTGTATGAATATCTAGGGGCGGTCGAATATTCCCGCGATAAATATCAAGGGAATGACTATGCCGGCGTGGTTACGGGATTAGCTTGGACGGCTGTTGGTGGTGAGATTCTTTTCGTGGAGTCGAGCTTAAGTAAAGGTAAGGGGGTCAAAAAAGCTTACTTTGACAGGTAACTTGGGAGACGTGATGAAAGAGTCTGCCATGTTGGCACTCGAATATATTCATTCGCATGCGGCTCAGTTTAATATCAACGAGGAGTTGTTCGAGAACTGGAATGTGCATGTCCACGTACCGGAGGGGGCGATCCCGAAAGACGGACCGAGTGCCGGAATAACGATGGTGACTTCTCTTGTCTCCGCCTTTACTCAGCGTAAGGTGAAAAAAGAACTTGGCTATGACCGGCGAGATTACGTTGCGTGGTAAAGTTCTTCCGTAGGTGGTATCAAAGGAGAAGATCTTGGCGGCTAAACGTGCCGGGATCAGGAGTTGATTCTTTGCAAGGAGAATGAGAAGGATATCAATGAGATTAAACCGGAGTATTTGAAAGGCTTGGTGTTCCATTATGTGAGTGACATTCAACAGGTGGTGGATCTGGCGTTGCTGAGAGAAAAGGTGGATAATCCCTTGTTCTGATAACGGCTTTTTTAGGCAGATATACGTGCGGGCTTAGGCGTATATACGTAGGCCCATATTAGTATCGGCAGGCCTATACGTATATACGCGTGGGCCTACGCCGATATAGGTGTTTTTAAGGGAAGCGTATACTTTATTTAGAGTTTTCCGTAGGAATTCCAAGCTGTTGCGTATCTCTTGATATCGGATTTGAAATCATCGTATTCAATGGAGATAAGCCCAGTTGAAATGCTGACGCTTCAGCTCGTTGATGAACGCTTTTACCGGTAAGATCCCGGGTTTCCCCATGTGGCGTCTTCCATCTTGTCGGGTGAGGTCTTTCAAATGCGCCACCTGATGCGTCCGATAATTTCTGGAGATTCTTGAGCGGATCTTCACCCACCCGTTTCCAATGGCCGATATCGGCGCATACTCCCCATCAAGGGAGAACGGCCTTTCAGCGCTTTCTCTACCACCCTCGGCACTTGCGTAAATGCATGGACTCGGATGGTTATGGATCGCTACCTCCATATCGTACTTCTTGGCGAGGATTCGATGTAGTCCAACTGGTTTAACTCCGGTTCGACAGTCACGATATGTGCGCCTATTTTATGAGCGAATGCGAAGAACTTATCCCATTCCTCGTTAGTCCCATAAGAGGCTACACCAAAGGCGATCGGCTTGATTCCCCTTTTCTTGAACTCATGGCGTAATAAAGCGCAGTCATCATCGCTCAAGTCGTAATTCAGATAGGTCTCTTTGGGAACGGAGCACCCAATTCTTGAAAAAAAGAAAGCTTCCGCATACCCCATGCCCAGTTGTTGAGTCTTATCCAAGGTCTCCATCAACGTAAGATTGTGGGAAAGTCCAAGTCTGTATACCCACCTTCCAGTCCGCTTTTTGCGCCGCCAGCTGTACGGCCTGCCCCGGTGAGCATGACCGTACATAGTGCTAATATAATATATCGTTTCATACTTATACCGGCATTTCCGGAAAGGCTCCCAGCCTTCACGATAGGTATGTCTGATATATTCGTTGGCAGCCTCTAGCGCATTGAACTCCGCGTATTTCCTGTATCGAAATAGGGGGTGACCGTCTATCACCTTGAAATCATCGCTGGTTACGATCTTCAATACGTCGGAAGAGGATATGTTGGTGAAACGCATGTTTTGGGCGTCCCACATCAATTTCTTGTTCAAGCCTTGCAGACGGATCGCCAATACGCCTAATAACACCATCTCGTTGAATGGTCCGGAATAAGCGAAGTTGGAAGTTCCTTCCACACGGTTCTCAGGAGATTCTTTACAAGCACGGATCCAGTCTTGCTCATGGAAACCGTCGAAGTATCCGGGTAGCGTTCGGGATACGGCGCAAATAAGGGGTTACTTGAGGTACACGGCCGGATAATAACCGGGAGTTGAAACCTCCGCAATCGCAGATCAACGTATCTTTAGTACCTACGAAGATACATCCACCCAAACCGTCACGCATCATATCTACGCCATCCGGTAATAAGTCCGGACGCTGAGGAAGCATACCGCCATCGTACCAATATACTTTCACTTCCGGCAAGGCTACCTTTTTGGAAGATTGTCACGAGCCGGGAAGCGGAATTCCCACCTCCGATTGAGGCGGATTCCGTATTGATCTGGGTAGAACGGCCTTGTACGCGATCCGGATAACCTAACTTCAAGGATTGATAAACCGGGTCGAGCACGTGGCAAGCCATATCTCCGAAAGCTCCGGTTCCGAAATCCCACCATCCACGCCAGTTCCAAGGGGTATAGATCTCATGGAACGGACGCATGGCGGCCGGGCCGATAAATAAGTCCCAATTCATCGTCTTCGGACAACGTTGTTTTTCGGTTGGGCGCTGTAATCCTTGCGGCCAGATCGGACGGTTGGTCCATGCGTGTACTTCTTTTTTACTTCACCGATCTCTCCGTTCCAGATCCATTCGCATAATTGACGTACACCATCGCCGGGTTCCCTTGGTTTACCCATCTGGGTCGCTACCTTATATTTAGCGGCGAGTTTTGTCAATAAACGGCTCTCGTAAACAGGTGGGTAAGCGGCTTTTGGCAATATACGTGCTTCCCCATTGTCAAGGCGGTGGCTGCGATCGTGGCATGAGTATGGTCCGGGTAGCTACCATGACACCGTCGATTTGGTCGCCCAACTCATCGAACATCTTTCGCCAGTCCCAATAACGTTTAGCGTCCGGGGATTCTCGAAGCAGTTCTTCGCGTATTTCCAGTCGATATCGCAAAGCCCGATGATGTTCTCGGTTTTCATGCCGACCAAGTTCGGGTGGCCTTTACCACCGATACCGATACCGACAATATTCATTGTATCACTTGGTGCCTTATGGCTAATCCAGCGATCGTTTTAGAGGGGACGATTGTTAGACCAGCTGCCGCTACGGCTGCTTTTTCAGAAAATCTCTTCTTGATTCCATGTTGTATAATTTGTTTTTTAGTAGTTACTGTTAGAAATTGAAACAGGAGGTTACCATTCTATGATCCGAAGGGTAAGGGGAGACTACCACGTCCGAGGTGGCCTCGCTTTCGCCTGTGATAAATGAGTCTGTTACCTTACATCCGGAATATAGTACGAAATCCAGACGGTCTAGTATTTCTTGTTCGCTAGGAACGGGAGTCCATGTATAGCCGGGTGTGGAGACCTCGTCCGGATGGATTGTCCGGTAGGAGTCGTTCATCCCGATCTCAGAAAAGCCTTGGTTGCCGGCCACTCCACCTTGATCTTGTGGATACCGGCATCGGCGGCCCGTTGTGTCAGTCCAAGAAAGAAGGCTCATTAAAATCTCCTGTTAAAAAGACAGGATAACCTTCTTTCATGACTTGCTGTATATCCTTTTGATAACGAGTTACTTCTTCACGCCGGGCCTCGTTGGCGAACCAGACAGCTTCCTCCTCGGTATCGATAAACGGATAATCGCCATAAGGAATCCCATTCAATTGATAAGGCTGATACGGGATATAATATAGATGGCAATTAAACATCCAGCAGAATTTGTCTTTGCCTACCTGTATCTTCACCCCGTAGCGGGAAGCCGTACTGTCGACGACCGGATAACGAGATAAGATATAATGTCCTCCCCTTGGTTGAAAAGGTGGAAACCTAGGGATTCCGCGATTTCCGGCACATGATCGTGCTTGATGCCGTCTTCTTCATAGATATGCCCTTCTTGGATTCCTACGATATCCGTCTGGCTAGCCTCGATCACTTTCGCTGTCTGGCTGGGGGAAGCTTTCCCCCTAGGGTATTCAACCAAATATTGAAACTACTGACTTTTTACCGTTGCCGGCTTGTCGCTACATGCGCTCAATGCACAACAAAGTATGGCTACGCAGCATAAAATTTCACTTATCTTCCTCATGTTTCTCTGGTATTTACAGGAACAAATATATTAAATGTCCCGTTCTTTTCACTACTAAGACTTCTTAATTTATTTTACCATCGGCCAAGGAAACTTCGATACAAGTTGGATGCGTTGACCTGTAGCTTGTGATTTTCGGGCGGCCTCGATAATCTCTAATACGTGTAACGCATGCTCGACATTTATACGTGGTTCCGTGTTTAATGCCATGTGTTTGCTGATATCGGAAGCACCTTCTTGCCAAACATAGCCATTGGTGTCCGGAACGAAACGCTGGGGTACCGGATGATCCATCGTCGATAAGTCCACCCCGTTCGGTGCCCAGTCGTAACCTACCATATGCATATTGCCGTGTGAACCGTATAAGGAGATCGTCGCTTTCTCCTGTCCTTTTACCTAAATGTCCGTATGGATCGAAATAGTTGAAACCACACTCGATATGAGAAAGGACTCCCTTTTCGTGTTCCATGATAATCATGGCATTATCTTCTTCTCGAACTTTGATTTTGCCCTTATCGTCTACGGTTCTCTCCCGGGGTTACGATTGTAGTCATGGCAACAACGGATTTAGCCGGTCCCAATAATCCGGTTAGGGTAGCGATGTTATAGACTCCTAAGTCGGGCATACTGCCACCTAGCGGTTCGTAGAAGAAAGCGGACCAAGAAGGGCCTTCATGTCCGTAATGTCCGTGCGCACATGCCAGATTACCTAGGGTTCCTTTTATTGATTTGTTCGGCCATAAAGGCAAATTGAGGACTGTTTACAACAGCGGGCGCACCCCAGATACGAAGTCCCTTGCTCGTAGCGAGATCGTATAATTCTTTGCCTTCCTTATAGAGAATTCGCCAAAGGTTTCTCGCTCCAGACATTTCTTCCCGCCATCAAAGCCTTACGGTTCAACTCTCCGTGAACCTGCATATCGGTCAATGTAAGCATCAAGTCGAACTTGGAACCACTAAGCATATCATCGATATGCTTGTACCATTTAGGTATATTATATTGCTTGGCCGCCTTTTTGAGCACGATCCGGTTTGATATCGCAACAAGCTACGATTTCTACATACGGGCACTTCGATATATGGGGAAAATATTGGGTAGATACACTTCCGCAACCGATAACGGCTACTTTCACCTTTTTACCTTCCGATTCGAATTTCTCCGCATAGGCGGAAAGGGGTGATAGTAGTGACGCGAGACTTGCCGCGGCCGATACTTTAAAGAATTCTTTTCTATTCATGGCATTGATTTCTTAATACAATTAGTCTAAATCCTTAATCTTCACATTCTTGAAATATACTTTACTTCCATGGTCCTGAAACAAAGTTTACCGGTGGTAGAGATACCGTAATCGGGGAAAGCTTCCCATTACCGCTATAACGACGCATCTTCAATCTTCGGACCCTTCTTGGAAAGAGAAAAGTTTTTCTCCGTTCAGCCAGTGCTCAACATATCCATCCTTGTAAAAAAAGTACCATAGAGGGAGTTCCATTCTCCCGGAGGGTTCACCTGTTTGGTTTCCGGTACATACATAGCGTAGTTGCAACCCGTTTTTCTGCCAGTCTTCCAATCCCTCTTTCCGGTCTCGCTGACCCAAGGATAGTTATCGTCATCGATCAACTGGTATTCCGGGCCGGTTTCAAAAGGACTTTGTACTTAGGCCCTTCTTGTACGTGATATAAGTATCCTGGTTTCCTTGCGCCCCGATTTTTCCAATCCCATTTGATCTGGAAGTTATGGTAATTCTTAACGACGATATCGGTACCCCCGTCGTGGTATCCGCTATCACGTCACCACCGTTTTCCCTTGATCTTACGTCTTCTACCCCCTGTTGAACATTTTCCAACCGGTAAAAATCCTTGCCATTGAATAACAAGGTGTAGCCTTCCCGCTTTTTCCTCCCTCAGTCAATACATTATCTTTTACTTCCGTGGATGAGGAACGACTTTCCACATGCAACCATACACATCCCCGTAAATGGTTACTAGAAAAATAGATACGATCTTTTCATATATTAGAATATTTAGTTTAATTATCTCCTTGCGATAACGCCATTTGATATGGTTTATTTGTTCATTGGCAAAAAATACTGTACATAAAGGATTTGGATAATAGAGTATCTAGCTAAAAAAAATGGATTATCTTTTGCGTTATTCAGCAACCATCTAAAAGTTCTGGTTTATGGCGAAAATAAAGCATGGTTTTTCCGGTCAGCGGTTGATTGTCTATCCTTTCTACGTTATAGAACAAGCGTTGAACAACCCGTTAGTCGCGGACTTGGTCGTACACTCTATGGGGTATTTTCCGAAGGCGGAAAGCCATTATATTGATCGTGCGTCCGGTTGTGGAGAGTACCTTTTAATTTATTGCACCAAAGGAGAGGGTTGGTACGTGTTGGATGGAAAACGATATGTCGTACCGAGAATCATTTTTCATCCTCCCGGCAGAGAAGCCCCATCAATATGGTTCGAGCGAGCATGATCCTTGGTATATTTATTGGGCACATTTTAAAGGAAAAAGGCGAAGTATATCAGCGATCAACTGCAAGGGGTGATCCCGATCGACATGGATGATAATTCCCGTATCGGCGATCGTATCGCCTTCTTCGATGAACTATTGAATGTTGGAGAGTGGGACGGATGAGGCTACGGTTAATTACGTCAATTTAGTTTCAATCATTTGATCGCCTCTTTTCCTCTATGTGAAGACGTTATAGGGAGGCTAAATTCTCCAAAAGCAAGGCGAGAATACGTTCTTTATTAGTTTGGCGACCCACTTCATGACGGAGAATCTGGAGAATAAATTGACATTAAAGGAATTGGCCTCTCATTTCGGCTATTCGGAATCTTATATGTACAGGCTTTTCTTCAAAGGAAACCGGTTATGCTCCGATGAATTATTTCTTGCATATGAAAATAGACCGGGCTTGCCAGCTATTATTACATACGAATATGAAGATCAATCAAGTCGCCTTGAAACTGGGCTTTGACGATCCCTACTATTTCAGCCGTATCTTTAAGAAGATAGTAGGTACATCGCCCAAGGATTACCGGCACTCGTTGCCGAAGTGAGATATTTACGATGAACCTAAACGGGAATTTAGGGCTGCCCAAACGAGGGCTTAGGGATACCCTAAACGGGAGCTTAGGGCTGGCGGTATTTATTCCGGTCGGCTTCCGTTATTTCCCGGATTACACGGCAGGGATTGCCGGCGGCTATGACATTGGCCGGAATATCTTTTTGGTTACGACGCTTCCTCCGGCGATTACCGTGTTATCGCCAATGGTCACCCCCGGAAGGATACAGGCTTGCGCACCGATCCATACGTTATCGCCGATAGTCACGGGAAAAGCGTATTCCAGACCTTCATTACGTTGCTTTACGTCAAAAGGGTGGCCGGCGGTATAGATGCCTACGTTCGGGGCGATGAACGCGTTATTGCCGATACGAACTTTCGCTCCATCCAAGATAACGAGATTCACGTTGGCGAAGAAATTTTCACCAATCTCGATATTATAGCCATAATCGCATTGGAAAGGGGATAGGATAACGGTGTTCTTCCTTTCTTGCCCTAGAAAAGAGGTTAGGATCCGATCTTTTTCCTCCTCTTGGTCAGGGGGCAATTGGTTGTATTTGAAAAGGACGCATTTCGCTCTTTCATCTCATCTTGAAGCTCACTATCATGATTCGCATTGTATAATAGACCTTCCGCCGCTTTTTCTTTTTCTGTTTTCATATGTCTCTTACTAAGATTTATAAAACGATGATTTGCATGAAGATACTATTTTATTGGGAGGAGTTTATCCTCCGATTCATATTTCCAAACCCATTTTTTCCCCATCTCCTTAAAGGGGAACAGCTCTTCTTTGGCTAGCATTTGCTCGCAGGGATAAGGATAGGTGAGACCTAATTGCTCGTATTTATCTTTTTCCCAATGTATGGTAGGGAAGCAGGTGTACGCATTTGATACGATTTTCTTTCGCCAGCATGAATATTTCCCGAAGCGTATTCTCATTGAAATTGAAACCGGGGATTACCGGTACACGGATCGTTACTTTATTAGCGCTCTTACTGGATATATACCGTAAATTCGTGAGGATCGTATCCAAGTTCGCTCCGGTTTCTTTCTGAAGTAAATCCTTGTCCGTATGTTTGATATCGAACAAGAACAAATCGATAAGCGGAAGCGCTTGCTTTATCTTATCAAGATTCACTTGCCCGCAAGTCTCCACGGAGGTATGCAGTTTCTCGTTCTTGCATTGGATCAGCAACCATCAATCCCTCGAATTGCGTGAAAGCTTCGCCACCGGAAAACGTAACCCCTCCACCGGGATTCAGGTAATAATCCCGGTCACGTAAAAGGATTTCCATGATCTCGGATGAGGTAATAGATTCACCGACAAACTTAATGGCGTTCTGCGGGCATATACGCTCGCAAGCCTTGCAGGCTACACAGGCCTGACGATTAAACACCGGAAAATGGTCTTGGATGGCGATATTGCCCCGTGGACAAATCGCCTCGCAACGTCCGCATCCGATACATTTATTCTGACATGGAGCAGATGCGGTTTCCTTTTCTGGGATTCCGGATTGGAGCACCATGGACAATGTAAAGGACACCCTTGAAGGAAAAACGACGGTCCGGATGCCCTGGGCCGTCGTGAACGGCGAACCGTTCGATTCTCCATGATTGATAACCTATTCTCGCTAACCTTATATTTATTTATCATACAATACCCCTGCTTAAAAAGTTCCTGTTGAATATTGGGAGATAAATCGACGAATACCGCGGAGAATCCGCTTACCCGGACGATTAGGTCCGGGTAATTTTCCGGTGCTCTACCGCGTCTTCTAAAACTCCCCTTTATCTACTACAGTCACCGTCAAGTGGCAACCCCCTTCGCAAAATAAGTCTTGAACAGGCTCTTGATGACAGCCCTGTTCTCGTTGAACATGGAAGGAGAAAACTTAATGTTTTGTACCGAGCCTCCATGATACTTGGCGTCGAACTTCGCCAAGGAATTCAGCATGGCCGTGGGGCCGCTTTTATTCGCTCCCCCTTGCGGATTATTGGCAGGATTCATACATGCACGATAATCGTCCGTCGGGTGAGGCGGCGGTCCGGTTTCCCCATTCCGTGTTTAATTGATTATTGCTGATAACGATCAAGAAGTATTGCATACCGATGGCGATACCGCGATTGCGTACGCCTTTCGCTACGAACTCGTACAAATCGTTGGCCATCGTATCCCAGCAGTCTCAAGGTCGTTACCATATTTATCACAGTTCAGGCAATCTTTTTCGTAAAGCCTCATAGCCGTTGAAATTAGCTAGCATGGCATCATTCAATTGCCGTAACGTGTATTTTTTTGATTGAATACCAGATCCCGGATTACCCACAGGGAATCGGAAGTGTTGATATTGCCATACGTCTCGTTTGTCCCGCCTAGATAACGTACGCCTCCGTCCAAAAGCGCTTTTCCCCGTGCGATGCAATCATCGGTCAATAGGCTGGTAAACAAGAAACTTACGTGCTGGTTCATCACCTCATACGAATGGTATTGGGCTTTGACAGACAGATCCAGATAATAATCGAGTAAAGCCTTGTAACCGTCATAGAATTCCTCGAATGTCTGATACTCCTCTAATTTCTTTAGAGGTACCGGCCCGGATTTACGTTTACCGTCAATCGGGTCAATACCATCATTCATATAAATCGTAAGTAGTTTTAGTAAATTGATGCAGATGTTGGGCGTACCCGTACTCTGTCCTTGTATCACGAACTCGGTACAACCGAAAGGCACGTATTGTTCCGCCGTTTTCTCGTCTACACGCATTCCGTACATGACGGCCGGGACGTTTACATCATCATTGTAAAGGGTCGGGTAGCTCCCGCACCCAAAGCGTCCAACGCTTCGTCCCAGATTTCCTCGGAGGTCTCTTTATCGAAGCGCAAGGTGAATTGCGGCTCTACATATCTGCAATTTTTCGCTACTTTCATGGCGATATGCAGGAATACGTCGGCCTCTTTTCGGGTGTTTGCGTCCTTTACCGCCTACGATGATACGTCCGTTTACGGTGGTACGGCGATTCTCAATCATGGTCCAAAGCGAGTGGATATATCGGTATGCCTCTTCGTCGGTCAATCGCCCGGACTCAAGGTCGGCTACTAAATAAGGGCCTAGATAATCATCCAGACGACCGTAGTTTATAACACCGGCCAACAAGGCGAATAACCAGAATAACTGCATCGCTTCATGGAACGTACCGGGTTTCTTCTCCTTGATGTTCTCTAGGGCTTGGCAGATACGCTCTAATTTTTTTGCCTTTTCTCGTCGGCTGAAGCCATTTGATCTCTAGCGTCTTGCTGAGATGAGAAGCACAACTACAAAAATATCCAGACATTGGATGCCTGCTTTGTAAAAGTTATTATCGGGTTGCTCTTTGAGTTTCTCCTGTAAATCAGAGCGAAGGCCACCGATGCCCTTATCCAATAGTTTCGGGTAATCCAGCATCATTCCAGATAGACGTGCGGTAGCGATCATCGGGTACTCGCAGTCGATGAACATACCCAATGTATCCTCGGTGAGGACCTCCTTGTTGAATTGGGTCTTTAAATCGTGATCCAACCAATAATCATATAACGCATCCACCCGTTTTCGTTCAGTTTCATCCAGTTGTAGCTGGAAGGCACGGAGTTTTCTTGAATACGCAATAATGCCCGACACCCCCTAATGAGGTTACGCATCCGAACCCGATCGGTAGGAAGTCCGTACGTCCGGCGATCAAGTCTTGATTCGTGATCTTGCGAAATAGCGGGGGTATAAAACTTTTTAGGCATTCCACTTCACGTATCTCTTTTAGGTAGGGCGGCACAGGCTTTATGGACTGCCGTATACCGCCCATGATCTCCAGTTGTACGATCAGAGGTTTCTCGCAAGGTATTTTCTTGCTGATCTCTTACGTTTTGCGCCCCCTTCTACATTGAAATTTGCCATATGATTATTGTTATTAATATTGTGTAGAGACGGGGCATGCCCTATCTCTACAAGCAGATGATTTTTAATGTTTGCTTCTTTCGGCTTCCCGCCAGTTATTTTGGTAACCGGTTAGTAAGTCCGTAAAACGTTTCGTGATCAAGTGCGGACGGGTGATCGCGCTGCCTACTACTACGGAGTGAGCTCCGAGGAAGATACATTTCATGGCATCTTCCGGCGAGTAGATATGCCCCTCCATAATGACATAGGCTTTATCTTTAAAGTCACGGCACATACGGGCGAATTCCCTGTAAATCCGGTTGCTCGATATGCTTGGTTGCTTCCGTATATCCATATAAGGTAGGCCAACGATATCGGCTCCCATTTCTACGGCACGTACGGCTTCCTCATAATTAGAGACATCCGCAAAAATGATAGCTTCCGGTATCTCTTTCTTTGACGATTGGTAGTAATTCGTATGCAGGGCGGCCTTCATGGGTTATTTGCCTGTACAGTCAAGGCGATAATCTCGGCTCCGGCTTCCCATACGGCTTTAGCGGCCTCTAAGGTTGGGGTGATAAACACATCCGTGTCATCGTGCCAGATTTTCCAAAGCCCGATTACTGGTAAATCCACTTCTTTTTTAATCGCCTTGATCTGCTCTGGGTCGTTGGCACGGGATACCCACGGCTCCTCCCCATTGGGCGGCTTTTGCCATTTTTACGACAAAGTCTACTGAAAAAGTCGGATCATCGTGTTGTACTTGACAGGATACGATCAGTCCTCCCTTGAATGAATCTAAAAGTTCTTTCTTATTTGTTTTTCATATTTTTTTCGTTACATCGTTTTTTTTCTCTAAAAGCGCGGCGCCGATTATTCCGGCGTCATTCCTAATTCCGCACGGATGACTTGAGGGATACCTATTTCCTCGGCGGCGAAGGTACAAGTATGTAGTTTCTCGTTTAAAGGTTTCAACAGCAGGTCACCTGCATGTGCGATACCCCTAAGATGATTACTTGCGGACGGAAGATGGTTATGAACGTGGAGATTCCGGCGGCCAGTTTACTGATATAGTCATCGACGATCTGTTTAGCGAGGGAATCCCCTTGTTTAGCGGCCTCGAAAAAGGATTTCTCCATTGACTTTATTTTCGTCTTCGCCGCAAAGTTTCCATATCAAGGTGTCCTTATTCTCTTGTAAGGCCTCTTTCATGATGCGGATTAATGCGGTAGATGAGCAATAAGCTTCAAACAGCCTTTTTGCCCGCATGTGCAACGTTCGCCATTGTATACCAATTTGGTATGTCCAAGCTCTGCTCCCATATTATCGGCTCCGGAATAAATCCTCTTACCCATGATAATTCCGCCTCCGACTCCCGTTCCTAGCGTTAACATGATGGCATCGGTATATTGGCTGGCCGATCCGGCCAAGACCTCTCATAGCGCAATTGGCGTCGTTGGCTATATAAGTGCGGCAATGAGATATGCTTCTTTAAATAGTCGTAGATGGGACATTCTTCCATCCGAAACAATTGGCATGTACCAAAAGGTTCGTCTTTGGATTTACGTAACTGGGCATGCCGATGCCCCAAGAAGAGATGTCTTCCATTTGCAAGCCTGCTTTGAGAACCGCTTTTTTGCTGACTTCCGCCATGTCGGTGGTGATCTCCCTCGATCGTGCGTCCGGCTTGTGTCGGTATACTCTCCTTTGCGATAATCTGGTGATTCTCATCTACTACGCCAGCGACCATATTGGTACCGCCAACGTCCAGACCGAGATAATACTTGGGTGCTTTCCATCTTTTCTTTATTTTATGAGGTCAATAGAGTGAATTATTTGTTGGCAAAGATAGAGAGTTGTCTGCCCTAGACAATGTGGGTTTAGCCTAAAATAATGGACTATTTTTGCATAAGTGCTCTTGTTGGTTAATGTGGCAATATAAAAGGACCGGACGATGGGTATCGAACGGTCCTTTCTTTAATCTTTTATGTCGTATGCTGTTATTCAGCTTTTTTCAGCAGCTTCCTTTTCTGCCGGAGCATCTTCCGGGTGAAGTCAGTGATACCTGCGTTGATCAAGATGTTATACCAAGAGAGTAGTTTCTTGATGTCGCTTGATAAACACGCTCACGATCATAGCTTAGGCAATACCTCGGCAAAGTACGCACGCAATTGGTCTGTCGTGGCTTTGGAAGGTACCAAAGAGGCGGTTTTTCCTCTTCCTTGTTCTTTACGCTAGTCAATACCTCATGCAAAGGCACTTCTGTTTCATCCGTATAGATTGCGATATCGCCTAATGAGATTACTTTATCTTTTGCGTATGCGGGTACTCTCTTGTTATCAGTCAGCGATTCAACGATCAACATGTTTTTTCCATGGGAAACCAGTTTATACAGACCGG
>VOFC01000700.1_pt1 | contig 21780 bp, 40 predicted proteins | sample 5384161 | NCBI WGS metagenome assembly VOFC01 (sample SAMN12384722, study PRJNA508395) | human gut metagenome | isolation source: healthy gut B | host: Homo sapiens | reverse complement strand
TTGAGTCCGGCGTTACAAAAAGTACCCTCACATTTTGTGAGGGGTTGACCCAGCTAAAAACAATTGAATGGGGCAATGTTGCGTCACTAGGATATCATGCGTTTAACCGCTGCGAAAGTTTAACCACGATTGAACTTCCGGAGAAGATTACAACATTACCGCGACTGGCATTTGGCGGTTGTAAAGCCCTTACAAGTGTTACGATAAAAGGAAAATTAACTTATTTGGGAGAAATGGCATTTAATAATTGTTCTAAAATGTCTAAGTTTACGCTAAAATATCCGGAGGAATTAAAAACCGTATATAAAGATGTATTTTGCAAACTGTTCGGAGTTGACTGAACTGCCGATTGGAAAAGATAAGACACCAAATCTTACCTATATTGGTTCGAGGGCATTCCGTGAGTGTACGATTGATACGGTAACACTTCCGGAGTGGCTTAACCTTTATTGGCTGCAGTGCATTTGCAGGATGTAAAAATTTGAAAAGTATTAATATTCCAAAATCTGTACAGCATATTGCATCGAATGCGTTTATGGACTGTGAAAAGTTAGACCATGTTGTGTTCCCGGAAGATGGGAAATTTACAGTATCCGCAGCAGATTATGATGGCACAAACCGTTATGAGAATGATGAGGATAAGTATTCCGGCGGTTTGTTCTGGGGATGTAAGTCTTTGAGTTCATTTACGATTCCGGATAGCTGGACGGCAGTTCCAGGGACTATGTTTAAGGACTGCAGTGCATTAACTTCAGTTCATATTCCGGATAACGTAACATTTATTGAAACAGTGCATTTGGAGAAACAACAAATTTAACATCTATTTTACTTCCGTCGAAATTAATTTGTATTGATGGGCAGGCATTTAAGGGATGTGCCATTCGGGAGTATATCACTTCCGAACGGTTTGACTCAGATTGGGTATCAGGCTTTTCAGGGAAGTGAATTGGAACAGGTTGTGATTCCGATTCCGTTAAATTCTTGGAATAACCAATTTAGCAACAGAAGGAGCTTTCGAGGATTGTGAAAAAACTGACATCGGTTGTTCTCAGGCGGGCTTACAAAAAACTTGGCGGTAGTGAATTCCAAAATTGTACTTCGTTGGTTTCTGTTGATTTATCAAAGGCGGTCAATATAGAAGAAATTCCGCCATATACGTTCAGTGGTTGTTCTGCTTTAGAGCAGATTGTAATTCCGTCTCAGATTAAGAAAATCGGATATGGGGCATTTAGTAATTGTACCGGTCTGAAAGCGGATAAAGTTACGATGTCAGAGAATTTACAATCAATGGCAGGCTCAGTATTTTCCGGTTGTCGTCATTTACCGAATTACCGGATTTGAAATCGATGACCTCCATACCGGAATATACATTTTCGTACTGTACCGGACTTGTGAAGGTGGAAATTCCGGACCGGATACAAACGATTGGCGGGCAGGCATTTTATAATTGTACAAATTTAGTGGCGATTGGACTTGGAACCGGCTTTGATGGAACAAAACTGGAAACATGGGATACTTACATCTTTTATGAAATGCACAATCCATCGACGATTTATACGGCAACAAAAGAGCAGGCAGACTGGTTAACAGCAAACAAAACAGACCGGTATTTGTACAGTGATTACACGGATGTAAAAGTTGGAAAAGTGCCGGAAAATCTTGTGATTCCAACACCGAAACCAACGCCGACGCCGCTGGTAACACCTACCCTACCCGGTACCAAAGACAACACCAACACCAATTCCGACGCCGACACCAATTCCGACGCCGACACAGAAAACTTCGGTAACACCTGTGAAAACGCCGGATTCCAATGCAAAACCGACGGTAGCACCGGCAAATACAAACATGGCTCAAAAGCAGATTGTTCTGAAAGCACCGGTTATCAAAAAAGGTGAAAGCAGGCAAGAAAAAAAAAGTATCGGTAAGCTGGAAGAAGTCAGCACAGTCAATTACCGGATACCAGATTCAATATAGTACGTCCGCATCTTTCAAAAAAAGGGAAAAAGACGATTACGGTTCCCGGTAAGAAGAAACAAAAGCCGGACGATTAAAAAGTTAAAAACGAAAAGAAATACTATATACGAATCCGTACGTATCAGGTAATAAACGGAAAGAAAACCATTTCAAAATGGAGTAAAACAAAGAAATTCAAAACCAAATAACGGTTGACAAATAAGCAGTTCTATTATACACTACCCGTGTAGTAAAACATACGACAAGGGGTGCTTTTATGATAGAAGTTGTGATTGCATTGTGCTATGCATTAGGAGCATGGTTTTATTCTATTTTGCGATATTATGATTTTGTGGAAACGCGGGAAAGTACCGGTGGTCTTTTTCGCGTTTTTACATGTTTTTTCTTTAATAGTTGTGTTCCTTTTTGAAACCGGAATATCCGCAATGATTTCGGATGAAGTTTCCGTCATTATGCATGCATATTCTGTAATATATGGCAGTGTTATGATACTCACACCTATTTTGTGTTTTGTGCGTGGCATTGTTCGTTTTATCGGAAAAAAAAAGCAGGATGCAGCGGGAAAATATACCGCTTTTTCAATCATCCGACCAAATTGATTCTTGGCTTTTTGTTGTTACCATGTGTGTCGGCGCTGTTATTTTCTGGAAAAGCCGGTGCATATCATGGGAGGGGACTGTCATTTTGCAGGAGGATAAGAAAGAGCCTGTTAAGGATACTTCCATTGTTTATATTTCCAATTGCTTTGTAGGCAGTGATATGACTGCTCATGCGTTTGATTCTCTGGTGGAAAAGGTGAATGAGAAAAAGCCGGATGTTATTTTATTTGGAGGAAATTTATTCGGTAGACATACAAATGAGGTAACGATAGATAAGACTCTTGCAAGTATCAAAAAATGAAGGCGGCATTGGGCATTTATATGGTGGAAGGAAGTGCAGATTCTGCCCTTGTGGAGGAAAAAGAAAGAAAAAATCTCCGGTGCAGGTGTGCATCTGCTTTTGGATGAGAGTGCAGTTTTTACATAATGGGCTTCAACTTGTTGGCTGCCGTGCAGATGGCAAAACGAAAAAGCCGATGTCATATATCTTATCTCTAATCAATAAGGAAAAGCCAAGTATTGTACTTGCAGGAGAGACGATGGAGGAAAAACTAAAGGAAGAAAAGAAGATTTCTCTTGTCCTTTATCCGAAAAAAATAACGGATACCGGTAACGGTGGAAACAAGTGGTGTAAACCAGATGTTTCCACGCAATGTACTGGCATCCGCAAAATCAATTTCATGCAGATTAAGAAATAATTTGTCAGGCGAGCGGTTTTAAGACCTCACCAATTGGTTCGTGCAGGATAAGATTTGCACGATTATCCTTTGAAGTTTTATCCTTATTAATGAGTACCAGCTTATCGCCCTGATAGTAGTCAATTAACCCGGCGGCCGGATAAACAACCAAAGATGTCCGCCGATAATCAGCAAATCAGCATCGCGGATATAGGAAATGGCACGTTCCATAAGCGGCATATCAAGTCCTTCTTCATAGAGAACGACATCCGGTTTTATGATGCCGCCACATTCGCAGTGAGGAACACCGTCCATAGCTAAAATATCTTCTAAAGAATAAAATTTATGACAGTGTGCAGTGATTTCGCAAAACAGAGCCGTGGAGTTCTAATACTTCCTTGCTTCCTGCCTTTTGGTGCAGACCATCAATGTTTTGTGTAATAACTGCTTTTAATTTGCCCTGCTTTTCCAAATTGGCAAGAGCAATGTGAGCGGCATTAGGATCGGCGTCAGGAAACAGCATTTTATCCCGGTAAAAACGGTAAAATTCTTCCGGGTTACGGATATAAAAAACTATGGGACAGAATCGTTTCCGGTGGATAATCGTAGTTCTGTTTATATAATCCATCAACACTTCTAAAATCCGGAATTTTACTTTCTGTTGAGACACCGGCACCGCCAAAAAACACAATATTATCGGATTCATCAATCCATTGCAGTAGTTGTTCTTGTTCTTTACTCATACTATAAACCTCCCTTTTTGTAAATCCAATGACTATTTTATCTTAGCATATTAGGGGCGAAATGAAAAGGTTTTCGTATAAGAGGAGTAAATCCATTTGACTGTTTTTTGATTTTACATCTCAGTCGGATTTGCAGTCTTTTTTGCCTTTTTTTATCGTTGCTGCCGTATTTTTTTGATTGTTTTCTTTTTCCATTTTCCCTTACCATATCGGTAGGAGATAATTGTCTGGTATTTATTGCTCTTTTTTTTCCAGGTGACTTTGTATTTTTTCTTTGCTTATCTTTACCTTAACGCTATATGGTTTCTTCGGTTTTGACACAGAATTTTTAGCCGCCGGTGCAAGCGAATTAGAAACAGTCGGCGTACTTGTCGCAGCCGGTATGCTTGTGACTGTCGGTGTGCTTTGTGGCAGGGATATCTTTGGCAAGCGTAACACAAAACAGGGTTCCACTGTCGTTGAATAGTATAAACGCCCCTTGTCATCGGCTGTAATACTGGACAGGCAGTATTGTTTTGCCTGGGAATATACAAAGTGTGAAGTGAGGCACTTGTTTTTCCTTCTGTATCTTTAAAAAGCGTACAAACCACCCGGCAAAGCATTCATGGAGAAATAGACCGTTACTTCTCCGGTGGAAGAACCACGGGTTGACACAAGAGGAGAAGATTTGACTTCAGCATTTTGAAATCCTTTTACCTGATAAATAGGTTTTTTAAAGTCAGGGTATCCATAATACAGACATAGCCATATTGGTCTGCCATACATCCAACATATAAACGATTGTTATAAATGGTTGGTGTACTGGTGCAGGTAATAAAATTGGCACCACCCATAATTTTACCGGAGGAAACCTTTGTGATTTTTTGCTCCGTGCATTGTATCTGAAATAATGTACCGTCTTTTGCCACGGTATAAAGGGCGTCGGTTTCTTTGTGGTAAGTAAGACCGGCACGGATGTTTGCCGTAGTTGTCAGAACGGCGGTATCATATACAACCGGTTCCGTGAGACTGTGGCTTACTAAAATGCCGTTATCACCGGTGAAAAAAAGTGCATCCTCATAGACAATAGCACCGCTCCAATAGTAACCGCCCGGATGGTCTGTATCTTCATAAGTCCAAACAGTTGAGCCATCCTTTGCATTCAGGCAGTAGAAGAGACCTGTAGTTGTACCGTTTGACAAAAACATTTGTCGTGCCGGCATAGAGATATCCGTCCTGATAAAAGGTAGTCGAAAGAGACTGCCCGCCAAACGACTTGCTCTGCCATAGACTTGTCATTGAAGTGATGTCAACACATTCCATTGTGCCATTGCCTGCGGAATATATAAAAATGCTCCTCAAGAAGCATGTTACAGACGCTGTTCATTTTTTCTTTTAATGTGGTTTGTCTGAGAACCTGTCCATTTGCATAAGACAGTTCATAAAGGATATTGGAATTTACGACATAGATGCCGTTTGTTCCCATAATCGGAATAGAGTTGTATGAAATTCCCTTTGTGGAAAATTTCTTTGTCCAAATAGCACCGCAATTGGCGGTATCCTCCGGTGTTACAGAGGATACCACGCTAGCACCATCCATACCCTGTTCATTACGAAAAGTCGAAAATGCACTAAGGAAGATGACAGCGGTGAGTATGGAGACATAAAAATGTCTTTTCTTCATCTTATTTTACCTTGAATTTTACCGGTTTTGTTGCTTTACTGAAAGTAGCTTTGTCAGATTTTACAACATAAGCGGTCAGTTTTACATAATACGTTCCCTTTGTTTTCTTAAAGGTGTATTTTTGTTTTTTTCGTATCGGTTACTTTTTTGTATTTACCGTTTTTTTTCTTGGAAAGTGCGATGCGGTATCCTTTTGCGTTTGCTGCCTTTTTCCAGGAAACAGTTACGGATTTTTTTTTTTCTTTGACTTTTTCACAACAACTTTTACCTTAGTAGGTGTTTTTTGCAACTTTTTAATACCCTTGTCATCCGATGCCGGAGTTGGTGGAGCTGGTGTAACAGTCGGAACCGGAGTTACCGTTGGTGTGGCAGTAGGAGCAGCTGTTGGCGTAGCGGTCGGAGTTGCTGTTGGTGCGGTAACTGCAGCAAGCACTTTAACAATTCCGTATGGTCTGGAAATGTTGGAGTGTTTGCCGTCGCTGTCCAAACGGTAAGCGGAGAGTACATAAGTACCTGCTTTATCAAAGGAAAGAGTAGCAGTACCGTTTTCATCCGTTTGAACTAAAGAAACAGCATTTCCGGTGGTTGCTGTGCTGGCTTCGTTTTTCATATTTTGCTGCTACAACAGTTGCGTTACTAATTGGTTTAACAATAGAAGCGACGAAGTTTTTGTCATAGCCTAAACCTTTCAGTGTTACGGTCGCTTTGCCGGAAACAGTTGTGCTTACTGTGTCATTTTCAAAATAGCTGTAATTTGTTTCTACGTTATTTGGCCATGTGCCGCCGCCCCAAAGTCCATAGATGGTGACTGCATCATTATTTTTTTAAAGAATAGGATCCCATACCAACACCCGGGTCTGTATTATTTACAGCATATCCCCAGTTTACGCCGTCCAAAGCGTCAGAGGAAGCACTGCCGTCGGATTTGCCGTCGATACTAATACCGGTAACATACAAACCGTACTGGCTTTTACTTGCCATAATATAATTTTTCATTGTTTCTGTTGTGGCACCTTTTTTCTCAGTAAGATACTTAGCCAGTGCATGAAGCGGGGTAAGTGTTTCGGTACTGAGGCCGATGCCGTAATCTTTTTGTCTTCATCAGTCAGAGTAACTTCGACCGGTGTAACAAGTGTTTTATTATCCTGCTCAAGGCGAAGTGTTACTTTGACTGTATCCGCTGCTTTTGCTGCATAGCCATGAAAGACGCTTATCGTCATAACAAAGACTAAAAGAACGGATAAAAGTTTCTTTTTGTTTTTCATAGAAAAACCTTCTTTCTCGCGTATCGCGTATTTTTGTTCTGGTATTGCGATAACATAAGAAAAGTCCTGTATTCCCGAAAAAAGGGCATACAAGGACCTGTGATGACTAGAATGAATAGTCAAAACATTTCCTCTCCCTCCGAAAGGTCACATTTCACACCATAAGGCAGGTCTTCCGACTTAAGGTTCATCTGGAAGGTTTAACCAATCTTGTACGCCTTCCCGGCATATGCCAGTGACATTTATGTACAAGCCATCCCCTAATACGGCAGCGGGGGCTGCGGCGGATTCACACCGTCTTCCCTATTAATCTTAAAAAGAACCTCATGGTTACTAATATTATTTATACCATCGCAAGATATTATACCAACGCTTGACAGATTTGTCCATTGTTTGTTACTCTTTCATATAAGAAGTTTTTTTGGAGGCTTTCAGATGAAGTGGAATCAAAAAGGAATTATCGCCTGCGTGGTACTGTTTTTTGTTATCATTGGGGCACTTATGGTACAGGGAGTACAAAAAGACAAATAATCAGGAAGATGCACACTATGCTTCGGAAGAAGATGTGGTATCTGTAGAAAAAAAGGAGACGGCGAAACCGGAATCAACAAAATCGGTAGAACCAACAAAGACTCCCAAGCAGAAAACGGCAGTAAGCACAAGTACACCAAAAAGAGAAAATTAAAGGGGAAAATACAGAAAAACCGACTGCTAATCCGGCGGCTGTGACTGCACCAAAAAAGGATAAAGGAAATAAAACAGAAAAAAATCAGGGGAAAATGTTATAAAAAACCGGTTTCGACCGAAAAACCTGTAACTGTAAAACCGACCGAAAAGCAAACGGAAAAACCCAAAATGAAGTTTTTTTGAAATTGAGTGTAAGAAGATTTTAAAGAAAAAAGAGTTGTGGAAAAATGGATTAGAAGAGGTGATTCCGGCATCCGGAATTTATTATTCCGGTAATGTTCCTTCACGGCAGAAGAGTCCGTGTATGATATATTGAAGCGAATTACAAAGAGAACAACATCGCCCTAGATAGCGAGTTCACTCCGATGTATGGCACCTATTATGTGAAGGGAATTGGCGGTCTGTATCAGTTTGACTGTGGCAGCAAGAGCGGTTGGATGTATTCGGTCAATGGCATGACACCGAATGTGGGAGCGAGCAATTATCAGGTATCAAATGGCGATGTAATTGTATTTTATTATGTTTGCGAGTATGAATACTAGAGGAGGAAACCATGAATGCGATGACGCGAAGGCATCCGGTCGTTTTATTTGTATATTATGTTATGACACTGGTTCTTTTGATTGTGGCAGGACATCCGCTTTTATATGGATTGCTTTTGTTACTGATGGGAATTGATGTTTCGCTAAATAGAGGATTTCTGAAAATGCTTAAATCCTTTGTGGGAAGTCTTACGGTGGCGGCACTTTGTGTGGTTGTGAATCCACTGCTCAATCACCGTGGTATGACGGTACTTTTTCTATTTGAATGAGAACGCCGTGACAAAGGAAGCGGTGCTATATGGCTGTTATATGGCAGTTGTTTTGTTAGGAACTATTTTTCTGTTTTCCGATTTTTCACATGTGATGACTTCAGAAAAGATTATGACGATGTCAGGAAAAAGATTTCCTTCTTTTCACTGCTTTTTTCCATGATTCTTCGTATGGTGCCAAAGGCAAAAAAGATTTTTCACAGATGATTTCACTGCATGGAAATCGTCCGCATGTGTGGTCTGCACTGCTTGGTAAAACGATGGAAGATTCGGTAGAACGAAGTATGGCAATGAAAGCGAAGTCGTATGGAAAAATGGGCGCACATCGTTTTATGCACGTAAATGGAATATGGGAGATTATGTATTTTTTTGCGATTGTATGTATGATGGGTGTTTTTTGTGATTGGAAAACAAATAATGGCACCTGCGCCGGTTTGGTTTTTCCCAAGTATACACATGGAATTTTTGCCGGCGTGGGAGATTTTGATTTGGATTTTATATCTTGGCATCCCGATTTGGATGTACGGAAAGGAGGAAGCAGCATGGCTTTTATCGAAGCGAAAGATTACCGGTTTTTCTACCCGGATGAAGTAGAACCGGCGGTTTTTGTGGAACAGATGGAAATAAAACAGGGAACGATTACTTTGCTTTGTCGGTCCGTCCGGCTGCGGAAAAACAACTTTATTACGCAAACTTGCCGGGGAAACGGGAATACGCGGAAGAGAGGAAGGAAGTCTTATCAATCAAGCGAAGGGCTGTGCATATGTGTGGCAGAACCCGGATAATCAGATTGTGACAGACCGGGTTTCGTACGAGATTGTATTTGGACTTGAAAATATCGGGATGGAACAGCAGCAAATGAAACGACGGTTAGCAGAAGTGATTAGTTCCTTTGGGCTTGAAAATCTGGCCACGCGGGACACGATGACATTAAGTGGTGGAGAAAGCAGCTTTTAAATATTGCTTCCGGTCTTGCCATGAATCCAGAACTTATGATATTGGATGAACCGACCAGCCAGTTAGATCCGGTTGCGGCGCGGAGAATCTATGATTTAATTCGACAGATTAATGAAGAGTTTGGTGTAACGATTGTAATTGCGGAGCAGCGGCTGGAAGATTTGGTTGCTTTTGTGGATGAAGTGCTATGTATGGCAGACGGAAAAATTGAGAAAATAGGAGAGCCAAAGGACGATACAGGCACAGTTAAAAGGAACGATTTTCGAAGAATTTTTGCCGTCATATCTGAAATTGGAAGATAGACTTTTGACAAAAAAGGAAGCGAGAATCTGGTTTGAAGGAAACTATGAAAGCGCAGTGTTTCCGGATGGGGAAGAAGAAAAAAATTGAAAGAAAGCAAACATCCTCACAGGACTTTTCTTTGAAAAAATATATCGTTTCGCTATGAGAAGAAATCACCGGATGTGTTAAAGGAAACAAAGGGGCGTTTCGCGGCAAATACCATTTCGTGTCTTGTGGGTGGCAACGGAAGTGGAAAGACGACTTTACTGCGGCTGATGGCAAGGCAGTTTCGACCGTATCATGGGAAAATGAGTTCGGTAAACTTTTCATATCTGCCGCAAAATCCGATGTATTTGTTATTAGAAGAGACAGTGCAAAAAGAATGGGATAAAATGAGCCAATGTTCGAAGGAATTATTTTTGCGGTTTGGTTTGGATGAACTAAAAAAAGAAATCCGCAGGATTTGTCCGGTGGAGAAAAACAACGGCTTGCGCTTTGTGTTGCACTCGGAAAAGAGGCAGATTATTATTTTTTGGATGAGCCGACCAAAGGAATGGATGCAAAAATCAAAGAAGATATTTGGTGAACTTTTAAAAGAGTGGACCAAAATGGAAAAAAATCCATTGTGATGGTGTCGCATGATATGGAATTCACAGCGAAGTACGCTGACGAAATTTCACTTTTTTGTATCAGGGCGAAATCATTGTGCAGTGTCCGGTGAGAGAATTTATGGAAGAAACCAGTTTTACACGACAGGGATGAACCGGGTGACCAGACGGGTAAATCCACACATAATAACCATTGAGGATGTGAAGAAATATGCAAAAAAAAAAAATTCGCAATAGTATCCTTGGCATACTTGCCTTTGTATTGCTTTTTTTATGAAATCATTGTGTTAAAGGGAGAAAATTATTATCTTGTGAGTATGGCGGTTTTACTGATTGCTTTGTTTGGTTTTTTTCGCTCACTTTGAAAAAGAACGGCCGGGTGTTATGCTGCTTACGATGATTGCGTCGCTTTGTGCACTTGCAATTGCCGGAAGAATTGCATTTTTCTTTTTGCCGCAGATAAAGCCAATCGCGGCTGTCGTAATTTTAGCGGGTGTGAGTTTTGGAGGTGAAGTAGGTTTTGTGACAGGAGCATTAAGTGCTTTTTGTTTCTAATTTTTATTTCGGTCAGGGCTCATGGACACCTTTTTCAAATGGTGGCACTTGGTCTGGTAGGATTTTTTGCCGGCGTATTTTTCTACGGACGGGAGAGTAAGCGATGGCTTGTAGCACTCTATGGCTTTTTTGCTGTCGTTATCATCTACGGAGCCATTGTTGATTTAAATACCATCTTTTTACTTCACAGCAGCTTTCCTTATCGGTGGTTTGTTTTGTGTATTTGTCAGGACTTCCTTTTAACCTGTTGTTTGGAGCAGCGACTGCCGGATTTTTGTTCTGTTTGTATAAAACCCGTTCTTCGGAGGATTGAAAGAATGGTAAAGAAATACCGGTTGTTTGACAAAAACGAAGTTTAATAGTAGAATGATATGATGTAATGTATCTTTTGAAAGGGGATTGCATAGATGAAAAAAGTTGCGGTAATTACAGATAGTAATAGTGGGATTACTCAGTCAGAAGCAAAAGAAGCTTGGCATTCACGTTGTGCCAATGCCTTTTTTGTAAATGGTGATACATTTTATGAAGATATTAGCATGAATCAGGATGAGTTTTATGGATATCTGGCGCAGGGCGCAGATGTAATGACATCACAGCCGGCACCGGATACATTAATGAAACTGTGGGACAGTGTGTTAGAGTGTTATGATGAAATCGTTTACATTCCGATGTCGAGTGGATTGAGCAGCTCTTGCGGAACTGCCATGATGCTTTCTTATGAAGAAAAGTACGAAAATAAAGTTTTTGTTGTAGATAACCAGAGAATTTCGGTTACACAGAGACGCTCTGTAATGGATGCCATTGAACTGGCACAGAATGGTTATGATGGCAAACAGATTCAGGAGATTTTGCTTCGTGAGAAATTTGAGTCCAGTATTTATATCATGGTGGACACGCTTTCTTATCTGAAAAAAGGTGGACGAATTACACCGGCGGCTGCAGCTATCGGAACCGTATTAAGAATCAAACCGATTTTGCAGATTCAGGGAGAAAAGTTAGATGCTTATGCAAAAGTGAAAACTTTGAAGGCGGCAAAAAGCACAATGATTAAGGCAATTCGCCATGACTTTGAAGAACGTTTCCATGATCCGGATGGGGATAATTTTTTACATGCATGTTGCTTATACGGCAGATGATACCGAGGCTCAGGCATTTCGTAAGGAATTAGAGACAGAATTCCCGGGACATCGGGTGGATTTTGTTGACCCGCTTTCCTTAAGTGTTTCGTGTCATATCGGACCGGGCGCATTAGCAGTTGCAATTTCAAAAAAGTTCCGGAATTAGGATAATAGAATAGAGAGAAATAATTAGAACCGCCTGCACCGGTATGGTATGTCCGGTACAGGCGGTTCTTTTGGGGTGAAAGGAGAATAAAAACTAGTTTGTCTTCTTTACATAAACGTCATTATCATCAATGTCGTCATCTTCGAAATCATCCTCAAACTCGTCATAAATCAAAGTCACCATCAAAATCAGCGTACTTTGATTCATATAACGGTATACAGCAAATGCGATAGCAGCTACAGCAGCAACTGCACCGATAATAGCCAAAATCCAAAGAACAAAACTTTTATTTTCTTCCTCTGCTTTTTTTTTGTTTAACAACTCAGTAATTTTAGCGTTGTTTATCATTTCCTCAAATTTTCCTGACATAATAAAACCATCCTTTCTCAAAAAGATTCTTTTTAACCATATTGTAACACGAATAGTTATGGAATACTATACTTTTTTATCAAATTACAATTTTGTTAGTTTGGCAAACGAAGAGCGGAGCTTTCTCTGTCCAAATCCATCAAATTCAATGACAACCTCATAGTCGTTTGTTAGTTTTGTGAGGGAGCGGACAATGCCCTGCCCAAATTTCGTGTGTGTGACACCCGGTCGCCAACCTGATAATCCGGAGCACCGGCAGGTGAAGCACTTCCCATTCCCTTTTGGATGTAAGGGTTATTGGCAAAAGGATTTTTGCGATTCTTGGTATAAAGAGAAGCTTTTGTCCTCGAAAATTCAGTTGGTTTACTTTCGGTCTCCGGTTTAAGGACTGCGCCATAGGTCTGTTTCACCAAGTGGCGTGGAATCTCGTTAATAAAGCGTGATGGGCGGTTGAAATTCATTTCACCGTTACGCATGCGCTGATTTGCGCTGGTAAGCGTCAGCTTTTTCATGGCACGGGTAATTCCCACGTAGCAGAGTCTGCGTTCTTCTTCCAGTTCAGATGGGTCATCGCCAAATACGGCGGAAGCCCCCGGAAGATTGTTTCTTCCATACCGCAAATATAAACGTTTGGAAATTCCAGTCCTTTAGCACTGTGGAGTGTCATCAAAAGCACCTGCTCAGCGTCATCGGATACCGTGTCAATGTCTGCCACGAGAGCGATGTCTTCCAATAAGTCGTTTAACGTGCCGCCATTATTATCTTCTTCATATTGAACAATCTTATTCATCAGAGATTCAATATTTTCGATGCGGCCATTTGCCTCATCGGTGTTTTTTTGCCTCTAATTCACGGACATAACCGGTTACATCCAAAAGTTCCTGAGTCATATCCTCAAGCGAATACATTTCGCCGCGTAATTTCATGCGAAAATGCTCAATCAGGCTGACAAAGGAATGAATTTTTGCACTGGCGCGGGTGCATCCCGGAATTTCGTCCACGCGGCGGAGTGCCTCATAAAATGGCATTTCCTGCGAAAAAGCATAGTCCGAAATACGTCCGATGGTTGTCTGACCGATGCCTCGTCTTGGAATATTGATGATTCGTTTAATCGCGATATCGTCCGCACTGTTATTGATTGTTTTCAGGTAACAGAGAATATCTTTAATTTCCTTTCTGGCATAAAAAGTTGACAGCACCGATAATCCGGTAAGGAATGCCCTCGTAAATAAGTTTTTCCTCAAATACACGGGATTGTGCATTGGTACGGTATAAAATAGCAAAGTCACTGTAGGACATGCCATCCTTTTACCTGACGGTGAATGTCAGCGGCAATGCCCTGAGCCTCTTCATATTCATTATCGTAGCGCCCATAGGAAATCGGAGCACCTGCCTCAGCCGTTGTCCAAAGCGTTTTTTCTTTTTACGCATGGAGTTATGTTTAATTACTCCGCTAGCAGCCGCAAGAATATTTTTAGTGGAGCGGTAGTTCTGCTCCAATCGTATAACTTTCGTTGCCGGAAAGATTTTTTCAAAATTCAAAATATTGTGAATATTTGCACCGCGGAACCGGTAAATCGACTGGTCATCGTCACCAACCACGCAAAGGTTCTGGTAGCGGGATGCCAGCAAACTTAATAATGTAAACTGTGCGGTGTTTGTATCCTGATACTCATCCACCAGAATAAATGGAAAACGCCCTGATAATGGTTTAGTATTTCCGCATTTTGCCGGAATAATTGCACAGTAAGCATAATTAAGTCGTCAAAATCCAAAAGCATTGTTCTGTTTTTAAGCGCTTTTGGTATTCTTTATAAACCCGTCCGAAAATCTTCTTATTGTATTCTTTTGCTACTTCGTCAGCATACTGCTCCGGTGTTTTTAACTCGTCCTTTGCCGAGGAAATAGCATTTAAGAAAGTGCGTTCTTTATATTTTTTTGTATCAATATTTAATTGTTTGCAAATATCTTTCATCAGTGATTTCTGGTCATCGCTATCATATATCGTAAAGGCGTTATCATAACCCAAATGGTCGATAAATCGTCTTAAAATACGAACACAGGTAGAGTGGAAGGTGCTTACCCAGATACTGCCGGCACCATATTCAATAATGTTATTCACACGCTCGCGCATTTCGTTTTGCCGCTTTATTAGTAAAGGTAAGGGCAAGAATGTGGTAGGGCGGTACTTGATGTTCCTCAATTAAATATGCAATTGATGGGTGAGAACACGGGTTTTTCCGGAGCCTGCACCCGCTAAAAATAAGGAGCGGTCCCTCAAAGTGGAGAACCGCTTCTTTTTGTTTGTCATTTAATCCTGCAAGTAATTCGTTCATAGTAACCTCAATTCTATCCGTAATTTATTTGTCTTTTTTCTGCTTCGCTTCATCGGAAAGAGTTTCGTCAATTAAACGCTCCACTAACTGTTTTTTGAGGTAAGCATCAAAACTGAGCAGGCAGATAAAAGCGAAACGGGAGAGAAAGTCTGCTTCGTCTTCATCCTTAACATCCGGAAACAGATTTTGTGAATACTTAAATCGTCTCAAAATGTCTTTGGTAAGATTATCTGTCTGTATGCGTTCCATCTCAAAAATGACGCGGTAGATTTCTTCCAGTGAAATATCCCTTTGATTTTTTGTCATAGAACATATCCGTCAGCGGGCGGAAGATTTTCTGCGTATCATTGATTGATAATACATTTTTAAAATAGTAAATAAAAAATCAGAAGATACATATGCTCTTTGGAATATTTTTTCTTGACCGGTGGCGGAAGAAAATCGTTTTTGGTGTAGTTGTTAATCATGGTTTTTGTAAGTATTTTATCGTCATCCAGACGCTTACATGCAGCAAGATGTTCGTCCATAAATGTCGTAACCTGATCCATGTATAAATCAATATTAGGGATGTCTTCCGGATTTATGTAATCAATCTTTTTCAGTTTTCCGATGATATCCATAATGCTTTCTTCGGTTGCGTTATCCATTCCGGTACCTCTTTCCTAATGTCATTTAAGTTTAAGTATAGCGGATTTTGGTGAGTAAATCAACTGATAGTTTGTGACAAGTGTTTGTTATTATTTTTTGTTTTTCGTAAATCCGTAGAAAAAAGTTTGCGTCTCGTGGGCGCTTCCGCTTGTGAGTGCGTAGCGGTATGGGCACTGAAACTACCAGTGCCACATACCGACGTACTCAAAACCCACTCATCACAAACTTTTTCTACGAATTTACCGGAACCCAAAAAGAGTGAAAACAAACACCTGCCACAAACTACTTGCTAAAAACACAGTTTTTTTATCCTGTATAGTGACAAAGATGAAACTACAGTTCCGATTTGGAGATGCTGTAAAAAATTTAAAACGAATAGTGAAAGGGGGAGGTTGGTGCAAGCGTTGGATGTAATTTTTAGTGTTCAAAAGTTTGTGTTAATTGTTTGATGCCAGTCTATTTGGCTTCCAGTAATTCCGTAGAAAACTTTGTGACTCGTGGGTACAAACACGTGGGTATGAGGCTTGCGTATTTTGCATGCCCATACCCTTACGCGTTTGTTAAACGGGAGTGGCGCAAGAGGTTCGGGGAACCTCTGACCTGCGCGGACCGGAGTGGAACGTAGAACCACGAGACGCAAAGCGTTTCTACGGAATTACTGGAAAACAAAAAAAGTGCCATCAAACATTTCCCACAACCATTAAACATTAAAAATGACATTTCCAAAAATCTATGCTATACTATGGCAATAGCAAATTTTACGAGGAAGGGTTACTATGAAAAAGAACGAATTTTATGAGGGATGGTTACATCTCTAAAGTTTCCGAATAAAGGAATTGTAGAAGATGAGGATGCCTATGTACAGGTGAAAAATACATTACCGGGTCAGAGAGTGCGTTTTCAATTAAAGAAAGTAAAGAAGAAAAGACCGGAGGGAAATCTGACGGAAGTTTTGGTGCCTTCGGAGATTGAAAAAGCAGTGCCGCCGTGTCCGCATTTTTCAGAATGTGGCGGTTGTGCGTACCAGACACTTCCGTATGAGGAGCAGAAAAAACTGAAACTGAATCAGGTAAAAGCTTTGTTGGATGCTTGTGTATCCGGATTTTCCACTGGATGAATGTGTGGAAAGTCCTAGAATCTGGGAATACCGAAACAAAATGGAGTTTTCTTTTGGGGATGAAGTGAAAGATGGTCCGCTTACTTTGGGACTTCATAAACGAGGGAGTTTTTATGATATTGTTTCCGTCCCTGACTGCCAGATTATTGATGAGGATTTACGCAAGGTGTTAAAGACAACGCAGGACTTTTTCCGGAATGCGAAACTGGGTGGAAAAAGCATTGACTTTTTATCATAAAATGCGCCATGAGGGCGTGCTTCGCCACCTGCTTGTACGTAAGGGATTAAAAACCGGGGAAATGTTAATCTGTCTGGTGACATCTTCTCAGGGAGGAATCGATTCTGCGGAAGGGAAACAGTTACTTGAGAAATACAAAGATACGCTTCTTGCGTTAGAGACGACAGGGACGTTTGCCGGTATTCTGCATATGACAAATGATAGTCTTTCGGATGTGGTGAAAGCAGACGCGGTAGATATTTTATATGGAAAAGATTATTTTTACGATGAACTTTTGGGACTGCGTTTTCGCATTACGCCGTTTTCCTTTTTTCCAGACAAATTCTGCCGGAGCAGAGAAACTGTATTCGCTGGCAAGAGAATACATTGGTGATTTGACTGGGAAAAAAGGTATATGACCTTTATAGCGGAACCGGAACGATTGCGCAGGTACTGGCACCGGTGGCAAAAAGAGGTGACAGGAGTTGAAATCGTGGAAGAGGCAGTTTATGCAGCGGCAGAAAATGCCAAAGAAAATCAGCTGGACAACTGCACATTTTTGGCAGGAGATGTGTTGACGGTGTTGGATGAACTGACGGAGGCACCGGACGCAATTGTCTTAGACCCACCAAGAGAGGGCATCCACCCAAAAGCAATTCGTAAAATTTTAGATTATGGATTATCCTCATTTGTTTATATTTCCTGTAAGCCAACTTCGCTTGCCAGAGATTTAGAAGTGTTTTTGGAATATGGATATCAGCCGGTTAGGGCAAAATGTAGATATGTTTCCGTGGACACGCGGGATAGAAACTGTGGTTCTCTTGAAAAGGGGAAAAAGGTGATTATTTTACAAAAATTAGATTGCTTTCCAAAAACTTTATGATATAATTTTATTCAATATAGTTAGCTCTACGGTATCTTTTTGAGCCGTGTAGAGTGTAATAATTTAAAAAGGAAAGGATAGAATGAGAAGATTTTGGAGAGGACTTGCAACATTATTGTGTATCTGTATGACAGGAAGAAACTTTTGAAAAAGAAAGGCGTAAACAGAAAGGTGATTTATAAAAACTTATAATTAAAAAAGGTTAAAGTTTTGGTCATCAGAGTTTTTCCATACTTAGTTTTAACTTGAAAACAAAATACTGAATGATATAATATGTGTGCTAATGCTGCTAGTTTAAGATTTAAAACTTTTGTGGAGTCTTATCTTTATGATATTTTTACTGTTTTTAATACCTATTGGTAACAAAATAGAACTTCTTCCCTTAATATTAATTTTGAAAGGAATGATTACGATGAAGAATAATTTCCGTACTTTGGATGACTTATGGAAATTCTTTAAACCGGAAGTAACTTATAAATTTTCAAGTAAAAAGACTGGTAAAGTTAGAAAAAATCGAGTCTTATGAGATGGTTGAAGGAGAGATGATATGATTTTTGATATTTCTGATGCTAATTTTCGTGATATATTAAATAAAGAAAAATTTTATTTACCTATCCGTTGGGATGGTGCAAATTTTTCTATGACACTAGAGAAATTATTTGATTCCTATATTAAAGAGTTAGAGATATATGCTGATAACCCAAATATCTATCGAAACGGGATTAGAATAGACATGAAAAAAAATCAAAGGAGTGTGTGGTTTATTGGTTAAATCTGTAAACTACTACTTAAACGGTTTCCCTTGTGTAAGGCATATTCTGACCTTTGAAAAGGCCATGAATTTGTTGATGCAACAGCCATTAAGAATTTATCAAAAAGTGTTATGGAACAGTTTGATGATGGAAAAGATTTGAAATTATTTCGTGCAGTAAGTGTAGGAGATAATAAACCGTATAAAGAACTCGAGCATTTCATACACCATATAATCTTAGATGTAAAGTGTCAACAAATCGTTATAGTATAGCTGGATACCCAAGTTTATATCTAGGAACGTCATTAGCATTGTGTTGTGAAGAAATTCATATGAACCCTCATCAAGACTTTGTAAGTTAGCTTCTGTATTCAAATTGAAAGAAGTATTGAATACACAAATACAAACGTAAGAGTAATTGAATTAGGTGTGAAACCACAAGATTTTTGTTGATAGACAAAATGAGGGAGCAAGACGAATTTCATTTCATTTATTAGAGGATGATAGTGTTAAAGAAACTTATTTGTTGTGGTATCCATTAATTGCAGCATCTTCTTATATAAGAGTTTGTAAAAGTGATCCATTTGCGGCTGAGTATATAATTCCACAATTGTTAATGCAATGGGTACGAAGTGAAATTGGGAAAAATAAGGGGGATGACTATGATCAATTAATAGGTATACGTTATTTTTCGTGTGCATCGAATAAAGCTTCTGATATGGGATTTAACTATGTATTTCCGACAAGTGGTCAACAAAAATCGGCAGAACTTCCATATTGTTCGGTTTTTGGCTAGAGCATTTAGACTTTCTGAACCGACTTATATTCATGAGTACAAGGATATTCAAAGTTGTGAAAGATATTTAGTGAGAACAACAGATTTTGGCTATATAGAATAAAATTGTTAAAATTAAGGGTAAGATTTCTTTTGTCAACCCCGCTGTATGCAATTAGTATATACATACAGTTCCTATAATCACTGAATGGCATTGCTCATGGTGATGAAAAAGTTGGAAAAATGAAATAAAATGCCTTGCACTACGATAGTACCTCCATGGCAGCAAGCAAAAAAGTGAAGGTGGACAAGAAAAAATCACAATAAACATAAAGAAAAAGGCGACTGTAAAAAGTATCAAAAAAAAGAAGATAACTATCACAGGAAAAAAATCTGGGAAAACCAAACTGACAGTAACCGTAAAAGGTATGATAAAATGTGTGATTCCGGTTACGGTAAGGAAGGCGGGAAATACAGCAGTAAAAAAGAGTGATGTCGGAAATAATAGTTCTAAAAACAATGCTGTAAGCAAAGTACCAGCAGCGACAGCAACGCCAGTGCCAACAGAAACACCAGATCAAGATTCTTCAGAGAAAGAAAACTCAGATTTTAAATTGAAGGAATATGAAGATGGAAGAGTTGTGCTTGTGAAATATAAGGGACATGACGAAAATGTAACGATTCCTGATAGTGTAAAACCGATAGAAGAGACAGCATTTTATTGTTGTGAAAAATTAGAAAGTGTTATATTGTAAAAGGGTTGATTTCAATTGGAACGAATGCATTTGAAAGCTGCGATAATTTGAAAAATATAACGATTCCCGATAGCGTGAAAACAATAGAATTTGCTGCATTTAGATATTGCAAAAATTTAGAAAAAATTGAAATTCCAAAGGGTGTTTCAAGCATAGGGACTATATGTTTTTTTCAGGCTGCACAGCATTATCTCAAATTACTATTCCGGAAACTGTGACGTCCCTTGAGGACACAGCCTTTAACGAGTGTAATAAGTTAACAATCGTTAATTATGAGGGTACATAGACAGAGGAACAATGGAATGTTATGTCAGGCTCGAATAGTTTGCCAAAGGGGTGCAAGGTGGTTTGCAAAAGGTTAATGGGTGTGTGACAATTGTTCGTTGCCGGTTCCTTTGGATTCCAGTAATTCCGTAGAAAAAGCTTTGTGACTCGTGGGTTTGAGTACGTCGGTATGTGGCACTGGTAGTTTCAGTGCCCATACCGCTACGCACTCAATAAGTGAGAACACCCACGAGATACAAAGCTTTTCTACGGAATTACGGAAAATAAAAAGTGACAACAAACCCTTGACACAAGCGCACACATACTACTCTTTTTAATTTCTTTATATATTTTATATAATTTCGCTAGGAAAAATAAAAAACATTGAAATAGTTATCTAATAGTGATATAATTATGACAAAATATTACATAAAGAAAGAAAATAAATTATATGAAAAAAAAGTAATCGTTATAGGGGCGGGCCCGGCAGGACTTACGGCGGCGTATGAGATACTAAACCGGACGGATTCCTGCCAGGTGCTTGTATTAGAGGAAAAAATCAAATTGGTGGATTAGCAAAACGGTAGACTTCCAAGATTATCGAATGGACTTGGGAGGACATCGTTTTCTTATGGTGAATGAAAAAAGTTTTAGATTGGTGGAATCAATTTTTGCCTTCAAGAGGAGTAAACTATATCAAGCGTATGTTTCAGAGAAAACAAAAATTAAAACTGTATTATAAAGGGGAATTATGTTAGTCATCCGATTTTGTTTGACCGAAGATTCAGAAATCAGGTTGGCAGCTTTCGTACTTTAAAATGTATATGTGGTTTAATAAAAAGTAAAATAAAGAAGAGGAAAGAACATACATTAGAAGACTACTACATGAATCGGTTTGGACAAACTATTTATCAAACCTTTCTGCAGGATTATATGGAAAAATGCTGGGGAGAGTCTCTAAGAAATCTTTCCTGTGAGCAGGGAACAATGCATGGGGAAAATCGAGTTCAGACAGAATATTTTCTCTATCCCAAATTGGGAGCCAGTCAAATGTGGCAGGAGGTTGCAGAGAAGATAAAAAAGAGGTGGAATTATTGAATTGGGAGCAATGGTAGACTCACTTGTTTTAGATAATAATATGCTGAAAAAAATCAGTTATATAAAATCAAACGGAAAACGAGTATTTGAGGAGGCGGATGTTGTCATTTCAACTATGCCTTTAAATACATTGTTTGCCAATATGACGGGAAGTGTTCCAATCTCTTTGCGGATGATTGCTAACGGATTAAAATACCGAGACTGTGTGATTATGGGACTGTGTATTAAGTGGCCGGAATTGTCGAATGGGGCATTTTCCATCGAAAACTTTCCGGAGCGTATGATTTATGTACAGGATCCGAAAATTAAACTTGCCAGAATTCAGGTCTATAACAACTGGTCGCCGTATCTTGTGAAAAAAGAAAAATGAGTTATGGCTGGGACTTGAATTTTTCTGCAAAGAAGGAGACGACTTCTGGAATTTGTCGGAGGATGAGTGTGCGAAAATTGCCGTGTCCG
>VOFC01003573.1_pt1 | contig 21789 bp, 24 predicted proteins | sample 5384161 | NCBI WGS metagenome assembly VOFC01 (sample SAMN12384722, study PRJNA508395) | human gut metagenome | isolation source: healthy gut B | host: Homo sapiens | reverse complement strand
GCCCTGGGGCACAGGGGGCGGCGGATGGCATGGGGCGGCAGCGGCGGATGGCCCCGAAGGGGCCGCGGCAGGGGGGGCCGGGGCGGCAGCAGGTCGGTCCTGCCCGGCAGGAGCACGGCAAGGAACCGGCGCATGAGGGCCAGACGTTGCCGGGCAAGGGAGGAGGCCGGGCCGCCGACGGTGGGGTGGCCGTCCGTGCCCCGGCTCCAGATGCGCCAGCCCGTGCCGTGGCTGTGCCACCAGAACCCCCAGTCGGTCAGGCCGAAATTGCGCTGGCCGTCCACGGGCAGCAGTTTGCGCTGCAAACGCACTGTCTGCCCCGGCAGCGGGAAGACGGCGGCCTGTTCCCATGTCCAGGAGGCGTCCCGGGGAGGGCGGCCTGTGCCTGGCCGTCGGCCCCTTCCAGGCGCAGATCGGTCAGGCTGATGCGCAGGCGCTGATCCGGCAGGGTGCGCACATCGTCCACCCGGGCTTCCAGCACGGGCCAGTGGCGGGTGGGGATGCGCTCCTGGTGCAGACGCTCCAGGAGGGGGGGAGGGGAAAGATCGGGCAGCAGGGCCCGGGCCGTGGCGCAGCCCAGCAGGGCGACGGCGCAGGCCAGCAGCAGGCGGGAGAAGCGCCACAACCGGCTGTCCGCCACCAGGACGCAAAGACCCGCGCAAAGCGCGGGTCCCGGCCAGCGTGCCGCCAGCAGGCCCAGCAGCCAGCAGAGTAGCCAGCTTTGCCAGAGAAGGCCCGGGGCCAGCGGCGGGCGCCACATGATGTCAGGCCAGATCGCGGGCGGCGTCGCGTTCTTCGGCCCTGCGTTTGAGGGTCTCGCGGTGGTCGAACAGCTTCTTGCCGCGGCCCAGGGCGATCTCCATCTTGACCTTGCCCTGCTTGAAGTACATGCGCACGGGCACCACGGTCAGGCCCTTCTGTTCCACGCGGGCCGCCATCTGGCGGATCTCGGCGGCGTGCAGCAGCAGACGGCGCGGCCGGTCGGGGTCCTGCGGCACATAGCCGGCGTTGTCGTACGGGGCGATATGCAGCGAAAGCACGAAGGCCTCGCCGTCACGGAAATCCACATAGCTGTCCAGAAAGTTGATCCTGCCGGCCCGGATGCTTTTGACTTCGGGACCGGTCAGGCTGATGCCCGCTTCCACGAAGTCGGAGAGTTCATACAGGTGGCGCGCCTTCTTGTTGACGGCGATGGTGGACGGGGATGGTTTCTTGCTCATATTCCTAACTGTTCGTCATGATGCTTGTGGTATGGAAGGCCAGCTCCGCCCCCAGGCTCTCCTGCAGGCGTTCGCGCAGCATGCGCTGCGAGGCCGTCACGTCGGTGCTCATGAGCACGCTGTGGGCCATGTCCATGCAGGTCCGGGCGTCCAGGCGGCGGATCATGTGCTTCATGCCCGGCACGAAACGCGGCGAGGCCGAGAGCGTGTCCACGCCCATGCCCAGCAGCAGGGCCAGGCCGTAGGGGTCCGCGGCCAGCTCGCCGCAGACGGAGACCCCGATGCCCTCGCGGTGGGCGGAGTCGATGATGCGCTTCAGGGAGCGGACCACGGCCGGATGCAGGGCCTCGTTGAGGTACCCCACGTGCAGGTTGTTGCGGTCGATGGCCATCAGGTAATGGATGAGGTCATTGGTGCCGATGCTGAAAAAGTCGCATTCGCGGGCCAGGGCGTCGGCGATGAGCACGGCCGCCGGGGTCTCCACCATGATGCCCAGGGGCAGGTCGGCGGCGTGGGGCAGGCCGGCGGCCCGCAGCTCCTGTTGCAGCTCCTGCATGATGCGGCGCACGCTCTGCACCTCGGCCAGGCCGGAGATCATGGGCAGCAGCAGGGAGACGTTGCCTTCCACCCCGGCGCGCATGAGGGCGCGCAGCTGGCTGCGGAAGATCTTCTGGTGCCGCAGGCAGAAGCGGATGCCGCGCAGGCCCAGGGCCGGGTTGGGTTCCCTGAGGGCCTCCTGGGCGCGGAGCATCTTGTCCGCGCCGGCGTCCAGGGTACGGAAGACCACATGCGCGGGCGCGGCCTTGCGGGCCACGGCGCTGTATTCGGCATACAGTTCTTCCTCGCTGGGCAGGTGTTCCCGCAGGAAGGAGAACTCCGTGCGGTACAGGCCCACGCCCTCGGCGCCGCTGGCCTGCAGCTCGTCCATCTCTTCCAGCCGTTCCAGGTTGGCATGGACGCCCACGCGCACGCCGTCGCGCATCTCGGCGGGCCAGTGGGACTCGCTGCGGGTGCGGGCCTCCCACTCCTGGTACTCGTGCAGGCGCTCCTCATAGGCAGCCAGGTCGTCGGCATCGGGGTCCAGCAGCAGGCAGCCGTTGAGACCGTCCACGATGACCCTCTCCCCGGGCCTGCCGGTCTCCAGCAGGCCGGTGACGCCCACCAGGGCCGGGATGTGCAGACCGCGTGACAGGATGGCCGTGTGCGAGGTGGGCCCGCCCTCCGCCGTGATGACGGCCCGCACGTCCTTGAAATCCATGTCCATGACATCGGCGGGCGAAAGATCCTGGGCCGCCAGGATGCCGGCCCCGGCCGCGGCGGGCAGGGCGCAGCTGCCCGCCAGGCATTCGCGCAGGCGCAGGCCCACGGCCCTGATGTCCTGCGCCCGGTCGCGCAGGTAGGGGTCGTCCATGTTGCGGAAGATGCTGCACAGCTGTTCCACGGTGCTGTCCAGGGCCCAGGCGGCGCAGACCAGTTCCTTCTCGATGCGGGCAAGGGCGCTGCCCACCAGCTTGGGGTCGCGGGCCAGTTCGATCTGGGCGGCGATGACCTCACGGTATTCGGCAAGGTCCTCCGGGACCTTGGTCATGGCTTCCTGCAGGGCGGCGCGCACATGGGTCACGGCGGCACGCAGCTGCTCCTGTTCGCCTTCCACTTCACGCGGGCTGATGCGGCGCATCTCCACGGTCTGGACATTATGGGCAAAGCGCAGCACGCCGATGGCGATACCGGGCGAGACGGACGTACCGAAAAGAAGAGAGCGTGCCATATCAGTCCTGCAGGTTTTCCAGATAATCCGCCAGGGCCGTCAGGGCTTCGCGGGCGTCATCGCCCCGGGCCAGCAGGGTCAGGGAGCAGCCTGCGGAGATGGCGAGGGAGAGGATGTCCAGCATGCTTTTGGCATCGGCGGTGCCGTTGTCGCTCTGGATCTGGATGTCGGAGGAAAAATGCTGGGCCTCCTGCGCCAGGCGGGCGGCAGGACGCGCGTGCAACCCGCCACGCGTGTGCAGCGTGACGGGAAGGGCGAGGCCTTCGGGCGTTTCCTGAACTTCAGCCATGATATATTTCTCCCTGGTCGCCCCGGGCGACCGATACGATCTGTTCCTGACGGTCCCCCGCGCGGGGGCCCTTGCGGCAGGGGCTGGTGCCGTGGCGTCCCTGCCGCCTGCGGCGGCGCGGGCCGCGTCTTTCCCCGCGGCCGTGTCTCCTGCCGTCGCACCGCGGGATGCGGCGTCTACAGGCCGACCAGCCCCGCGTCCATGAGCACGAGGAAGGTCAGCAGGATCAGCCAGAGCACGATGCGCGGCAAATGCAGGCGTCCGATGATCCAGGCGGCGGCCAGTACGGCAGCGCCGCCGCCCATACACCAGAGGAGCGTATGCCGGTCCCCGCCGTAGGGCAGCAGCATGGCGGCCGCCACGGTCAGCAGGCAGGCATTGACGACCTTGATGCGGCCGGTCCAGTTGATGAGCCCCAGACGCTTGAGCCAGGCCAGGGCGGCCAGCCCGTAGCGCAGGGCGAAGAAAAACGTGCCTGTCCTGAAGGCCAGCAGGGCCACGGCCAGCAGGGCCGTCAGCAGGATGGCGGGCAGCGTGTGCCCGGCCAGCAGGAGGCAGATGCAGCACAGGGCCCAGCAGGGGAAGACGCCCCCTTCAAAAAAGCCGTCCCCCACAGCGGAAAGCGTGGTGCCCAGCGTGCGGCGCACCGTGTCCAGCGCGTTGGAGGGCAGTTTGCCCTGGGCCACCTGTTCTTCGATGTTCAGCAAAAGACCCATGTAGAACGGCAGCATGTAGGGATGGGTGTTGCTGTGGGCGCTGTAGTGGGCCGCCGCCTGTGCCTGGGCTTCGGCATCGGGATACAGGTGCCGCAGTGCCGGTTCCAGGGCGAACAGCAATCCCAGCTGCTGCATGCCGCGTGCCGTGACGGCGGCGTTGATGCAGCAGCTTCGCGCAAGGCAGGAAAGGGCTGTCCGGGTGGGCAACATGACGGGCTCGCTTGGTTGGGCGGTCGGTTCCGTGGCGGAGAAAGGCTCAGGCGCGGGTCAGCAGCTCGTACAGCTCCTTGGCGCTCCAGCCGGGGGCCATCTCCTGGGCCCGGCGGGCCACTTCCTTGGGCTTGAGGCGCCCGTCCGCGGCGGCCATGACGGCGTCCAGCGCCCGGCGGGCCCCGGCTTCGTCGGCGCGTTCCTTCTGTTCCGGCGGGCCGATGATGACCGTGATCTCGCCCAGCAGCTCTTCGGGCAGCTCCTGCCATTTCTCCAGACGGCCAAGTATAAATTCCTCATGGGTCTTGGTCAATTCCCGGCACACGGCCACGGCCCGGGGGCCCAGCAGTTCCGCGGCCTGGGCCAGGCTCTCGCGCAGACGGTCCTTGCGCTCGAAAAAGATGAGCGAGCCCGGGGTGCGGGCAAAGGCCGAGAGCGTGGCGCGGCGGCCCGCGGCATCACGGGGCAGAAAGCCCAGAAAGGTATAGGGCAGGGGAGGGATGCCCGCGGCGGAAAGGGCCGTCACCGGTGCCGAAGGGCCGGGCACGGGCGAGACGGGCAGGCCCTCGGCCCGGCAGGCGCGCACCAGACGGTAACCCGGGTCGGCCAGCAGGGGCGTGCCCGCATCCGAGACCAGGGCCAGGTTCTGCCCCTGGCGCAGCAGGCGCAGGACCTCTTCCTGGCGCTCGCTCTCGTTGTGGTCATGGAAGCTCAGGAAGCGGCGGGCCGGGATGTCGCACTGGCTGCACAGCAGGCCGGCGCGGCGGGTGTCCTCGGCCAGGATGAGGTCGGCACCGGCAAGGATCTCGCGGGCGCGGGGAGAAAGGTCACCAGGGTTGCCAAGAGGCGTGGCCACTATCCACAGATGGCCCGGAGCCGGAGAGGTCGAAAGCATGGCGGATGTGCTCCATGTGCGGGCCCGCGGGCCCCGGTTCGATGCAGACAAGGTCAAAGCGGCAGGGCAGGTGCCACTGGTCGTGCGCGGCCAGCCAGGCCCGTGCGGCCCGGATCAGGCTCTGGCGCTTGCGCGGTCCCACCGCGTCCCGGGCGCTGCCCAGGCTGCCCGGCCCGCGCGTTTTGACTTCCACGAAAACAAGAGTGTCGCCTTCCCGGCAGACAAGGTCAAGTTCCAGCGGGCCGCTGCGCCAGTTGCGGGCCAGGACGCGCATGCCGTGCGCGCGCAGCAGGGTGGCGGCGGCCTCCTCTCCGGCACGGCCCAGGGCGGCCTTGCGGTCCCCCTCTGCCGGCCCCTCGCCTGCCGGTGCCCCAAAGGGATCGGCCAGGTGGCGCAGGCGGGCAAGAAAGCTCACAGCAGGCTCCCCTGCCGGGCCCCGGGACCTTCGTCCCCGGGCAGCACACCGCGAAAGGTCAGCCGGTGCTGGCGGCAGGGCCCCAGACGGTGCAGGGCCTCGTAATGGTCGGCCGTGCCGTAGCCCTTGTGCCGGGCGAAGCCGTAGCCGGGATGGTGGCGGTCCAGATGCTCCATGAGCCTGTCCCGGTAGGTCTTGGCCAGGATGGAGGCCGCGGAGATGGCGGGCACGGGCGGTCCCCGCCCACCACGGCATGCTGGCGGGGCAGGTCGGGGGCGTCGGCATGGCGCTTGCGCCAGTGCGGCAGCAGGACGGGCCCGGGCACGGTCTTGTTGCCGTCCACCAGCAAAAGGCCGGGCCTGCGCCTGAGGCTGGCCACGGCGCGGCTCATGGCCTCGAAGGTGGCCTGCAGGATGTTGATGCGGTCGATGGTGGCGGGCCAGATCACGCCCAGTCCCCAGGCCAGGGCGCACTGGCGGATCAGGGGCGCCAGATGTTCCCGCCTGGCGGCGCTCAGGGCCTTGGAATCCGTGAGGCCCGGCAGGTCATACCGTTCCGGCAGGATGACGGCCGCCGCCACCACGGGGCCGGCCAGGCAGCCGCGGCCCGCCTCATCGATGCCCGCCATGAGCAGGGGACGGGAGTGCGGGGCACAGAGCAGGCCCTGTTCGGGGGCCGGTACGGCGGAGGATCGTTTGCGACGGGGGGGCACTGTCTTTCACTCTGTTGCTGAAACGACAAAGACCTCACCCCGCGCAAGGCAGGGTGAGGTTCGGTCCGTTGCTCTTCTGCCCGGGCATGTTCACAGGACCCTCAGGCCGCCATGGACATTCCGCCGGGCTGCGGATCAGAAGCGGCCGCGGGGCTTGATGCGGGCGGCTTTGCCCTTGAGGGCGCGCAGGTAGTACAGACGGCTGCGGCGCACGCGGCCCTGGCTCACCACTTCCACATGGTCGATGAAGGGGGAGTGCAGGGGGAAGATGCGTTCCACGCCCACGCCGTCAGAGATCTTGCGCACGGTGAAGGTGGCGTCGGTGGTGCCGCGCTGGATGCGGATCACGTTGCCCTGGAACACCTGAATACGCTCTTTTTCGCCTTCCACGATGCGCAGATGCACTTTCACCGTGTCGCCGGAGCGAAACACGGGCATATCCATACGCATGTTTTCACGTTCGATTTTCTTGATGATATCCATGCCCTACTCTTGAATACGCAGCCTTGGGACGGCTGTCGTCGTGAAGAAAAACTGTGGCGCTTACTTGTAATCGCCCAAAATTCTGTCGGCCAGGATAGCGGCCGCGCTCCGCACCGAAAGGTGGTTGTAGCCCAGATACCGTATGGGTCTGAGCACCCCGTCACACCGGGCGAGCACCTCGGGGGCCAGCCCTGGGCCGTACCCAGCAACAGCAGCACGGGGCCTTCTTCGCACATGCGGCACACATCCGCCGGACAAAGCGGCGGGGGCGCGTGCTTGTGAGCGGGCCAGGAGGCGGAACTGGCCACCACCCGGGGCCGCATGCCCGTGCGCTCCGTGAGATGTTCCACAGCGGCATCCACGGATCCGGCAGGACAAACCGTGGCGAGCGCCTGGGCCCGGTCCGGGTTGCCCCTGCTTCCCGCGCCCTGCGTCCAGTGCCGGACTATGGCCTGTAGCAGACGCTGCTGGTCCTCCAGCGGGGTCACGGCATAGAACGGTCCCATCGCATAGCTGCGGGAAATCCGGGCTATATCGTGAATATCCAAATTTGTCAAAGAGGAAACGCCGGAAATTTTCCGGCCCAGCAGCACGGGATAGTGCACGAGGCAGAACGAAAGGTTCCTGCCGGCCCTGGTTCGGGGCAGCGTGGCCAGATGGCGGGCATCTTCCGCCGCCAGGGGCGCGCTGTCCAGCAGGTCGGGCCGCACCCGCAGCGTGGTGGCCAGCGACTGCCGCCGCCGCCAGCGTGCGACGGCCCCGTGGTCCCCGCCCCGCAGCACCTCCGGCACCTCGCGGCCTTCCAGCACGTCGGGCCGCGTGTAATGGGGGTACTCCAGCAGGCCGTTGGAAAAACTTTCATCGTCCCCGGACTCCTCCTTGCCCATGAAGCCGGGCACCAGCCGCGCCACGGACTCGATGACGGCCAGGGCCGCCGTCTCGCCGCCGTTGAGCACGGCTTCGCCCACGCTCACGGGCTCCAGGGGGAAGATGTCCAGCAGGCGGGCATCCAGTCCTTCATACCGGCCGCAGATCGAGGGTCAGGTCTTCTTCCCGGGCCAGCTCGCGGGCCAGCGCGTCATTGAGGGGGCGCCCGCTGGGGGCCAGCAGGATCATGCGCCCCGGCTTTTCGATGGAGCGCAGCGCCGCGGCCACCGGCTCGCCCTGCATGACCATGCCGGGACCGCCGCCGTAGGGGCGGTCGTCCACATGATGGTGACGGCTGGTGCTGAAGCTGCGGGGATCGTGGAAGGAGAAATCCACGATGCCGGCTTCGCGGGCGCGGCCCAGCAGTGCCGTCTCAAGGGGCGAGCGGAAAAACTCCGGGAAGAGGCTGACCAGATGAAAGCGAAGCATGGGCGCACAGTGACCCAAAAGCGGACATAAGGCAAGAAATGTTTGTGTGCGGCGGCGGGCGGGGAGAGGCAGGGGCCGGGAACGGCCCGGGCATGGAAGCCCTACCCCCGTACCGCCACGCAGAGCCAGTGGCCGGGGCAGGGCAGCAGTCGCCAGCGGTAACGGACGGCATCCAGCACGAGGTCGCCCGAGCGCCGTCCGCTGCGGCCGCTGTCCAGCAGGCGCGGCGGGCGGTCGCAGCCCGTACCGGCAGCCTTGAAGACGGCTTCCTTGATGGTCCAGCGGCGCAGGCCGTCACGCTGCCGGGCCGCCGGGGAAAGGCAGGAGGGGAGCTCCCGGGGAGCGAAGGCCGACGCGGGCGGTGACGGGCTGGTCAGGGCCTCGGCATCCGTGCCGGGGCAGGTACAGGGACCGGCCAGCAGGCAGAAGACCGCCTGCTCGCTGTAGCTGAAGCTGACGGAATGGCCCTCCAGCCACGGACGGCCCGAAGGCAGGCGGTGCAGGCGGGGACAGGCATGGCGGGCGAAGAAGCGCCGGGCCTGCGCCGCGTGGTGGAAGAGCTGCGGCAGGGGATGCCAGCACACGGAGGGCCGGGCGGGCAGGCCGGAGAGCACGGCGCGGTGCAGCAGCACCGTCAGCAGCAGCCGGGCCAGATGGCGCTTGCCACGCTCGGCCGGGAGGCGGAAAGCCGCCATGTGGGCCAGGTCTTCCGCCGCCGGCAGTCCCTCCGGCAGCTCCGGCAGCGCCATGAGGGGGGACGGGCCGGGGCCGGACGGCAAAGGGCAGGCCGCCAGCAGCAGGGGCGGCAACGGGGAAGGGGAGGGGGACCGGGACATGGGGTAATGATGCCCGGCAGGCGGGCAAAAGGCAATTGCCGACGGCACCCCGGCGCGCGTCGCCTGCTGCGGACAGGGGCAGCCGCAGGGGCCGGCCTGGTCCCGGCGTTGTCGGAAGAAGGGCGAGGCGGGCACGAAAAAGCCCGCAGGCACGAGGCTTGCGGGCGGACTGCTGGCGGGATGGCGGAGGCGTATAGGAGTCGAACCTACCGCAGACGGTCAAGCCTGCCACCGGTTTTGAAGACCGGGCGCCACACCGGTGACGACACGCCTCCACACGGTCATCATCTATGCCACAAAGCCCGGGGGAAAGCAAGCCCGCCGCGGCGGCAGGGGCGGGCCCGTGCCCGGCACCAGGTTTTTCCCTTCCCCCCTGTCCCCGCCCATTGCCAGACGGGAAAGGCGACTTATCTTGTTCCTGATCCCTGACCGGTGTCGATTGACACTGTGCCGCCGGTCAGAGTACCTTGACTTCTTGGCGCAGACCGTGCGCCATCAGCACAACGCTTTACCGCTCTGTAGTGGAGGCCGAATTGAACCAGTTTAGTCGCAACCTGATGCTCTGGGCTGCCATAGTCCTTGCGATGGTCATGCTTTTCAATATGTTCCAGCAGCCGCAGAGCTCGGCCCAGAAGGTGTCCTACACGGATTTCATCAACCGTGTGGATGGCGGGCAGATCAATTCTGTGGAGATCCAGGGCAACACCCTCATCGGGCGCGGACCGGACGGCGCCTCCGTCCAGACCTATGCCCCGCGTGACAACGAGCTGGTGTCCCGTCTGCTGGACAAGAAGGTGGAAGTCAAGGCCCAGCCGCCGGAAGAACAGCCCTGGTACATGACCCTGCTGGTGTCGTGGTTCCCCATGCTGCTGCTCATCGGTGTCTGGATCTTCTTCATGCGCCAGATGCAGGGGGGCGGCGGCAAGGCCATGAGTTTTGGCCGTTCCCGCGCACGCCTGCTCAACCAGGACTCGGCCCGTGTGACGTTCGATGACGTGGCCGGTGTGGACGAAGCCAAGGAAGAACTGTCCGAGGTGGTGGAATTCCTTTCCAATCCCAAAAAATTCACCCGTCTGGGCGGCCGCATCCCCAAGGGCGTGCTGCTGGTGGGCCCTCCGGGCACCGGCAAGACCCTGCTGGCCCGCGCCGTGGCCGGTGAGGCCGGCGTGCCCTTCTTCTCCATCTCCGGTTCGGACTTCGTGGAGATGTTCGTGGGCGTGGGCGCCTCCCGTGTGCGTGACCTCTTCGTGCAGGGCAAGAAGAACGCCCCCTGCCTCATCTTCATCGACGAAATCGACGCCGTGGGCCGCCAGCGCGGCGCGGGCCTGGGCGGAGGTCATGACGAGCGCGAACAGACCCTGAACCAGCTGCTGGTGGAGATGGACGGCTTCGAGAGCAACGAGGGCGTCATCCTGCTGGCCGCCACCAACCGCCCCGACGTGCTGGACCCGGCCCTGCTGCGTCCCGGCCGTTTCGACCGTCAGGTGGTGGTGCCCACCCCTGACCTGCGCGGCCGCCGCCGCATCCTTGAGGTCCACACCAAGCGTACGCCGCTGGATCCCGACGTGGACCTGGATACCCTGGCCCGCGGCACGCCGGGCTTCTCCGGCGCCGATCTGGAGAACCTGGTCAACGAAGCCGCCCTGCAGGCCGCCAAGCTCAATGCCACCAAGGTGGACATGCACGACTTCGAATACGCCAAGGACAAGGTGCTCATGGGCCGCGAACGCCGCAGCCTGATCCTCTCCGACGAGGAAAAGCGCATCACGGCCTACCATGAGGGCGGCCATGCCCTGGCGGCCCGCCTGCTGCCCGGTTCCGACCCCGTGCACAAGGTCACCATCATCCCCCGCGGCCGCGCCCTGGGCCTGACCATGCAGCTGCCCGAGGAAGACCGCCACGGCTACTCGCGCAACTACCTGCGCAACAACCTGGTGGTGCTGCTGGGCGGCCGCGTGGCGGAAGAGATCGTCTTTGACGACATCACCACCGGAGCTTCCAACGATATCGAGCGCGTGACCCGCATGGCCCGCAAGATGGTCTGTGAGTGGGGCATGAGCGACGCCATCGGCACCCTGTCCATCGGCGAGACCGGTGAAGAGGTCTTCATCGGCCGTGAATGGGTGCAGAACAAGAACTACAGCGAAGAGACCGCCCGTCTGGTGGACGCCGAGGTCAAGCGCATCGTGGAAGAGGCCCATGCCCGCTGCGTCAAGCTGCTGGAAGACAACCGTGCGGCCCTGGACCGCATCGCGCAGGCCCTGCTGGAACGCGAGACCATCAGCGGCGAGGAACTGGATCTGCTCATGGAGAACAAGCCCCTGCCGCCGCTGGATGCCAACGGCAAGCCGGTGAAGGCCGCCCCTGCCGGGGACTTCGTGCTGGAGCCGGATCCGTCCGATGCGGACGCCGCGGCGCCCGGGGCGGACACGGCTGCCGAGGCCGCTCCCCGGAAGGCGGAGCAGGGCGATGCGGCCACGGACGGCAAAACGCAGGACAACGATGAAAACGAACAGCGCAAGCAATAATCCTCTGTCTGGGGAGCCGTCCCGCCGGGGCGGCTCCTGGCTGTGTCTTGGGGGCGGGGCGGTGACGACCTCTGCCCCCTTTGGCGTTATGGGCATCGTCAACCTGACGCCGGATTCCTTTTATGACGGCGGCACGCACGATTCCGCGGACCTGGGCCTGGCCCATGCCGTGCGCCTGCATGCGGAAGGGGCCGACATCCTCGACCTGGGGGCGGAGTCTTCCCGGCCCGGTGCGCAGGCACTGGAGCCGGAAGAGGAACTGCTGCGCCTCATGCCCGTGCTGCGGGAGCTGCGGCGGGAGATCCCCGGGGCCGTGCTCTCCGTGGATACCTACCATGCGGCCACGGCGGCCGCCGTGCTGGAAGAGGGCGTGCAGATCATCAACGATATCTCGGCCTGTGCCTTCGACCCCGGCCTGCTGGACGTGCTCGTCCAGTACAAGCCCGGCTATGTGCTCATGCACAGCCAGGGCCGGCCGGACGTCATGCAGCAGGATCCCCGCTACGCGGACGTGCGTTCCGAGGTCATGGCCTTTTTCGAGCGCGGGCTGCACCGCCTGACGGCCGCCGGTCTGCCGGAAGAGCACATCGTGCTGGACCCCGGCATCGGCTTCGGCAAGACCCTGGGCCACAACCTGGAGCTGCTGGCCCATGCGGAGGACTGGCTCGCCTTCGGGCGGCCCGTGCTCCTGGGCCTGTCCATGAAATCCATGTTCGGGCAGCTGCTGGGCCTCACCACCCCGGAACGGGGCTGCGCCACCCAGGTGGCCACGGCCTTGCTCTGGGAAAAGGGGCTGTTCTGGCACCGTGTGCATGATGTGGCCGCCACGCGCCGGACCCTCACCCTGGCGGCGGCCCTCCGCGATCCTGCAGGGGCCTGCCGGCCCTGAGGAGCTGTCGTGCCGCGCGGGCCATTTGCCTGTTGCGCCGGCGTGCGCTTGTTTTTATACTGCGCGCCGGCTGCCCGGCATCCGTGATGCGGCAGACGGCAAAGGGGGACGCCACCCCGTGGCGTGGAAGGGGATTTTTCTGATGCCCAAGGATAGGGACCGTGCTGGAACATGTGATTTTTTGAATGGCGTGACGCGCTGGATATCCTGCTGGTGGCAGTGCTGCTCTACCAGGTCATCCAGCTGTTGCGGGGATCGCGTGCCCTGACGGTGCTGACCGGTCTCGGCCTGCTGACCCTGCTGTATTTCATTTCGCGCAGCATGGCGCTGTATACTGACCTGGCTGCTGCAGCATGTCTTCAGCTCCCTGTTCCTGCTCATCGTGGTCATCTTCCAGAGCGACATCCGGCAGGCACTGGGCGAGATAGGGACCAACAACCTTTTCCGCAAGCGCGCGTTGCAGCATTCGGCCGTGGAAGAGGTGGTCATGGCCTGTGTGGAGATGGCCCGCCTGCGTGTGGGGGCCCTCATCGTCATCGAACGGGGCACCCGGCTGGATGACATGATCAAGCGCGAGGGCGTGCGGGTGGATGCCCTGCTGTCGCGCCAGCTGCTCATGAACATCTTCTATCCCAAGGCGCCCCTGCATGACGGTGCCGTGCTCATCAGCAAGGGACGCATCACGGCCGCGGCCTGCATCCTGCCCCTGGCCGAGGCCAAGGGACAGTCGTTCGGCACGCGGCACCGCGCCGCCCTGGGCATGACACAGGAATGCGATGCCGTGGTGGTCGTGGTCTCGGAAGAGCGCGGCGAGATCTCCGTGGCCATAAAGGGCGAGCTCGTCCGCAGTCTTGATGCCACGCGCTTGAGGCAGGTGCTCAATGATATCCTCTAGGAACAGCCGCAAGGCCCCCCATCTCCTTTCCCTGTTCGTGGCCTTTGCCGTGGCCGTGGGCATGTGGTATGTGGTCAGCGTGCGCGACCGTCTGGAAGTCCAGCTGGAAGTGGGCATCGAATACAACGGCATCCCCCCCGGCCTGGTGGTGACGGACGGTCTGGTCAGCAAGGTGCAGGTGCGCCTGCGCGGGCCGGAGATCCTGCTGCGTTCCATCTCGTCGCGCAGCCTGACGGAAGCCATCAATCTTTCCAACATCAAGAAGGGCACGACCATCGTCCCCCTGACCTCGGACAACATGGGCCCCAGCCTGCGGGCCTTCGAGCTGGTGGACGTGCAGCCGCCCCGCATCGTCATCACGGCCGATACCCTGGCCGAGCGCAGCGTGCCCATCCGGGCCGTGCTGGAATCCCCCTGCGCAGCGGGGGCCCTGACCGTGGAGAACGTGACCGTTTCCCCGGCATCCGTCACCCTGCGCGGGCCGGAAGGCGTCATCTCGTCCATCAGCAACCTGCCCCTGGGCATCCGTCTGGACCCCAAGGCCGCCGGTACCACGGTGGAGCAGACCCCTGCTGCTGGACACCCCCAGCCTGGTCACCTCCAATCCCGCCTCGGTGAAGGTGCAGTACACCATCACCAGCGGGCGCACGGTGGTCTCCCGCCGCTGCAAGATCTCGGTGGAGGCCCAGAACGCCTCGCAGTTCACGGTGGAGCCTTCCCATGTGGAAGTCATGGTGGAGGTGCCCGAGGCCCTGGCCCGCAACACCTCCTATCTCAAACGGCTGGAAGTGATGGTCGTCCCGCCGGCCCTGGAGCCGGGGCAGAAGGGCACGGCGGAACCGCGCATCCAGCTGCCGGAAGGCATGACCATCTTGAATCCCTCGTTCGACAGCGTTACCATTACCCGCAAGAAGTAGCCTCCGGCGCATGGCACCGGCAAGGAGAACACATGGCAGAACGTCTTTTCGGCACCGATGGCCTGCGTGGCCTGTCAATATCTATCCCATGACCGTGGATGTGGCCCTGCGCCTGGGCCTGGCCGCGGGGTGCGCTTCCGCAAGGGCTCGCACCAGCACCGCGTGGTCATCGGCAAGGATACCCGCCTGTCGGGCTACATGTTCGAGTCCGCCCTCACGGCGGGCCTGTGCGCCGCCGGCATGCACGTCATCATGACCGGGCCCCTGCCTACGCCCGCCATCTCCTTCCTGACCCGCAACATGCGGGCGGACCTGGGGGTGGTCATCTCCGCCTCGCACAATCCCTATTCCGGACAACGGCATCAAGTTCTTCGATGCCGACGGCTTCAAGCTGCCTGACGAGGTGGAGAACGAGATCTCCGCCATGGTGCTCGATCCCGACATGCGCTGGCCTATCCCGATTCCGACCGGGTCGGCCGCGCCAGCAAAGATCGAAGACGCCGGCGGCCGCTACATCGTGTACACCAAGAGCTGCTTCCCGGCCCATCTGACCCTGTCCGGCCTGCGCATCGTCATCGACTGCGCCAACGGCGCGGCCTACAAGGTGGCCCCCCTGGCCCTGGAAGAACTGGGCGCGGAAGTCTTCCGTCTGGGGACCGGCCCCAACGGGACCAACATCAACGATCACTGCGGCTCCCTGCATCCCGAGACCCTGGCCGCCAAGGTGCGCGAAGTGCGCGCGGACGTGGGCCTGGCCCTGGACGGTGACGCCGACCGCCTCATCGTGGTGGACGAAAAGGGCAACGTGCTGGACGGTGACCAGCTCATGGCCCTGGGTGCCCAGGCCATGATGGAGCGGGGCGAACTGCCCGGCAACATGCTGGTGGCCACGGCCATGAGCAATCTGGCGCTGGAGATATTCATGAAGGAGCGCGCCGGCACGCTGCTGCGCACCAAGGTGGGCGACCGCTACGTCATGGAAGCCATGCGCAAGACCGGCGCCATGCTGGGCGGCGAACAGTCCGGGCATCTCATCTACCGCCAGTACAGCACCACCGGTGACGGCCTGCTGGCGGCCCTGCAGCTGCTGCGCATCGTGCGCGAGAAGGAAAAGCCCCTGTCCGAGCTGGCGGGCCTGCTGCACCTCTTCCCGCAGAAGCTCATCAACGTGAGGGTGGAAAAGAAGCTGCCCTTCGAGGAGCGTCCCGCCATCGGCAAGGCTGTGGCCGACGTGGAAAAGGCCCTGGCCGGTCGCGGCCGTGTGCTGCTGCGCTATTCCGGCACCGAGGCCCTGTGCCGCGTCATGGTCGAGGCCGAGGATGAAGACAAGGTCGTCCGTTACGCGCGCGACCTGGCCGATGGGTGAGCCGCGAGCTGCGCTAGTTTTTTGTCCTCTCCTGGAGGAGCTGATTCGTTCCGGGAGCTGCCGCGGCAGGCCCGTGACATGCTTTCGTCGAGAACCATGTCCCAAGCACAGCCCCGTGAGGGGCATGCGATGATGGAGGAGAACATGAAGGACATTCGTAAGGTTGTCATCCCCGTGGCCGGCTGGGGGACCCGTTCCCTGCCCGCGACCAAGAATATCCCCAAGGAAATGCTGCCCATCTACAACAAGCCCGTCATCCAGTATGTTGTGGAAGAGGCCCAGCGTGCCCATATCAAGGACGTGATCTTCGTCACCAACCGTGACAAGAACGTCATCGAGGACCACTTCGACCACAACCTGCATCTCGAGGACGTGCTGGAACGTGCCGGCAAGCTGGACAAGCTGGAAGAAGTGCGCCGGGTGGCGGAAATGGTCAACATCCTTTCCGTGCGCCAGAAGCGCCAGCTGGGGCTTGGCCATGCCGTCATGTGCGCGCGCGAGCTGGTGGGCGACGAGCCCTTTGCCGTCATGGTGGGCGACGACCTGATGTTCAGCGGTGTGCCCGGCATCGGCCAGCTCATCGAAGTGGCCATGGCCGAAAAGATGCCCGTCATCGGCGTCATGGAAGTGCCGTGGGAAAAGGTGAGCCGCTACGGCATCATCGATGGCGAGGAAGTGGCGCCCGGCGTGTACCGCGTGCGCGACATGGTGGAAAAGCCCAAGCGCGAGGAGGCGCCCTCCCGCATGGCCATCGTGGGCCGCTATGTGCTGACACCGGACATTTTCGACTATCTCGAAAAGGTCAAACCGGGGCACGGCGGCGAGATCCAGCTCACCGACGCCCTGCAGGCCATGGCCAAGGAACGCGGCATGATGGCCGTGCGCATGGCCGGCATGCGTTTCGATGCCGGGGACTGGGCCGAGTTCCTGAGCGCCAACATCTATTTTGCCCTGCAGGATGAATCCCTGCGCTACGAGCTGCTGGGCCTGCTCAAGAATTTCGTGCAGTTCAAGTAGCCTGGCAAAAACATGATCCCGGGGTCGTTGTCATTACGGTGACAACGACCTTTCTTTTTGGTGGCAGGCCTTGCGGCTTGCAGTACGGGGAAAAAAAGGGCAGAATCGCACAAGTGTCCACAGAGGATACGCTGCGGGATGCCCGCCTGTTGGCAGAAAGCGCGGAAGCGTGGTCTTTTCGTTCGCCGTATGTTGACAGAACAACGTGAAAAAACTACATCCTTGCGGGCGCTCTGCCGAAAGACGGACGGGGCGCGGCGCAGGAGCAACGGGGACGAGACGGATTCGGGCGGGGCATGGCTGGGTCATGGCCCGCATGGCGGCATTTTTCATGGGCGGGCAATGACAGGCATGCAAGAGCAGTGGCAGAAGATTTCTGAAAACTTGAGGGGCATCCTCAATCCCGGCATCTTCAAGGTGTGGATCCATCCTCTGGATGCCCATATCGAGGGGGAACAGCCTGTGCCTTGCCGCACCCAGTGAATATGTGGCCCGCTGGCTGCGCGACCGCATGCAGGAGACCCTGCGTTCCGCTGCCGCCCCTGTGCTGCAGGTGGCGCCGGAGTGCATCGATATCCGCATCTCCTGTCAGGGGTGCCCCTTCCGCCCCTGCCGCTCCCTTCGCGCCCGCCGCCGTCGCGCCGCCGCTGGTCGCCCCGGGGCAGCCTCCGCGCACGGGATGTCCGCGGCGCCCGCCCGCCCGGCCCGGCCCCTTCAGCCCAGCCAGTGTTCCCTGCCCCTGCCTGCCCCCACGCTGCGCCCCCGCGCCCGCCAGCGCTGGCGCTTCAGTTTCGACGATCTCGTGGTCGGGCCCTGCAATGCCATGGCCGTGGCCGCAGCCAAGGATATCTGCCATGACGGCGGCTGCGTGGAGACCCTGTTCGTCAGCTCCGCTTCCGGCCTGGGCAAGACCCATATCATGCAGTCCGTGGGCCGCGCCGTGCAGGAGCAGGGCAACCAGGCCCGTCTGGCCTATCTTTCCGCCGAGGATCTGGCCTCACGTTATGTGTCGGCCCTGCGCAGCAACGATGTGGAGGGCTTCCGCGCCCGTCTGCGCGACCTGGACGTGCTCCTTCTGGAAGACGTGCATTTCCTGCAGGGCAAGGAAAAGATGCAGGACATGGTCCTGACCGTCATCAAGAGCCTGCAGGATCGCGGCGGCCGCGCCATCTTTACCAGCAGCTTTTCCCCGCGCGAGCTGGAAAGGCTGGACAGCCGGCTGGTCTCCCATTTCTGTTCCGGCATCGTGTCGCCCCTGGAGCGGCCCGATGCGGAGATGTGCCGCCATATCCTGGAGCGCAAGGCCAAGAGCTTCCAGGTGCTGCTGCCTGACGAGGTCTGCGATCTGCTGGCCGGACGCCTGCAGGGCGATGTGCGGCAGCTGGAGTCCTGTCTCAAGAGCCTGGTGTTCAAGGCGCGCATGCTCAATTGCGGCCTCAACCCCGAACTGGCCCTGGAAGTGCTGCAACAGTACGCCACCGTGGACTGCGGGCCGGACTTCGCCTCCATCGTGCGCCTGGTCTGCGAAAGCTACGGCCTCAACGAACGCCAGCTGGCATCCCGCTCGCACAAGCAGCAGTATGTGCTGGCCCGCAACACCATCTATTATCTGGCCCGCAAGCACACGGACATGTCCCTCAAGGAGATCGGCGAGCGCTTCAACCGCCGCCACTCCACGGTCATCAAGGGCATCACCTCGCTGGAACGCGAGATAGCCAATGAATCCCGTGTCGGTCGCCAGATCTCCCGCGCGGTGGAGCTCATCGAACGCAATGCGGGCATCCGTCCCGAGATGAGCCTTGCGGGCAGGGTCCACACGGCCCCGCATGCCGCTCCCGGCCTGCTTTCCCTGTAAAAGCCGCTCCCATTTTTGGGGCAAGGGGAGGATATCCGCGGATACCCTCCCTTTTTTGCTGCCCGCGGAGGACCATGCCCTTCGTGGGCCGTCTTCTTCCCGCCTGCCGGGAACGGCAGGCAGACGAAAAGGGCCACCCGCACGAAGCGGGTGGCCCTGGATCGGCAGAGGGGGGCGTGGGGCCTATTCGCCGGCCACGGCCTTCTGGTGTTCGGCGATGACCTTGTCGGCCACGGGCTGGGGAGCCTCTTCGTAGTGGGCGAATTCCATGGTGAAGAAGCCCTGGCCGGCCGTCATGGAGCGCAGGTCGGGCGCGTAGCGCAGCACTTCGCTCATGGGCACATGGGCCTTGATCTCGGTGACGCCGGCGGCGGAGTCGGAACCCAGCACCTTGCCGCGGCGCGGGAAAGGTCGCCGATGACGTCGCCCATGCATTCATCGGGCACGGACACGGTCAGCAGCACGATGGGTTCCAGCAGCACGGGTTTGAGGCTTTCCATGGCTTTCTTGAAGGCCAGGGACCGGCCACCTTGAAGGCCATTTCCGAGGAGTCCACGGTATGGTAGCTGCCGTCGTAGACCTTGACGCGGAAGTCCACCACCTGGCAACCGGCCAGGAAACCGCGGGCGGCCGCTTCCTGGATGCCCTTGTCGATGGCGGGGATGTACTGGCGGGGGATCACGCCGCCCACGATGGCGTCTTCGAAGACATAGCCGGAACCGCGGGGCAGGCCTTCCATCTCGATCCAGCAGTCGCCGAACTGGCCGCGGCCGCCGGACTGCTTCTTGTGACGGCCCTGCACCTGCACCTTGCCGCGCACGGTCTCACGATAGGGCACCTTGGGCGTCTTGAGGTTGATGTCCACCTTGAAACGGCGTTTGGCCTTTTCCACCGAAAGCTCGATGTGCAGCTGTCCCATGCCGGAAAGCAGGATGTCGCCGTTTTCCTCATCGCGGGCCAGGCGCAGGGTGATGTCTTCGTCCAGCAGGCGCTGGATGGCGGAGTAGACCTTGTCTTCATCGCCCTTTTTCCTTGGGGGCCAGCGCGTAGGTGATGAGCTGCGGCGGCAGCTTGGGCATGGGCAGGGCAAAGGGCTGCTTTTCGTCACACAGGCTGTCGCCGGTGCGGGTGTTCTTCAGCTTGGCCACGGCCACGATGGCACCGGGGCCCACGGGTTCCTTGCAGGGGGTCTGGGTCTTGCCGGTCAGGAAAAGCAGGCTGCCCAGGCGCTCGTTCTCGCCGCTGCGCATGTTCTTGAGGGTGACATCACCACTGATGGTGCCGGAGAGGATGCGCACCAGGGAAAGCTGGCCGGAGAAGGGGTCGGCCAGGGTCTTGAAGACGAAGCCGGCCACGGGACCTTCGGGATCGGGAGCGCGTTCCTGGCCCTGGGCGTCCACGAAGGCAGGGCGTTCGGTCGCGGCGGGCAGCAGGGCCTGGATGGCTTCCAGCACGGCCACGCCGCCCTTGTTCTCCAGGGAGGAGCAGACCAGCACGGGGCAGAGCTCACCGGTCACGGTGCCTTTGCGCAGACCGGTCTGGAGGTCTTCCAGGGACAGGCTGCCTTCTTCCAGGTATTTTTCCATGAGCTCCTCATCGCTTTCGGCGATGTTTTCCACGGTCAGGTCATGGAGCAGGCTCACGTCGTCGGCCACATCGGCGGGCACCTCGCATTCGCTGACGGCGCCGTTGTCGCCAAAGGCGTAGGCTTTGCCGGTCAGCACGTCCACATAGCCGGTAAAGGCCTCGCCTTCACGGACGGGCACCTGCAGGGCCACAGCCTTGACACCCAGGGTGGCCAGGCCGTCGAAGGCCATCTGGAAATCGGCGCGGTCGCGGTCCATCTTGTTGATGACGAAGATGGCGGGCAGGTTCTCGGCACGGACGAGGTTCCAGAATTTCTTGGTCAGCGGGCGCACGCCGTCCACGGCATCCAGTACGAAGACCACGCTGTCCACGCCCTTGAGCAGGCATTCCATGTCACCGGTAAAGTTGCCGTCACCCGGGATATCCAGCATGAAATGGCGGTTCTTGTTCCAGAGGCAGGTAGCCACCGCGGGCTGGATGGAGCCGCGGCGACGTACTTCTTCCGGTTCGTAGTCGAGGCAGCTGGTACCGTCTTCAATGGCACCCATGCGGGTCAGAGCGCCGCTATTGAAGAGGAGCATCTCGGCCAGCGACGTTTTGCCGCAGCCGCCGGTGCCTACAAGTGCGTAAGTACGTTGGGTATCCACGGGGTTGGACATGCTAAAACTCCCTTAGTAAGCGATATGGCGGGCCCGGGGCCGCCGGATTTACGAGGGCAACGTGCGACCTTTCACACGGTAGTAATAAAACCATAGCCCGACATGGCCAAAAAGGGAAGTGCCCGAGCTGTTTTGCTCAACTTGACATCTGCGCCCGGAAAGCCAAAATAGATGGCTGCCTGTGCAAGGAAGGGGACGGGGGCCACCCCGGGAGCCCGAAAATCCGTGCCCGGCGCACGCCCTTTCTGTCCCCGCCGCAAGATAGGGCCGGTGCAAAGGCGGAAAATAACAAAAAATATTGTGAAAAATTTTTCCGAAGCCATAAAAAAGCCGGGGTATCCCCGGCTTTTTTCGCAGGTGGCGGTCCGGCCGTCTCTAGTTCAGGTTGCCCAGAAGCTCGCGCAGCCAGTCCGGCACGGCCACCGGCCGTCCCTGGTGGTTCACCAGGGCGTGCTGGGTGCTGCCCGTGGCCAGCAGGCGCGTCTTGTCCTCGTTCCACATCTCGTATACAAAGCGCATGGACGCGCGGCCCCATTGGCTGATGGCCGTGTGCACCTGCACCAGATCGTCATAGCGGGCCGGGGAACGGTAACGGCACTGGGCCTCGCGGACGGGCAGGATGATGTCCTTTTCCTCCACATCACGGTAGCTCATGCCGCAGGCGCGGATGAATTCGCTGCGCGCCCTCTCGAAGATGTGGAGATACTCCGCGTAATACAGAACGCCCATGGTATCTGTTTCACCGTAGGAGATCCGGTGGGTGAACCAGATGGCCGGGGAAGGAAAATCGTCATGCATCAGAAAACTCCTTTGCGTGTGGGGAAGGGGCTCCCGCGTCTGGCGCTGTGCGCCGTGCTGCTGGCCGCCCTGGCGCTGTCCGGCTGCGGGTCGCGGCAGACGCACGAGGAATACCTGATCCCCAAAGGGCCCGCCGTGGGCTTTGAGTCGCCCGAATTCTTCACGGAGCATCTTGCGCCCCGGAACCAGGACTTGCAGTCATGGCGCGAGATGGCGCCTACGGTGCGGAAATCCCTGCGCTATGTCAAGAGCAAGCCCGCCGGGGCCGTGGCCATCGACCGCCCCGGCCTGCGCCTGACCTGGGGCGACATGGAACGCACCCTGCTGCGCCTGCAGGCGCTGCTGCCCCGTCTGGATGCCGAACCGCAGCTCTTCCTC
>VOFC01003928.1_pt1 | contig 21790 bp, 41 predicted proteins | sample 5384161 | NCBI WGS metagenome assembly VOFC01 (sample SAMN12384722, study PRJNA508395) | human gut metagenome | isolation source: healthy gut B | host: Homo sapiens | reverse complement strand
CTCATGCAATGTTTAAAAGGATTAAATGAAGATAAAAAGCTGAAAATCGATGGACAAGAAGTGTCGGTAAAAGATTTTATAGAAGATAAGAACAACAAATATTTTATCGATTAAATGATATCCTTTGAAAAAATACGATCGTGTTTATCAAAAGTATCATGCTTCCATTCAGGAACAAAAGAAAAAAATTAGATAATGCAATTGCTAAGGCAAATAAACAAGGTGTGGATTATTATGAACTCTTATGTGATAGAATTGGCTGGAAGATGGTAATGAAAGCGATACAGGTTTAATAAAACATCTTGAAAATATTGAGAACCTAATTGATTCTCTTTAGCGATAAACTTCAGCAATGGGAAAAATACCGCAAGTGTTAGAGAATTAAAAAAGATACACAGGCACAAAGCGATAAAAAAGAAATTGAACGCATCAGAAATACTTTTGAAAAAAGTCAAATTACAGAATTGAAAAACAAAGTAAAACGTTCTTCTGAAACATTGAAAAAAAAATCAGAGATTGTGTGCAGAAGTATAAAAGTTGGAGAATGGGCATTTTTCTGAAATGGATCCCAATTGTGGAACACTTGAAAATGTATGTAATAAGAAATTTGAAATAAGCTTCAATATCCAACACAAAGTGAGTTGGATTCAGCAGTGGTAGAATCAAAGGGTTAATTCAACAGCCGGCACTCGGTGAATTTCCTACCAATTGGAATGATGAGGCACATCCGATTTAAAAAAAGCCACAGGAGAAAGCATTTTATTCGTATTTGGTTTAGTAATTATAATCAAAAAAACAGAGAATAATACGAAAAAAGCAAGAAGAAGGTAGACGAAAAAAAGATGATTATAAGAAAGAAAGAAAAAAGAAAAAAGCAAAAAAGAAGGGTAGCGAATTCTAATTCCGTTGCTGGTATGGCAAATCGTCCGAGTCAAGTATGGAAATCACATAGGGGGACAGCCAGCAGCTAGAATGGAACTGAAAAAGTCCACCAACCAAAAGAAAGCATTAAGCAATTCTACTAGCATAATGAATAAGATGTTTAAGATTTCAACAAAATTAAAGGGCGCAAGAGATAATTTCATATTAGTGATTATATGCTTGGGATGTTTTCTTATAGTACAATTGAAAAAGAAAAAGGGCAAATCCTAAAACGTTAACGCAGATGGATATGAATACGAATTATTTGTATGGAAAAGAAGTTGAGTATATTATCTATGGCGGTGACCGTGGTGTAGAAAAAAGCATATGCTAGTATTTATGGTATTCGTTTTGCATCGAATTTAGTATATGCATTTACAGATACGGAAATTACAGGAACGGCAACGGCGATTGCAACATCTGTTTTTGGAGCCCCACCATTAACGGCATTGGTTCCTATGGCTAAAATTGCGATTATTGTTGGTTTGGCTCTTGTGGAGAGTGCAATTGATATTGCGGATTTGTCTGCTGGTAAAGCGGTTCCTTTATATAAATCAAGTTCTACATGGGTGGCAAAACCAAGTACTATGACTGGAGAGTTAATTAATAAGACGGTAACCATTGTTACGGATAACGGTGCGGTGGCGATTGATAAGGGAACGGAATTATTAAATGAATGGTTGTCAAAAACATCAGGTAATTTGACGAAGGGTATTGAAGAAAACGGCAATGAATTTAGTGCTGCCGTGGGGGCTATTGTGAAGGATAATGTAGAAAATTATGTTGACAAGTGGTTGACCAGCTTGTTTCTATATGCACAAATGCTGTAAGTCAGGCAAATAGTGTGAATATGTGAAGGAAAAGTTGAAACAATGGTCAGATGACACAGATTTTGGCTCTGAAGCTACAAATAAGATTAAGGGAGCAAGCGGTTCAATATATTATTGCACAGTGTGATAGCAAAATTAATGGATTGATAGAAAAGATGAAAGAGGGCGGTGATACTGCAAAGGAAGCGGTATCAAGTTTAATGAAGCAATTAAATGATGATATTAAGGATGTTGTATCATCAGCAACGGGAGCAGTTACTAATTTAACGAAGGAATTAACTGAAAACTAAAGAAATCGGCTTCAAAGGGGGCTGAGAAAATGAAGGAAACACTCAAAAGGAAATTGAGGGAAAAATTCGGAAGCTCGGTCAGTGGAGAGACTTCTGCATCCGATGGTGTAACAGGCTCACTGCTTTCTTGGAAATATAGCGATTATTTAAGAATGTTTACGGTGATTGGGCTGATTACAAATGAAGAAACAATGCTTCTTAGAATGGAAGATTTGATTCAAAAAACATGGAATTAAAAAAGGTACATTTAGTTTGGCATCCTCTTATGTGTATTATGAGATGCAGGCAAGGATTTTAGTAAAACCGTTATTAACGACGGTGCCATTTATAAATGAATATACTAAAGATAAAATAACAGGGACAAATTGGTATACGATTGATTATAAAACCAGATTTGGATATTAGTTAAGAGAGAGGTGGTTTTGTGAGAAAAATGAGAGAACAAAAAGGCTATATAACGATAGAAGCAACTATTGTTTTATCGATATACATATTTGCTTTTATGATGATTTTCAGCTTGATTCATATTTGTCGTGCGCAAATGAAAATTTCAGTTGCAATAAATAATGCAGCAAAAAGAAATATCGGAATATTCATATTTATACGGAGTGTCTGGGTTGAGTGACAGTATGTACAATGCAGGTCAATCGGCTGCTCAGACGCAGCAGGATTATTCGGAACTTCCTGAAGATGTAGGAACTTTGTACTCGGAAATATCTTCATTGGGAGATAAACAGGGAAATATGGCTGGAGCACAGGGAATTAGCCCGGATAACATAAAAAATATTTATGGGAAATTGGATAGCATAAAACAACAGGGAGGCGGGGTGGCATCAACGATTAGTGATATGGCATCCAATCCCAAAGAGTTAATGATGGGGGTAACTAAGGTGTTGGCATATAACGCCTCGGAAGAATTAAAATCCGCAATTGCATCTGCCTTGACAAAAGCATTAGTGAAACAAAATTTAAAGTCTTCTCTCTCGGATGGAGATAAAGAAATTAATAGTTATTTGCATAATCTGGGGTGAAAAAGACTCAGGGAACATATTTGGAGTCAATTGATTTTAGTCATTCGGAATTGTTCCCGGCTGGCAATAATGAAATTAAAATTATAGCAGTGTATGAGGTTGAGGCACTTCCGCTTTTAAATATTGATGCTTCTTTTCGTATTGTACAGACGGCAAGAACGAGGGGCTGGTTGAAAGGCGATGAAGATCCACAAATAACAACGAAGGATACGGAAGATGATGTGAAGGCAGAAGGACAGGAGGAAGAAAATTGATAGCAAAAGTTATTGTTTTTATGGCAATTACCATATTGCTCGCTTTGGGTGAGTATTTGTATTTATATAAGCAGTACTCACAAAAAAGAAAATTTTGTTGTTTTGCATTTTGTCCGGAGTGATAGGATTTGTTTCAACACAAATTCTTCTTTTGGCATTATCAAATTCATTTTATGGAAATTTTAAAGAGGTGTATTCTGCTTATGCTTCTTTTCCCAATTGCATTGTGTGATTGGAAGAAAATGATTATTCAAAACAAGATTCTTCTTTTTGGATTGATTGTCAAAATTTTTCTTTATCCGTTTGAATTTTTCTTTCGGACAGAACAATTTTTTGGTCATAATAAAATCTGACTTTATTGCACTTGGAATTATGCTGTTGTTTTTTACTGGTTGCATATTTTTGGTGAAAAATGGTGTTGGAATGGGAGATATAAAACTGATTTTAATAATGAGTTTATATCTTGGAATTCAAAGGAATTTTTTGAGTGCTTTTTATGTCCTTGATTGTCATCTTTTTTTGCGGGTTTGTATCTTATGATTATTAAGAAAAAAAGCAAACGTGAGTCAATTCCATTTGCACCGGCTATTTTAGCAGGAACTGTAATATCAATTTTAGTTAATGGTATATAAAGGAGAAATTTGCTATGAGAAAAAAGTAATCGATGGGTTATTGCGTTAGGCATTTTAGTCATGGTTGGTGTGGCATGGTATATGCTTATTACCACCGTAAGAGACACATCAAAAAGTTATCAAACGGCGTTAAATTCAGCAAGAAAATTTGCTAAATTAAAAATCAATAAAGATGCAGAGGAGAAATATTTTGAGGCTTATAATATTTCTCCATCCTATGAATTGAGTCTAGAAATAGCAAAGTTTTACAAAAACACAGGTGAAGACCAGGATTTCCTTCGCTATACAGAATCGAAACTTGAAGAATATCCAGACAGTTCAGAATTATATGATGTTCTGATTGATTACTATTATTCACAGCGAATGTTTGAGAATTGTGTGGATTCTTTTGAGCAGATAGATAAAAGGGAATTTCCTCTAAAACAATTGAGAAAGTACGTGGGAAACTGGAAAAAAAAAAGAATATGAAATGGGATTTGTTTCCTATCAGGATGTAAAAGAAATATCGAAATGGATTCTGTGCAGTGATGGGAGATTCAGGAAAATGGAGCTATGTAACAGAAAAAAGGAAATAACGTGATTGATAGCCGTTATTTGGAAGCAACAGGCTTTTCGGGGGATGGCACAGCGGTCGTTCGAGATGACGAGGATTGCTATATTATAGATGATGAAGGAAATCGAAAATTTGTAAACACGAAAAACAGAGCGTTGAGGAGTGCCGTGCTCTGTCGGAAGGACTTATGGCAATCAAAGTAAATGGGAAATTTATTTTTGTAAAAGATGATTTTTCAGAGGCTTTTAAAGGAAATTATGAGGACGCAAGTGTATTTTTTAATGGTGTTACATTTGTAAAAATAATGGAAAATGGTTTTTGATTAATGAGAAGGGAAATCAAGTAGGAGAAAGTGAGTATGATGATGTAATCTTGGATGAGATAGGATTTTCTGTCCGGCAAAAGAGGGCATTTGTCAAACAAAATGGAATGGTTATCATGATTGATACGAATGGAAAAAAGATTGGACAGGATTCTTATGAAGATGCGAAACCCTTTAACGCAGAAGGATATGCTGCCATTAAGAAAAATGGCAAATGGGGATTTGTCGATATAAACGGAAAAGTTGTAATTGAACCAAAGTATGAAAATGCGCGCTCATTTTCGAATGGTAACGCCGCTATTATGGAAAATGGTAAGTGGGGATTTATTAATAAAAACAGAGCCAAATAGTTGAATGCCGTTTTGATGATGCGAAAGATTTTTCTCAAAAAAAGAGTTGTTTTGTAAAAAAAGAAAACGAACAATGGAATTTGATTGTCTTTTTATATGTAAAAAGGGGTGAATTTATGCTTCGCTGTGTTTAGTGATAAAGGTGACCGACCATATAATGAGGACAGTATGTGTGTTACTGCCACCGATAAGAAAGGCTGTTTTGTACTTGCAGATGGTTTAGGTGGACAAGGGAAAGGCGATGTAGCGTCTAAGTTTGTGGTGGATAAGATCCAGAAATTATATAAAAAAAAAAATCACTGTCATGAGAAATTCATTACAGAAATGGCAAGTGAGTGCCAAAGAGACATCATGAAGATAAAAGAAAACGAGGATGTTACAGAGGACATGATGACAACCTTGGTGCTGCTGCTTATTGAGGATGAAAAAATCAGTTGGGGACATGTCGGAGATTCCCGGTTATACCATTTTGTGGATGGGAAAATAGTGGAACGGACAGTAGATCACAGTGTATGTCAGGTTCTTGCAAATACCGGAGAAATTGATGAATCAGAGATTCGTCATCATCCGGATAGAAACCGCCTGCTAAGGGCAATTGGAATGCATGACCAGACAGAAACATTAAATTCCCTAAAAAATAATTGAAAACGAAGGAAAGAATCATGTGTTTTGCTCTGCTCAGATGGATTCTGGGAATACATTGATGAAAAGCATATGGAAAAAACTCTGAAACGAGCGAAAACACCGGAAATATGGCTTGCTAAAATGCAAAAGATAGTACAAAAAAACGGCAAAAACAATAACATGGATAATTATACGGCAATTGCCGTTTTCCTAGATTAACAGGAGGCAGAAAAATGAGTGAGATGGAAAAAGAAAATATGTCTGGGCTGTATGCAGGAAATTAACGCAGATGATGTAATGTGTCCTCATTGTGGATTTGACCCGAATAATTACCGGGTGAATCCGAGATGTCTGCGTCTTGGAAACAAAGCTTGCAGGGAAATATATTATTGGAAAAGTAATTGGTGAAGGTGGGTTTGGTATCACATATATTGGATGGGATGAAAAACTGGAATTGCCAATTGCAATTAAAGAATTTTTTCCACCGAAAATAGCAAAGCCGAGATACAACAACGGGAAATAATACAATTTATGTATTTGATGGAGCTGAGGAAAAAAGTTTTGAAGACGGCATGCGTCGTAGTGTTAAAGAGGCAAGAAGTATGTCTAAACTCGAAGCTTACGAAGGCATTGTTTCGATACGTGATTTTTTTAATGAGAATAAGACGGCATATATCATTATGGAATATGTAGATGGTGACACGCTAAAAAATACTTGGAACAAAATGGAAAGATGTCACCGGAAGATGTATTAAAAGTGATGAAACCAATTATGAAGGCATTGGAGCAGATGCACCGGACCGGATTAATTCATCGCGATGTCAGTCCGGATAACATTATGATTCGTCGGGATGGACAGGTTAAATTAATTGATTTTGGTTCTGCCCGTGTGGCCCAGGAAGATGACGAGAAGAGTCTTACGATTATGTTGAAACGTGGTTTTTCTCCTGAAGAACAATATCGATCAAAAAGGTCATCAGGGGGCATGGACAGATATTTACGCCTTGTGTGCCACTATGTATTATATGCTGACAGGAAAGATTCCACCGGAGGCAATGGAGCGTCTTGCGAACGATGAATATAAATCGTTAAAAACATATGATGATGTTAAAATTGATAAGAAAAATTGCATCTGCAATTGATAAGGGGCTATGTGTTTTTTAAAAGACCGTTATCAATCGATGAGCGATTTAATCTATGATATTTATGGAGAAGAAGAAAAAACGTGTCATTCCTAAAAATGAAAGGATGTCTACGGGAGATGTAAGTTCTGTAGGTGAAACAGTTTTAGATGAAAACAGTACAGTATTAATGGAAGATAACAATAAAACTGTTTTAATGGATGATGCGGAGAAAATGGGGAAAAAGTAATTGGGGGAGAAATACAACATTAAAGTTTAATAGTAAGAAAAAGGTAATGGCAGTGATTGTGGTTATTTGCGTTTTTGTTCTGGGGGTATTGAGTGTTTGCGGCGGTACGATCCGGTAACAGAGCAGAGAAATCAACAGATGTTGTCTCACAAGAGAAAGCAATTAAGACACCGACAGCTTCTCTTCTCCAACGGCTGAGATTACGGCAACACCGGAAATTAAAAAATGCCTCTGCCAAATTGCGTGAATCAAAAAGTGGATACTGCAACACAGCAAGTATGGAATTTGTCGAAGAATGTAAATATCAAAACATCAGAAGTTTATAGTGATAGTGTTCCGGCTGGAGTTATTGTCAGCCAAGCACCAGAAGCGGGAAGTATGGTAAACACAGATGAATTTATAGAAGTAACATTTGTTGTTAGCAAAGGTCAGCAGTTAATGACTATACCAGATGTGAAAGGAAAAAAGTTTATCTGCGGCGAAAGCAAAATTGAAAAAAAGTGGGTTAAAGTATAAGACAAAACAACAAAATACAGCAGTTCCTACTCAAGTGGAAAAGTAATTTCGCAGAGTAAAAGGCAGGAACAAAAGTCAAGAAAAAACAACCGTTCATCTTGTTGTAAGCCGAGGACCGAAACCGACGCCGAAACCTCAGGCAACACCTCGTCCGACGGTACGACCACAGCGACATACAACAAGTTCGAGCAGCTCTTCTAAAAAGAGTAAGAAATCAAAAAAAAGAAAAAGTGATTTTCAGGTGATCGGAAGCGATGACTATGTAGTATTAGATTAGACAAATTTAGTATTGCCCTAAAGGAGTGAGTGTTATGAAGAAAATATGTGCAAAATTATTGATAATGGCACTGGTGTTACAAAGTGTTTATTTGACAGTGAATGTTACAAATGAATCCGCAAAGGCGGCAACCTTAAATTTGCATAATCCAACGATGATAAATGGTGTGTCGACCTGGGATTGCGTATACTTTGGAAACCTATTGGCAAAATGATACGAATGGTGATGGAATAGCAGACCAAAATGATGCAAAGGAGCCAATTAAGTGGCGCGTGCTGCAGGTTGATGGGGATGATGTGTTCCTTATGTCGGATAAAAATTTGATTGTCAAAAATACAATAATAAAGAAGTTGATGTTACATGGGAAACTTGTAGTTTGCGAACTTGGTTATACAGTAATTTTTACCGAAAGGCATTTTCAACAGCAGAGCAAAATGCGATAAAAGTTACGACCGTAGTAAATGACAAGAATGAGGTGTATGGAACATCAGGTGGAAATACAACAATAGACAAGGTTTATATTCCGTCAATAAAAGAGGTAACTAATACAAATTATGGATTTGTGGACTATAATTCGAGGAGTGTTACCAGAAAGGCAAAAACACAGCATATACAATGAACTGTTATATAAACCAATCCAATGTGTCTCAATATGGAGTATGGTGGATTCGCACACCAGGAGCAAATCACCAACAAGCTGCAATTGTTGATGGCCCCGGATATGTATTTGGTGACAGCTATTATAGTGGCTTAAGTGTTGCAAACGAAGATGTTGGTGTTCGTCCGGTTATGCACATATCATTATCTGCATTTGATAAATTAGAGTTTGCAGGAACAGTATCGTCAGATGGAGAAGAAATTGTTCCTACGCCAACACCAACTGTAACACCAACTGTAACACCAGCAGCTGAAACATCAAGTACACCAACGGTAACACCGAATCCAACTGCAAAAGCAACTAAAAAACACAGAAAGAAACGATTGCATCAGCACTTCCGAATAAAACCGCTAATAATACATTGGCAAGGTCAACGGTAAAAACGGGAAAGATATTTAACGATAAGGGGGATCAACTATAAAATTATAAAGTTGACGGAAAAGAAGGAAAGTTGACTTTGATAAGTGTAAAAAAAAAGACCAAAAGGTAACAATACCAAAAGAGGTTATAAAATATGGTTATAAATTTACAATAACGCAGATTGGCAAAAATGTGTTTACAAGATGTAAGAAATTAAAGAAATTAACGATTAAAAGCCGAACAATTACAAAAATAGGAAAGAACAAATTTCCTAAGAAATGTAAGATTGTTGTGCCACAAGCAATGAAAAAGAAGTATACGAGACTATTGAAAAAGGATGATGTATATGATGAAAAAAACGAAAAGAAATATAATTAGAAATATAATGGTGATTTTTGTTTTTATGGTAATGTATTTGGCTTTTAAAGAACCATTAGATGCAAAAAGCATCTTATCATGTATGGACAGGAATATCGTTAGAACCAGCTACGGAATGCGGATGCGGCAAGTATGCCGAAGTGTTTTCGTGAATATTATTCCCATCAAAATCCATATTTTTTGATCACGGTTGGAACTGATGTTTATTTAAAAAGAGCTACATTGTATTTATATAATTCAGGTGAAGTTAAGATGTATTCCAAAACGATATTACCACAAAAAAGATTATTTTCGATATACGAGCATAGTACCAGGACGCTTGGGAGCCGGAAATTATTATTATGAGTGGGAGTTCGTGTATAGTACAGGAAGTTCAACTAATAGTAATAACACATTACAGGGAGGGAAAAGTTTCATTTAATGTAACGGACCTTACGTATAATATTTCCTATAATGCTAATGGAGGAAGTGGGGCACCCTCAAGTCAGACAAAATATTATGATAAGTTGCTCTCATTAAGTAGTCTAAAGCCTATAAGAACAGGTTATACATTTAAAGGCTGGTCGACAAGTAGTACGGCAACAAAAGCGTCTTATCAATCGGGGAGATAATTATATATCAAATAGCAATGTAACATTGTATGCGGTATGGGGAGAAAATACAATATAACATATCCTATAATGCAAACGGAGGAAGTGGAGCACCATCCACCCAGTCGAAATATCATGGCTCAACACTTACGTTGAGAAGTGCGAAACCAACACGAACAGGTTATATATTTAAAGGCTGGTCGACAAGTAGTACGGCAACAAAAAGCGTCCTATCAGCCAGGAGACAATTATACATCAAATAGCAATGTAACATTGTATGCGGTATGGGAGAAGATACAATATAACATATCCTATGATGCAAACGGAGGAAGTGGAGCACCATCTGACCAGTCGAAATATTATGATTCGACAATTACATTAAGAAGCGGCAAACCGACAAGAAAAAGGCTATCTATTTAAAGGATGGTCAACAAGAAGTACGGCATTAAGTGCAGATTATCAGCCGGGAGACAGATATTCGTCAAACAGTAATTTAACGTTATATGCGGTATGGGAACAAATCAAATATTATGTATATTACAATGCCAATGGGGAAGTGGAGCACCATTTGAACAGTGGAAATATTATGATTCAACACTTGTGTTAAGAAGTGGCACACCAATCAGGGGTGGGTTATACATTTAAAGGGTGGTCAACTAGCAGCACCGCAACAAGTGCGTCCTACATGCCCGGCGGCACTTATACTGCAAATAGAGACATGACATTGTATGCAGTATGGAAAGCAATGCCAACAGCGACGCCGACGCCGCGACCGGGTTCTTCAATAAATCAAGGCACGCAGGTTACGTCGCAACCTTCGAGCATGTATTCATTCGCTACAGGGTTATATACACCCGCAAGTGCCGGTAATAACAAAAAGAAGGCAGCTAAATTAAAGATAGGTAGTATTGTTGTTAAAAATTCATTAGTATGTAAGGTTACATCGTTGACCGGAAAGAAGGGAAAATTAAAGGTTATACGTTTGAATTCCAATAAATTAAAAAGGTAATAATTCCGCAGAAAATCAAAATGAATGGAGTTAATTTTGCCGTGACTGTAATTGGAAAAAATGTATTTAATAAGAAATGTAAAAAGACTTAAGGTGATTTTTTATTAAAAGTACAAAAGCTTACCAAATTTGAGAAAAATAAGATAAGTAAAAAGTGCAAAATAATTGTTCCGAAGTCAAAGGTAAAAAATATACAAAACTTGTTAAAAAGTGGAGGTAATATTTTATGAAGATAAAGGGATATTTATTTTTAACAGTTGCAATGTTTATGATGACAATACTGTTTTTTGGGATTGAATCAAAAGCTGCGATGACATCGTGGAGTGCAGAGCAGCCGCCAGAAGGTGCGAAAGGAGGGAAAAAAGGACAGAATATCGGTTTCGTGATAAATCCACAAACATCTTACAGTACATCATTAGGTGGATGGACACAGGCGGGAGGCAGTTGGGTTGCTTCAGGAAGTGGACAAGTCGACTATGTAAGTTCTTTTCCGAGTGGTTTTGAGGCAAGGAGCGGCATTTATCAATATTACAATCGTGCACCGGTAGCCCCTTCGGAAACAGCCACAAACAAGACAACAGTAAGTACCAGCCACATTGGTTATATTTATTATCATTGGTGCAGAAATGGAACCAATTATGGAAATCAGAAGAATCGGACAGTAAACGGAGTATATACGGATAAGTTTTTGGAATTTCCATGCTTTTTTTACCTCTTCACCGTTAGGATGGGATTCCAAAGGTGCATTTTACGGTGATTTACCACAACATTGTAATGATACTTATTGGTGGATTGGATATGGAGAAGGAGTTGCGGCTAATATTCCGGTGTATCGTTGTTCTTATCAACAGTACAAAAAGCTTTTTTAATTACTATAAATGGTCAAAATATTCGGATTGGTCAGCAGCTGCACCGGTGCCCAGAAGCAATCGTGAAATTCAGAAAAGAATAGCGTATCGATATGAAGAAGATAGCATTAAAAGTATTGCGCCATCAATTGTAACGACTTATACGGTAAAAACAAGTACCGGGAAGTCTGGTAAAAACGCTGCCAAAAAAGAAAGTAAAAATTCGTTTGAAAATGATGATTATAAGAGGCTTTAAAGGTTATCAGATTCAATATGCGACGAATAAAAAGATGAAAAAAAGCAAAAGTATCTGGGGAAAGAAGAAGAGTGTGGCAATTTCTGTAAAGAGAAAAAGATATATTACATTCGAGTGAGATATTATAAAAATAAATCCCATTCAAAGAAAAAGGTTTTTAGTAAGTGGAGCAAAATTAAAAGACTAAGTGTAAAAAATAATTTTGCAACACTTGTATAGACATCGTTATCTTGTCAACCCTAACTCAAAAAGCAAAGGAGACGATTTTTTGAGTTACCAGATTTTAATGGACAGCTGCGGCGATTTATCGGAAGGAATGAGAAATAATGAGCATCTGCGGATGATTCCTCTGCAAATCCGAGTGGGGCAGAAAGAGTGGCCGGACGATGGACATATCAATAAACAGGAGTTGTTTGATGAAATTTTAGAGACGGATGTGCTGCCAAAATCGGCGTGTCCGGCACCGGATGCTTATTTGCAGAGGTTCGATAAAAAATGCAGACCGTATTTATGTGATAACGGTTTCTTCAGCTCTTTCCGGTTCTTATAACAGCGCGAGCCTGGCGAGAAAAACTTTGGCGGGAGGAGAACAAAGGAAAAAAAGGGCAGAAAATTTATATTATTGACAGCAAAAGTGCATCCGCGGGGCAGACATTACTGGCAGGAGCATTGATGCGTTGGGAAAATAAAGGGTATTCCGAAGATGAAATTCGTAAGCGGATCAAGAAACTTCGCAGGGATATGATGACGAAATTTGTGCTAAATGATTTGACGATGTTAGAGCGAAGCGGAAGATTAAATGGTCTTCAGGCAAAACTTGCGGACGCTTTTCATATCTGTACGATTTTGGCATCGACCGATGAGGGAACCATTTGCCAGACTGGTCAGGCGAGAGGTATGAAAACGTGCGTTGTCTGCGATGGTGCGTGCAATTGGAAATGAAAATAAAGAAAAAAGATTTCTCATATTGTAATTTCACACTGCGGGCAGGAGGCAGGAGCATATGAAGTAAAGAAAAATTAAATAAGATACTCCCGGATTGTCAGATTCACATTGTTGAGACGGGAGGGATTGCAAGTGTTTATGCAGGAATTGGCGGTATTATTCTGGCATATGCATAAATCCATTAATGAGGTGGCAGACGGAATCAGTTGCTAGTTCAGTATTTTCTTCCCATGGTATAAAAACTTTCTTGTCTTTTCGGGTGAGCGAAAAAACAGGAGAATCCCAGTCGGTGCCAGCCGGCAGCGGAAGAAATCTGCCGTCTTTTTTGATGTAGCAGTTAGCGGCAGTTGCTTTTGACGGTAGGCAGGTTCGACAAAACAGCCAACGCTTTTATGTACCGCCATATCTTCCTTTGGCAGATAATAATAATTTTTATAGTCGGCAAAAAGTGGTACAGCGTACCTTCCCAAAGTGGCACCTCGATAGAAAGGGATTTCCCTTCAAAAGAAAAAGGAGATATCACCTTTTTTGAAAGGAAAGATTTGCCGGCACTTTTTCTCTAAAGTGTCGGTAAATAAAACGCTGTGTTCCGTTGTATGCACACTCGGGCATATCGGTTTATACGTTGCTGTGGGCAAGGAGAAGTGCACATACAATGGTACCAATCAAATCATCTTCATTATGAAAGAGCAGTCTTTTTCTTTTTTCTAAGGATTCCGGATTATGAAAAAAATTTCTCATGCATAAATTCCGTGTAAAAGTGTGATACATTCTTTTCCGCTTAAAAGTTCATGTCTGGTAAAACCAGCAAGACGCTCCATTGTAATCAATTTTTGGTTGGGAACAGGGAAATATTTTTTGATGTGTTTGACTGCCCGGTAAAGGTCAAAGTGTCTGCTTCCCGGCAAACGGGGACGGCATATGATTTGTGCGGTATTTCTTTTCCAGATAAGGGATGTCAAAGGTAGCACCATTATAATGCGCAATCCATTCGTACTTTTCTGAAAACTCAGAAAATGCCTGCAAAAGACGTACTTCACTCACATAATCATCGGCAAACCACTGGTTTAGAACCCACTCATTATTTTCAAAGGTAATTGTGCCAATCAGATAAAGAGACGAAACAGCAGCAGAAAGCCCGGTAGTTTCAATGTCAAAAAGCAGATGTTTTCTGCCGGAGCCGGTAAGACAGACGCTGCATTGTTAAGTTGTTCTTCGTAGGAAGTAAGCACCTTTGTGTGTGTTCCATGGTTAATCCCTTCTTGTTTTTTTTGCTGTAGTTCGTAAAAATCTGAACTTATCATAGCAAGAAATGAAAGGATTTGCAATGTTTGTAAAGCTGCTTGATAAATATTAGCGGATGAAAAGAGGCGGCTATAGTATGACTTAGCCCAATTACCAAGTTTTATACAATTAGTTTATGCCATATGTTTGCTATCAATTTCTTTGATTCCAGTAATTTCGTAGAAAAACTTTTGTGACTCGTGGGTACAAACACGTGGGTATGAGGCTTGCGTATTTTGCATGCCCATACCCTACGCGTTTGTTAAACGGGGAGTGCCCACGAGACGCAAAAGCTTTTCTACGGAATTACGGAAAACAAAAAGTGATACAAACATCCTGCAATGTTTGCGAATTACCACCGTATGTGGTATACTGTATTTATTTGAAATTTGAGGGAAAAGGATGGAGAATGATATGGAGGCACAGAGAGAAAAACGTCCATTAAAACATCTTCAGGGATTAAAAGGACGAGTTCAAAACAGTTTGAGCGGCTTTTTGAGAGCTTGCATTGTTGCGGCTTTGGTTATGTTTCAGTTTGCAATTCTGATTGTACTGCCGTTTTTACTGCGCCAGTATGCTTCATTATTTTATTTGGTAATGGAGTTGTTTGGTGTGTTCACCATTCTGGCACTTACGAATGACAGCCGCAGCATGTCCTATAAATATGGATGGTTGTGCATTACAATTTTACTTCCGGTATCCGGAAATATTATGTTTGCTCTTTGGGGAAAAGTAGGCAAAAAAACAAATTAAACCGTCGGATAAAATCGACGATTCAAAGTGTGGACAGACACTTAGAATGGCATCCCGAAGTGTCCGATGAATTTCGGAAAAAACATCCGGTTTCATCCCGTATGTCGCGTTATATGGAAGCTAATGGTGCACCGATTTCAAAAAATAATGAGGCAAGATACTATGATATGGGAGAAAATGCGTTTGAAGATTTGTTTGCTGATTTGGAGCGGGCAAAAAAATATGTTTTCATTGAATTTTTATTGTGGCTGAAGGCGCAATTTGGGATAAGATGCATGATATTTTAAAGCGTAAAATTGAAGAAGGAGTTGAAGTTAAATTCCTGTATGACGATTTTGGAGCGCTGCTTCGTACCAGCACGGATTTTGCACAGAAACTGCGGGCAGAAGGTTTTGAAGTAGAAGTGTTTAATCCGATTCATAAATATACCAGTAAGTTATTTATGAACTTCCGTGACCACCAGAAAATTCTTGTCATTGATGGTGAGGTGGCATATACGGGCGGTTTTAATATTGCGGATGAATATGCCAATTTAGTAGAGCGTTTTGGCATATGGAAAGATGAAGGAGTACGGTTAAAAAGGTGATGTTGTCTGGAGTATGGTAGTTACTTTCCTCGAACTGTGGGCAGTCTGCTCTAAAAATGAGGAGATTGATTATGAGCGGTACCGGGCAGAAAAACATCGATTCAGTCGGATATGTACTGCCATGTACTGCGTGACGGTCCGGCGTTAGATACCCGCTCTTTTGTTGGCAGCATGTATAAACAGATGATACATTATGCCGGTGAAAAAATGTATGTAATGACACCGTATCTGATTTTAGAAGAAGCGATGATTGAGACGCTTTTGGAAGCCGTGCGCCGTGGTGTGGATGTGCGGATTATCACGCCTCATATTCCGGATAAAAAGCATATTAAATACATGACGGAATATAACTACGGGATCCTTTTTGAAAAATGGAATTCGTATTTACGAATATGAGCCGGGATTCATTCATTCCAAAGTAGTTATGAATGAGCATTGTGCGATTGTCGGAATCATCAATATGGATTACCGGAGCTTTTACTTACATTATGAGAATGGTGTCTGGATTTATGATGAAGAATTCAGGCAGGCGGTGGAAGCCGATTTTTTATAAATACATTTGCGCAAAGTATTGAGATTACCTATGAGGACTGGAAAAACAGACCGTTAAAGATGAAAATTATTCAGCCGATTTTACATGTGTTTGACGCACTTGTGTAATGCATCTGGCATAAGGGAGGAACTATGATAGCATTTGTGAAAGGAATTTTTGGACTCCGTGAGTGAGGACAAAATTATTGTGGAAAATCAGAATATCGGATTTGAAATTTTAGTGCCGGGGTCGGTTGTTTCTGAATTGCCGCAGGTAGGAAATACAGTTAAGATTTATACCTATACATATGTGCGCGAAGATGCGTTGCAGCTCTATGGTTTTTTGACGAAAGACAGTATGGACATGTTTAAGCTGCTGATTACGGTAAATGGCATTGGCCCGAAGGCGGCACTTGGTATTTTAACTGCCATGGACACCGATGCGCCCGTCTTGCGATTCTTTCGGATGATGCAAAACGATTGCGAAAGCACCGAATCGGACCAAAACTGCGAGCAAACTGATTCTTGAGTTAAAGGATAAATGTCATTTGGAAGATGTCTTTGGCGGCGTGGAAGAATCTTTTGCTACAGAAAATGTATCGGCCGGAGCAGATGCGAAGAAAGATGCGATTGAGGCGCTGGTTGCCCTTGGTTATTCCGCATCAGAGGCTGCCGGTGCGGTACGCAAACTTCAAGTTACGGAAGAAATGTCTGTGGAAGATATTTTGAAATTGAGCTTAAAAAATCTGTAAAGGAATGAGAGTAAGCAATGGAAAAGCGAGTGATTTCTACTGACCTGATGGAAGAAGATTATAAAATTGAAAATAGTCTTCGTCCAAAGTTTTGAAAGACTATATTGGTCAGAGTAAAGCAAAAGAAAATTTAAAAGATTTATATTGAGGCGGCGAAGCAGAGAAACGAATCGCTTGATCATGTACTGTTATATGGGCCGCCGGGATTAGGGAAAACCACATTGGCAGGAATTATTGCGAATGAGATGGATGTAAATTTAAAGATTACATCGGGACCTGCAATTGAAAAACCGGGTGAAATGGCATCCATTTTAAATAATCTCTCGGATGGTGATTTACTGTTTGTGGATGAGATTCACAGACTTAACAGACAAGTGGAGGAAGTGCTCTATCCGGCGATGGAAGATTATGTCATTGATATTGTGATTGGAAAGGGAGCCTCGGCGAGAAGTATCCGTCTGGATTTGCCGAAGTTTACACTTGTGGGTGCAACGACGCGTGCCGGTATGCTTTCGGCACCATTGCGTGACCGTTTTGGAGTAGTCCATCGTTTGGAGTTTTATACGGTAGATGAATTAACTGAAATCGTTCTTCGTTCAGCGCATGTTTTCCATGTGGCGATTGATAGGGAGGGAGCCAGAGAAATTGCAAGACGTTCACGCGGAACGCCACGTTTAGCTAACCGCCTGTTAAAGAGGGTGCGCGATTTTGCCGAAGTAAAATACGACGGAAACATTACACTTTCGGTCGCAAATTTTGCATTGATTTGCTGGAAGTAGATAAATATGGACTGGATAACACCGATCGGAGCCTTTTGCTGGCGATGATTGAGACATTTCAGGGAGGACCGGTTGGACTGGATACGTTAGCCGCATGCATTGGTGAGGACAGTGGGACGATTGACGATGTTTATGAACCGTTTTTGATTCAGAATGGGTTTTAGCAAGGACGCCCAGAGGACGTATTGTGACAGAAAAAACATATCATCATTTGGGGTTGTCATTTGACGAATAATGTTTTTTATGTATAATTATTAGGAAATTGAGCAGGTGAGGTGCATAGATGAAAAAGAAAAATGATGTAGAAGTTTTAATTGATGGCAGAAAATATACACTTTGTGGATTTGAAAGCCCGGAATACATTCAGAAAATTGCCTCTTACATTAATCGTAAACTGGCAGAATTTCATAAACAGGAGGGATATGCAAGACTGGATTTGGATTTGCGTAATACCCTGCTTGCGATTAATATTGCCGACGATTATTACAAAGAGAAGAAAAAGGCAAGCGAATACCGCACCGAGACTCAGTTAAAGACAAAATGGTGTTAGACATGAAGCACGAGATTATTGAGTTACAGGATACCATTAAGAAACTTGGAAAAAAAAGAACGCAATGAGTTTCATGATTCAGTTGAAAAATTAGAGAAAAAACAGGTTGAATTAGAAACCAGACTGAAACAAAAAGATAGAAAAAGGACTGCTGAAAATGCAGTCCTTCTTTACAAGATAGAGGGAGAAAGGAATCGAATGAGTAATGTAGAAATTCTTGCACCGGCAGGCTCACTGGATGGCTTATATGCTTCGTTTCAAATGGGGGCGGATGCGGTTTATGTAGGAACCAGCCGATTTGGTGCCCGTGCTTTTGCTAAAAATCCAGTGTCGATGAACTGAAAGAGGCACTTGTGTATGCGCATATGCACGATAAAAAATATATCTGACGGTCAACACGCTGCTCTCGGACAGGGAGCTGGAAAATGATTTGTTTCCATTGATTGCTCCGTTGTATGAGGCGGGACTTGATGCCTGTATCGTACAGGATTTAGGCGTGTTGTCTTTTTACATGAAAATTTTCCACAGATGGATTTTGCACGCCAGCACGCAGATGACGATTTTATCCGGAGATGAGGCAGAGTTATACAAAAACTATGGTGTTACAAGATTTGTTCCTGCCAGAGAATGTACCATTGAGGAAATTCGTGCGATGAGAGCACAGACCGATTTGGAAATAGAAGTGTTTGTGCATGGTGCGCTCTGCTATTGTTATTCCGGGCAGTGCTTGATGAGTGAGGAAATTGGAGACCGCAGCGGAAACCGGGGAATGTGTGCGCAGCCGTGCAGACTTCCATTTACGAGTGCATATGGAAACGGACATTTATTCAGCACAAAAGATATGTGTACGCTTATGCATATTCCCGAACTTGTGGATGCCGGAATCGATTCTTTCAAAATTGAAGGGCGCATGAAAAAGAAGGAGTACAGCGCGTATTTGTCCTCGTTATACCGCCATTATGTCGATGTTTATGAGAGTGAGGGGAAGGAAACTTTTCAGGCATTGGTTCAGAATAAAGAAAGCAGGCTGTGGAAAGATATCAGGCGGAGTAAAGACATTTATAACCGCGGCGGATTTTGTGCCGGATACCTTTTTGAGACAGATAAGAAAAATATTATGTATCCGAAAAAAAACGGGCATTTTGGTACGTGTGTTGGTACTGTTTTGAAAGCGTCCAAAGGACAGGCGGTATTCCGTGTAAAAGAAGCTCTGCATTATCAGGATATTTTAGAATTTCGTTTGGAAGATGATACAAAAGCATATGAGTATACGGTAAAAATGAAGCAGCACCCGGTGATATTGTGACGTGCAATGTAAAAAGGGGCAGTACGATATTTAAGGGACAGAAAGTTTACCGTACAAAAAATGCGGCACTGTTGTCATGGATTGATGAAAAATCGAAAGTGTTGATGATAAAATTTCTTTGAAAGGGGAAATGACCGCGAAAAATCGGCAAACCGATTGCTCTGAAACTGCAGGGACTTTCGCATGAAGTTACGGTGTTTGGTGAACCATTACAAAGAGCTGTGAATCGTCCTGTGACAAAAGACGAAATTGAAAAGCGTCTTCGGAAAATGGGAAATACGAATTATAAACTCACGGATTTTTTCCATTATTTTAGATGACGATTCGTTTGTTCCAATGGGAGAAATCGCCAAACTAAAACGAGAAGCATTAGTAGCTTTTGAGAGAGAGGCAGTGTCTGACGGAGTGTGGAAGAGCAAAAACCGCATAAAAAAGAAAGAACTTCCTGTCTGGCAAAATGCCTCCATTCTAAAAGTTTCTACGATGGAGCAGTTAAGAACAGCAGTGAGGACGGATGAAAACGATGTATGGATTGAACTTCCGGTAGCTTTATTTGCAAAGGAAGAGGATGAGGTAATCAAACTTCTTCAAAACCGTCCGGTAGCTTCTTTCATTCCCACGGATTATGAAAGCGGGAGCGGAAGAAAAGTGGAGGTCATTGGTAAAGGCTGTTTGTCGGTGCAGTAGTCATTAACAGCCACCGTGCGCTGCTTGTGGCAAAAAAGAGATTTAAAGATTGCCCATGGATTGCTGCCGAAACATTTTTACCATGAAAATGAGCGCGCAAAAGAAGTGCTTGCAGAATTTGGTATCTGCCAGGCAATTAAGCGTGGCTATGGGCGCAAAGAAGTAATGGTGACGAAGGGATGCTTAAAGCGGACGCTTGACAGGTGCGATGGAAAAAAGAGAGAATTTTAGTATCCGGTGGCAAAGGGGACAAATTCTATGTGGTAAATAATTGTGATTTTTGCTACAATACGATATATACAAAAACGGCGAGAAAAAGCCGGAACTTGATAAGCCGGCATGGCACCATTTTACATGGGGAGACAGCCGATGAAATGAGAAAGGTTTTTGAAAACATGGAACTTATTATAGCAGAACTTTCACGATATATAATCGTTATTATATTTGCTCTGTATACCTTCTACAGTTACCGTGCGTTTATCGGACGGGCGGCGGGAAATAATGAGGGAGTATTCCGGCACAGCGTGTGCTTACCGTGATGCTTCATCTGGTTTGCAGTGCGGTTATTTTAGTGGAAGAAAAAAAGAAATTAAATATGTGGTTTTGTGGACACTTGAGTTATTCTTTTTCTGTTTTTACGAAAATCTATCAGGTGTTTTACAAGGGAATGTCAAAACTAATCTGGAATAACATGATGATTTGCATGATGATTGATTTATTATGCTTGGCAGACTTTCCTATGATTATGCAATCAGACAGCTTGTGATGGCATCGCTTGCTTTGGGAGTGTGTCTTTTAGTGCCGTTGTTTATTGAGCGGTTTACGATTTGGGAAAAAATCGGCTGGCAGTATGCGCTTGCCGGTGTCCTGCTGTTACTTTTGGTGTTTGTAATCGGTGTGGAAAAATACGGCGCAAGAAACTGGATTTCGATTGGCGGATTTGAATTGCAGCCGTCTGAATTTGTAAAAATTATTTATGTGTTTTTCATCGCTTCCCTTTTGGCAAAGCGGACAGATTTTAAGAGTGTTGCCGTGATCAGTATTGCGGCGGCAGTACATGGGAATCCTTTGTGTTAGAGAAGGATTTGGGCAGCACTGATTTATTTTGTAACATATCTTATGATGCTGTATGTGGCAACGATGAAATTGCGCTATCTTGCGGCAGGAGCTTTGCAGGGACGGCGGCATCCGTTGTGGCGTATCAGTTATTTGCACATGTGCGTGTGCGTGTGGCGGCGTGGCAGGACCCTTGGTCAAACATGAATCAGGGCGGCTATCAGATTTGCCAGAGTTTGTTTGGTAATCGGAACCGGAGGATTGTTTGGCATGGGACTTGGACAGGGCATGCCAAAGAGTGTGCCGGTTGTGGAAAGTGATTTTATTTTTTCTGCGATTGCAGAGGAAATGGGGGTCATTTTCTGTATCTTTTGATTTTGATTTTACATTAGTTCCTTTATTATGTTTGTCAATATCGCTTTAAAAATGAAAAAGAATTTTTATAAATTGTGTGCATTCGGATTGAGTGGTTTTGATTTTTCAGGTGTTTT
>VOFC01002566.1_pt1 | contig 21796 bp, 38 predicted proteins | sample 5384161 | NCBI WGS metagenome assembly VOFC01 (sample SAMN12384722, study PRJNA508395) | human gut metagenome | isolation source: healthy gut B | host: Homo sapiens | reverse complement strand
TGAGTAAGCATCCACTGCAAGGTTTTCACCTTGTTATGTCTGCCTTCTTTCTGAGCCTTTACAATACCACAGCGAAAAAAAGCTTTCGGACATAGGTTCACCTTAGACCAGTTCATACCGTCCCAAGTCAGATTCCTGCTGTCAGCAGGCGCACACGATGTTTTTAGTTTCGTTCATTTGCTTTCCTCCTTTTTGAAAGTTCTAAAAGTTATCTTGTAAAGAAGTCAATACCATATACGGAAGTCTGCCCACTTCGTGTCGATGTCACCAATAACAACCTTCGTGATGTTATTCATCCGTATCCACCCCATTACAGGATGGCGTTCGCTTTTTCCGTTATCTCATACCTGCACCCCATTCGGCTTGCTCGGCCTTGCCGCTTACTCGCATTATTACGAGAGAGAGTACAGGTTGCCCTGTTCCACGTGAATTGACAAACGGATAGTTTAGGTTCTGCCAAAGTCCGCCGGCAGTTCTGTGTCCGTGTAACCCTAATGGGCAAGGGTTATCCGGACTGCTTACCTTTTGGTGAAGCTAAAGTATCTTGCGCTCGCTTCAAACCGACGGCTAAAGTCAGTTCATACGTTAACCATGCTATCCAGCCTCGCCACTCGACGGTATGATACTAACCGCCCTTGACGTTCCCCTCACGGTTCAGTCTTGTCCTTTCGGAAAGTGTACTTTGTCCTATAAGCTTGGCACAACCCATCACTGGAGATGCACCTTTATAGTAGGCTACCGCTGACGGAACAGCGGGTTAAATCATGCAATTAATATTGCTGTCTAACAATCAATTACGTGACTTTTCAGGTCACACCCATATACCATTCAGATTCAACCATTCCGAACGCACCATCTGTGGACGCGGATATTCCGGTAAAGGAATCTCAGCCTTCAATGCCTCCTCTGTCCATGGAGTAGGCAATGTGAACTTCTCTAGGATTTGCGCCTTTACGGAGAAGAGATCTCCCCAAAAAGAAAGGAGCAAAGAGCTAAACAAACAACGGTAATCTTTTTTCATAAACCAACTATTTAAATAATTCCGGATAATATTTCCGAATCAAATCTTGATCTTCTTTCTCCAACTTATCGATCAAGACCGGCTTATCTTGCGGGCGGAGACCTTTTTGGTTGATTTTGTTGATCAAGCTCCAATCCCAGCCGGTTTTGTCGGGGTCGGATCGGCAGGTTCATGAGCCGGCAAATCATAGCGGGTAAAGTCGATGACGTAAGCCGGGAATTTTTCGTATGCCAATCACGTAATAAGGCCAAGCAGAATTCCTTATTCATAAACCATTTTATCTCCAAATTATTATAAGAGTCTCCCCAAACCAGAGCCACGTTCTACGAAGCGATAGTTCCAGTCGTCGTTCGATTTATATTGTTTTCTCCAAAGTTCGCCAAATTCTCCGAACGTAACGAAATGAGTATCCGGCCAGCGTTCCTTGGTACCCGTTACCCACATCTTCATGGCATCACAGATGAGATCCTTCCCGAACTCATGTACCATCTGCGCCTCCCAGATATTGGCGACCCAGCCAAAGCCATTCAACTCAAGACCTTTATCAAAGTGAATCGCTTCCGTGTGCATCACCTCACGATGCCCCAAGTCAAGCCCCCAACCTTTGTACGTCTCGATCGGGCCGACACCTCTACGGCTGTTGTATCCATCGATACCATGTCCGGTCTGTCCGCTACGGCGGGCACAGATAAAGTCCATCGTCCAGCCATCCAGATTCACGCAATCGATGAAATCGCTTTTTCCCTGCGCCGGCTTGCAGAAGTGTTCCGTCGAGGGATAGAAAGGATAAGAAGGAGAACCGTCAGCACCACCACCGTCTATATTATGCTGGCTCCAGATCACGGCGTGCGCCACATGGATGTTCTCTTTCTCCGCCAAATATCTCAAATTATCGGCCGATAAGAAACCTCCCATAATTGACTGCGGACGATAACCATTTCCTACCATTTTAGAAATGATCTCTATCGCCTCCGACATCTCACGGTTTACCCGCTCACGGGGTAGATACATCGCAGGAAAATAACCGGGGAAATAAGTAACCTCATCCCCATATTTCTTTTGGCACTCCACTACATAATCACGGATCTCCCGGTAATTCTTCCGTCCGTCCTCCAAGGCATTCATCGTGAATCCCCATGTAAGACGACCGTTCGGGTTATTCGTGGCGAAAGCCTCCCGCAAGGCACGTACTCCCTCAAGCGTATGCCAATCCACCTCATCGCGGGGATGTAACTTGACATCCCGGGAGACTTCCCAAGGCGTCGTACGTATCATGATACATAAGGTGACAAAACGATTTCCTTCTATCGTCAGCGGTTCCGTATTCGCCGGGACGACCACAGGATCCGCCGCCCTTAATTGAAAACCACTGAGCACAGCGACCATCCATACGATCACCCATTTTCTCCAAACTGATATATTCATATTACTTTCTCGCATTTGTACAATCTATTACTATTTCCTGATCCGACGGAAATATCCTAAAGACATAATCGAACCAGATTCAGGTTTCCTTATATGGCCTTTCTCGCAGGTGATCACGTAGTTGAAACCATCGAAGCTAGCGTTGACTGCCTTATCCTCTATAACGGTGAAAGGTAGCTCCTTCCCTGCCGCAGCCTTTAGCTCTAAAGCCCATGAGAAATCCGCCTCCTTTGACAGAGCGGCTACCTCGAAGCGGGTCTCATAGAAGGTGATCTTGAAAGCATGGCCTTTTGAGTCTTCGGCGGAAACTACCAAGGTATCCTTGCCTATCTCCGTCACTACCGGATGGTCCAAGGAAAGTTCCTCCTTATCTCCATCCTTGTCTAATCGGACGATCCGAAGCCCGGCACGATCGAGTCCCTCGCTCCACATGAATCCGTCCACGACCGGCAACGTATAGAATAGGAACTGGTTCCCGTCTCCGGGCTTTTCCAGATAAACCGACTTATAGCTCTCGTCGAAAAGATGGATATCCCTAAAGCGGAACGTTCCCTTCTCCCACAATAAGTTCGCCCGATAATAACGGCTGTTAAACCAGACCGTCTTATTGCCTTCTCCACGGACATCCGTCAACGTAGTGACAGCCGTCGCCGGCGTAACCTTTGAAGCATTCCTTGAACCACGCACCGGATTCGCCCAGCGTCTCCACCCGGATCTTATTTTCCTTCCTCAAGGAGTCCAAGATAGGGATCTGCATCTCCAGTCCCTTGCTCATATTACTCCACGTGAAAGAGTTCTCCTGTCCCGCTTGCGCATAATTGAAGGCCAGACAAGGCTTGTTCACGATCGATTCCAAGAAATAATCCACCCAGCGGCGATCCATGCCCGCCTTCTCATACACGGGTTCCAAGGAGATCACCCCTTGACGCTCTTGTCCCAGACCATCATCATACTGATAAATAGGATCACTGCCCAGCATACGGAAAATAGGAACGGGGATTTGCCCCTCCTCGGTCTGCGCCGGCATATAAGCGTTTATCCGGCTTGGGTAATAGGCTTGGTTCCAGTAACCACCCCATAGGGTATAACCATCCGTCCCCACTTGGTCCTTTGCAGTTGCACGACGCCACGATCTTATATTTATCGTACATATACCCCAAGGTATGCGCGTCGATAAACCAAGAGCCGACCGATTTCGGGTACGTGCCGAATATCTCCTTGAACTTCGCCATATAGACATCCACCAATCGCTCCCGTTCTTCTTTCGTATATCTGGTGCTGAAAGCGATATTCGCGTGCAGAGACCCAAGAATGCTCGCCACGCCACTTGATCCCGGCGGCCTCGATCTGCGGTTGCGTAAGTTCCCACCAAGCGCCGATCTCGGAATGATCATTGAGTTTACTTTTCAACAGATCTTGGTACAATGGGTTGATCAACGCATCGTACTGCAATAAGAAGGTTGCCGGTAAATCATATTTATTCACCAATTTCACTTGCTCACAAACCGTCTCGTACAATAAACTATCAGCGTTCTCCACCCGGTAATCTGTCTGGCGGATGAAATTGATGATGTTGATAATACGGGAGCAGCCGCACTCTCAACCGGTTTCTCTCCGCGCTACGGCATCCCGCACAGCAGAAGACGATAAAGCATACAAGACCTATCTTCTTTATGAATGACATTCGATTCAATTTTAAATTCATTTACTCTCATAAAATATTCTAGAAATGGCATTTCACCGGTGTAAAATCATTTTTAGAGATCTAAAAAGCATTTCGCAAGGGTGCAAAGCCATTTCTTAAACCTAAAATGGCATTTCACAAGCGCAAAGTCGTTTTTAGAAATCTAAAAGGTACTTCGCGAGGGTGAAAAGCCATTTCTTAGATCTAAAAAGGCATTTTACACCAGTGCAAGGCCATTTTTACCGGAATATAAGGCATTACCCTACCACCCCGGATTGTTCGGAGCCAAGTTCGGGTTCAGATACAACTCATCCAACGGAAGGGAATAATAGTAATGCTTCAGGGGTCACAAAGTTACGATTCTCCGCCGGTTCCACAATCAAGAAACCATTTTCGTCTGTCAAACCGGGATTTCCCTCGTTCAAGACATCCAAGTTCTCGTATTCCGAACCTTTCAGCTTAATACCTTTTATGGCACCTATCAATTCCGTCTCAGCCGTCTTCCAACGTCTCAAATCATCCCTGCGGAAGCCTTCGAACGCTAACTCGATCGTACGTTCCCGACGGATCTCCGTCCGCATATCCAACCCATTACCCTTCACGAAAGCGTTGGTCAGAGGAGGCATCTCCACGCCTTTCCGGGAACGGATCACATTGATCGTCTTGTTCAAGATGTCATCGCTGATCGCCCCGTCTTTCTCGTAAGTGGCCTCAGCCAATATCAGCAATACCTCCGGATAACGGATGATGTGATAATCATATACATCCTTGTCAGAAGGAACGGAAGTCTCCGCCATATATTTCCACAACTTATAACCCGTACGTGTCTCGGGACGTATGGTAAATTGCGGCGGGCAAGTCAAGGCGCCGTCTTGCGGACTGATATAGTCGGTTCCGGGCATCAAGAAGGTCTGTTTCATACGAGGATCACGATTCTCGTATTCGCTCTTGATCGTGGCATATCCCTCAAATCCGGAATTAGCGTTCTCAATTGGCAATCCCGTACTCTTACACAAATACATATCTGCCAGCTTACGGGTAGGCGTCCCTCGCCATCCCCTAATATACAGGGCACGCGCTCGCTATGGTGGCGGATATCCGTCTCGTACCGACTGTCGAAGATACCTTCTTTTGAATTATCGCCCGCATTGATAAACAAGTAGCGGTAGCTCTCCTCACCAGAGCCTTCATATAAAGCATACTCACCACTATCGATCACTTTTGTAGCGGCATCGATCGCTTGTTGCAACAACTGCTGATAGTCCGAACGGTGCTGGTGATACTTCGCCCACGTCCCGGCAAACAAGGCAACCCTCGCTTTCAACGCCAAGGCAGCGCCTTGGGTTACACGTCCTGCCTCATCCGAGCTTAACTCACTTTGCAAGGGTAGTTTAGCATACACCTCGTTGAGTTCCGACAAGATGAAGTCTTCCACCTCCTGTTGCTTATTCCTAGAACCATACAACTCCGGGGAATCTACGGTAAGCACCTTCGTCAAGATAGGAATATCGTTGTATTTCGCCATCAACCGAAAATGCGAGTAAGCACGGAAGAAACGGGCCTCAGCCACATCCCGCTCGATCTCCGAGGGATCGCCCTCGTACGTCTGGCTCTTCTCGATAATCATATTGCTCTGACGCAGGTCTATGAAAGTAGAGTCCCATAGGGCATCCGTATTCGGGGCGATCAACGTACCGTTACTCGTCGTATTCTCGTTCAACTCATAGGCGATATCGCTATCCGTATCCTTCGTGCCGAACGTCTCGGTACGTGTGTAGAGCCAATTGACCTCTTTCTCGAAATCATCCGGGGTTTTCCAGAATAGCTCGTCCGGCATATTATCTTTTGGCAACAGGTCTATATCTTGGCAACTTGACAAGAACAAAGCGGAAACAATAAAGCTTCCCAATATTATCCGATAGTTTTTCATGACTTTTCGCTTTAATTTTTAAAATACGACATTTATACCAAATGAATAATTACGGGTAAACGGATAGGAAGTAATGCTACCGCTGTTCTCCTCCGGGTCCCAACCATTTGGCGTGTTATGTACCTCAAATAAATCCTCGCCGGAAAAATACACCCGCACCTTCTGCAAACCGGCCTTCGAGGTCAAAGTCTGCGGGATCGTATAACCGAACTGCAAGTTTTTCAAACGAGCATACGCAACGTTAAACTTCGTGTTCGTAGATACATAATAATTGTAGTTTCGTTTATCCTTCAACGTGATCGCCGGATACTGGGCATCCGTTCTTTCCGGGGTCCAAGTTTTTCCATACCAATACTCGGCGGATTGATACCATGCCTCTGGCATCGGGCACCGGCTCTCCCTTCCAAGAACATCGTCCTACGGCCTACTCCTTGTATGAAAGCGCTCAAATCGAATCCCTTCCAAGCCATACTCAAGTTAAAGCCGAAATTATAACGCGGGTTCTTGTCACCCAAGTATTTCACGTCACCGGAGCCTTCTTTACCATCACCTAATACGGATAGCTTCCCGTCTCCATCCAAGTCCTTGTACATAGCGTCACCTACGCTCAAGTCACCCGGATACCCCCTTCCGAGAAACGAGATTTATACGCCTCCAATTCTTGCTCATTCTGGATGATTCCATCAAATTCATATCCGAAATAGAATTCAACGGATATCCGGTCGGAGTCTCGTTATTACCTAATTTGATCAGGTTACTTCCAACCCGATCCACGACTTTGTTTTTCGCGTCACTGATATTAAAGCGAACCGAGTAGCTGAAATCCTTGATCTGATCCCTCCAGCCTAGAGAGATTTCCCATCCATGAATACTTAAATGTCCGCTGTTCGTGCTCGGAGCGTCCGCACCTAACATGGAAGGATATGTCTTCGGGATAAGCATGTTTTTATTCTCTTTCCAGAAGTAGTCGAACGATCCATATAAACGGTTATTGAGCGTCGAGAAATCAAATCCCACATTGGTTGTCTGGATCGTCTCCCATGTACGAGAGGTAGAAATAATATTTCCAGACGTAGCCATCTGTCCTTTCATGCCAGCCCCGAAAGGATAATAATCGTTCGATAAAGAGATCAATTGAATATAATCATACAATCCGATACCGGACTGATTACCCATCTCTCCGTAAGAAGCCCTTACCTTCAAGTCCTCGAACCAACCTAACCGTTTCATGAAGCCTCTTCTCCGACACGCCAAGCCGCGTTTACACCCGGAACCATCCCCAGCGGTGATCCGGATCAAAGCGGGAACTACCATCCGCACGGATCGTTCCTTCGATGACATATTTATTGGCAAACGTATAATTCACTCTGGAAAAGAAAGAATTAATCGTCCACTGATTTCCCTGCTCCAAGCGTTTTGATCTTGGGCGCTACCCAATTGCAAAGACATATTTTTTCTTGTTGGTCGAAGTTAATACGCTTCGCCGTGAACCGATCATAGTTCTCAGACTCATGGGAAGTACCGACCATCACGCTTAAATCATGCCGGTCATTGAAGTTCTTTTTATAATCGGCATAGAGCGTGAAGTTCTTGGATAAAGTTTTCTGGTAACGACGCTCCGCACTATTCGGCGTACGTTTCTCCCGAACCTCGTTATTATCCCAATCGTAATTGATGATTTTCTTGTTCGTCACGTTCTCATCCTGATCATACTTACGGATCACGGCTTGCCCCACCAATTGTAATCCGTCGATCACTTTCCAGCGCAATTGGTTGTTGACCGTTATATTACCTGTAGTCTTATTCACCATACCCCCGTCTTCCAATACTTGAGCCGGATTATCGAAACCCTCGAATGTATAGAAAGTTCCCGACGGATTGTACATCGGAGTCCAAGAGCGAGTCTTATAAATCAGTTCCCATATATTTTGTCCTTCCGTCAAACCCGAGGAATAGTCCCTGTTGCTTGCCTCATAAGCTAAAATTAAGATCGTAAGTCAAGTTCTTTGAAGATCTCGACGCTCGATTTAGCACGTACGAAGTAACGCTTGTTCACATCCTCACCAAATTTAGGGATACCTTCCTCCCGCTGATGGCCTAAAGACAACATATACGAGTATCTCTCTACCACCGCCGGAGATATTGACATTGTAATTCTGCATATTACCATTGCCAATAAGCATATCATTCCAGTCTTGATCCTGAAGAATTGCGGATAACCGGTCCAACGCCCCCATTCCGCATCGGGCAATACCAGATCACTATTCTGCCGGATCAATTCCAATTGGTCTCTCGTGTATTCCGGAGTGAATGATCCATCCGTGATCTCCAAGGCCATCTCCGCATGTTGTAATAGATTCGCCGGTTTCCTTAACAACGCAGGAGTCTTAATAGAGTAATATGCATCAAAAGCAACAGATGTCTTCTGATTGCGCTTACCACTTTTCGTTGTCACCAGAATAACACCATCCGAGGCACGAGCACCGTAAATAGCGGCCGTACCATCTTTTCAATACGGAAATATTCTCGATATCGGAAGGATTGATCATATTAATGTTTCCTCCGCTCCATCAATCAAAACAAGGGGAGTACCACCGTTGATAGAAGAGACATCACGAACCTTCATGGTCATGTCCGAACCCGAGCGCCTCCGGCACGTGTAATCGTCAAACCGGGTACCTCTCCCTGCAAAGCCTGAGCCGCATTCTGAACCGGACGAGACTCAAACGCTTTCAAGGCCGGCCGTAGATACGGCACCACCCAAGTTCGCTCTTTTACCGTACCATAACCGACAACTACAACCTCATCCATTTGCAAAGCATCTTCCCGTAACTTCACGTTCAAATTCGCTTCCTTGCCGGGACGCAACCGTCATGGCATATCCGATGTAAGAGATTTGAAGGACACCGTTTTCCGATACCTCCATCGTAAATTTTCCATCAAGGTCCGTAACCGTTCCGTTGGTAGTACCTTTCTCAACTACGTTCGCGCCAATAATAGGTTCACCATTCTCGTCGGTCACTACACCTTGCACTAAATTCTTCTTTTGCAAAACGGCTTGTGAGGAAGGGGCGGCTTTCTCGTTTTTTGTAGAGGGATTAATCAAGATGAAATTATTCTCCGTAATCTCATACTTTACGCCTTCCCCTGCGAAAAGACGCTTTAAAATGGTTTCCACCGTCTGCTTTTCACATGTACAGATACTTTCTTATTCAGGTTAACCTTCTCGCTCTCGTAGATAAAACGGAAGCCAGACTGTTTCTCTATCTTGAAAAGAACCTCCTTTATTGTCTGGTTATTAACGTCCAAAGACAACTTTGTCTCTTGCGAATAGACAGAGGCCGAGATCTGAAGTGAACATGCGATAGAGAATAATGTCGTCAATCTCATAATAGACAAAAGTTTTTTAAGGACCGGAGACTCTTCCGGCCTTGCTATATTCAAAAAAATTCATATATTTGTAATTCGATTGTTTGTTAACACTAGTGTTACGAGCACCAATTTTAATGATCAAAAAAGATGACGGGGAATGTTCCAGCATTTCCGTTTTTTCATGTGTATTCATGCGATTCCTTTGTTCTTTACTTCATAGGCAGACTTTATTTAGAGGTTATACTTATATTTTTTCCTTTTCACGTTATAACTTATATCACTCAATCGGGATAGTACGCCCAATATATCCGTTATGGTTTCCTCCTGTATGACTCCATCGTAATGTATACTATTCTCTTCAAATCCTTTTGAAGATGGATGGTTACATCGTACCTCCTCTCCAGATATTTGCAGACGGAAGCCAACGACAATATATGATCCATATAGAGTTTATCCTCCAGCCAGCTGTACATGAATGAGATAACACAATTCGATATCGGTCTCATCTTGTTGGTTTGCTTATCGAAAATCGCCATGTCACCGGCGTTCATTAACAACTTATCATTCCCATGATCCAACTCGATACAGCCTTCCACCAACGAGGCTTCAACTGTTTTTTCATCCGTATACGCTTGCAAATTAAAAGAAGTTCCATGTACCTTTAAGCGTAATCCATTGCTCATCTTGATCACGAACGGTATCTTGTTCTTCGAGACATCGAAGAAGCCCTCTCCTTGGAAATTCACTTCCCGGATCTTCTCCCTTCGCGTTATAGGAATACGTAATATCAGATCCAGAATTCAGCTTAACAACGGAACCATCCGGCAAGACCACCTCCGATCGGCTTCCGTAATCAGCGGTCATTCGAACCAGCATTTCCGGCTGTTTATCAAATACTCCCATTTTTTAGAAAACCCGAGGACAAGCAATAAAGTAGCCGCCACTCCTGAAATGATATATCCGATATTCACCAAGCGTTTCCGCTTATTATCTCTCTCCTTATTGATACGATCGATCTTATCCCATGCGTATTGAGCATTAAAAGTTTCTTGCTCCAGATAAGAGCCTGTTTCTTTCCAGATCTCTTTATACCGTTTAAAATCCTCTTGATTAGACTCATCCTCAGCCAACCATTCATCCAGAACCGGATCCACGATCTCTTCATTCATCCTCTCCGATAAATGGTCAACGATGTGTTCTCCTATTTGCTTTTTTCTTCTCCATGAGTCAGTCTTTATTTAAATGACACCACAAATAAAAAGGTCCTATACGAACCTTGAAAATTTTCTCATTATTTTATACCTCCTTCATCTCCAGACATTCTTCAACTTCTGTAAAGACATCCATATTTGATTTTTAATTGTTTTTCACGGATATAGATAGTTTCTCCGATATTTCTTTCTGCTTCAATCCTTTTTACCCTGTGAAGAAGTAACACTTCTCTACTCCGATCCGGCAAAATGGTCTATACAATCATAAAGAGCGATCCTAAACTCTTTCTGTTTCCAGTTGATTATCCTCATAGGATAGAAGTAATAAGTCTTGATTCTCTGATAAACTTCCCGTCTGCACCTTTGATCGGATAAAGTTCAAGGCCAGATGTTTAGCCATCCGATATAAATATCCTGATACATTTTCCTTTATCTCTATTCTCCCCCTATTTTTCCATAAATTCAAGAAAAGCTCTTTGAACAACATCCTCCGCATCATTTCTATCCATCAATAGACTATACACATACTGACAAAGACGCCCGTAATAACGATCAAACAGTTTATTATAACTGATATAATCATTATTTTTCCGATCGCTAGCATTAAGACCTTTATCGGCATGAACTTCCTGCATATAATCTTCATTTATCATGAATATTCACAATCGTCTTTACAGGTAAAAGAGTTTCGGCAAGACTACTAACAAAAAGAAGAACGAAGATATAAAGCGAACAAATTCAGTTTGTAAACCGAAGTTTAAAAGATGCTTAGTAAAGAGATCTGAGATTTCAGGAAAAGGAGAACTGGATTATAAATATATGTGGTAGAATAATTTTACAGTTTATCAACAAAACCATAGTCTTGCCGAGACTCAGTTGAAATAGATCTCAGAAGGATATTTTACAAGAAATTAATCCTGCCTTTCCACAAATCTCCTGTGACGCAAAAAGTAGGAAAATTATTATTTGATTGATTATTTTATCATTCTTTTCATATAAGATCATCTTCCTTTTACTCCCCAGCAAATAAAAAGGGAAATATCTCACGACACTTCCCTTTTACCATGAATCTTATGTTTGAATTATTTTACTTCTACTACAATCATCACAGGGAAATGATCAGATGGAACACGAGCTACATGTTTTTGCATGGAGACCTCCTTCGGAAAAATTCGCATTTTGCTCATTCTTCGCATCTTTCGCTTCCGAACGATATGTATCCGTCAAGACACCATATTTTTTCACATCAAACTCTTTCGTAAGGAATAAATGATCGATACGACTGTCTGTTTTTGCGATCCGCATGGAAGGCATTAAACGTGCCGTTGGGTACATACCGGAAATCCGCTATCTGATAAGAATCCCGCATAATACCGGAATTGTCCAGTAATAAGTAGGATTCATTATGTTGATCCACATTAAAATCACCTGTTAGAATCGCCGGTAGCTTCTCCGGAAATTCTTTCAACTTCTTAAGGATAAGTTTTGCGCTTTCCGCACGGGCCTGTACACCAATATGATCCATATGTAAGTTAAAGAACAAGAAAGTAAAGCCGGTTTGTTTATCCCGAAATTTACCCCATGTGCAAATACGGGGGAAGAACGGCATCCCATCCCTTATTAGGGCGATCGGTTATCGTAGACAACCAAAAGTCCCCATGATCGAGCACCTCGAACTTTCCCGTACGATAAAATATGGCAGAATATTCACCAGCTTGCTTACCATCATCACGTCCTACCCCGATATAATCATAACCGGGCATCGCATTCTTTTAGATCTTGCAACTGATGATATTTTACCTTCTTGAGTCCCAAAGATATCAAAAAACCATGGAACTGCACCAATTGGGCAATGTAGGGATAACGTTGTCCCCAGCCATTCCCATTCGTCGAGTCTCCCGCATTCGCATTACGCAAATTATAGGTGGCTACTACCATTGACTCCGCTTGTAACGCAAATACGGAACAAAGGACAAATAAAAAGAATAAATTAGCTTCTTCATACCTTTTTCCCATAAAATTAAATCCACATCAATAAATTAGAACTCTGCCTCTATCATTATCGGGGAAATGATCCGAAGAGAAATGCCCATACTGGCACTCGTTCAAAGTCCCATATTTATTTACCTGAATACCTTTAGTGACGAAAATATAGTCAATCCGGTTTTTTCATCGGGGCATTCAAATTGAATTGGTTTGTCGTTCCTACCGTCCCATAGGGTGGTGTTTTTGAGATTTCCCGTGAGTCCAACAGTAAACCATCGGATTTCAGTATTTGTATAGGCTCAGAATCCGGCGTACCATTGAAATCACCTACACAGATAGCAGGGGAATCCCCCGCTATCTTTTAATATTAGCCAACATTATCAAAGCAGACTCATGACGTGCCACCTTACCGATATGGTCAAAATGAACGCTGAAGAAATAAAATTCCTTTCCCGAAACCTTATCCTTCAACTTCGCCCAAGAACAAACCCTCCGGCATTGCGCATCCCAGCCAAAAGAAGGATCCTGTGTCTCCGACAGCCAGTAATTTCCCCGAGTCCAATAATTTAAACCGATCTTTCTTAAATAAAACCGCGCATGTTCCCCAGCCTCTTTTCCGTCATCCCGGCCTACGCCGACATACGTGTACGTATCATCTTTCACTAATTCCTTCACTTGGTGAATCAACCCTTCTTGAATCCCAAAGACATCAAAAATCATGGAAATGAACCAAAGATACCGCCATGTCTTTGCGGTGTACCCATGAATCATCCTTATCCCCCTCATTATCATACCGCAGGTTAAAACTACCCACGTTCAGTTTACACTTCTGTTGTCCGGATATCCCTATGCAGAAAGTAAATAAAGAGATAAACACTATAATTAAGTTTCTCATGATACCCCTTGATTACCAGCCCGGATTCTGGCTTAGATTCGTATTGAACTGAATTACTACCTCCGGTATCGGATATAAGTACTGACGAGCCGGCCAGCTACGTCCGGCGTAATTATACTCCATCAAATAACCTCCTTGAACCGGCTTCACGTTAAGCACATTACTCTTATTTGTACCCACATAGACACCAATCGCAGCATACTTCTCATCAGCGATCTTATCCGTATCATAGAAATAGGCATCATAATTACCATCGCCATTCACATCCAACGGTTGGTTAAGTGATGGGATAAAGATACCTTCCCAGGATCGTTCACCCAAAGATCGCAACAATTCCAACGTTTCAAATCATTTAGGCGCAAACCTTCCAGACAAAGTTCAATACCACGTTCGCGACGGATCTCCAACAAGGAAGGATCGAGATCGTCGGGTAATAAGAAGCGATATAAGGCTCTGCGGATGACGGACGGGTTGTCAATGTACCTGTCTGTGGTGTGCCTCCCGTAATTCCCACACGAGAACGAAGCGCACCTATCGTAGCCGCCCAATCCGCATCAGTCAGTTCGCCTAATTCAGCCTTAGCCTCAGCATAGTTCAACAAAACCTCAGCATAGCGCATGATAGGAATGTCATTATCATTCGTAGCCGCATCATCGTAAGCCACGTCATCCATGGCAAACTTCGTAAACTGATATCCCGTCAATGTATGTCCCGTAAAATTAGCCGCGGTCGGCTCATAAACACCAAAGCATTCTTACGGGTATAATCCGCTCCCCGGATCGTCTGGTTCAAGCGGGTATCACGTCCTGTTGTCTCCTCCACGAAATTCTTATAGCTTCCATCCGCTTTTTCTCGACATAAGGCGTACCATCCGCATTCAAGTATGACAGCATAAATTTACGGCTCATGCATAAGTGTGGTCCGTAAGTAGAGGAAATTATACCACCAATTCTGCTCACCCAGTCCTAACACCTTGTCAGTCTCGATAGCCATCATTACCTCCGTGGTAACGTGCCTTATCGGCAATGAAAAGTTCGCGATACGCTCCACGGCCATCGCTATAAGCACCCGAAGTATAAAGTTTGTACGGTCCGTTATCCATAACTTCCTTAGCCGCCTCAGCCGCTAGTTTATATAAATCTTTGGCCGAATATTCCGTACATCCCGTACGAGCGATATCCAATTGGTCAGCGGCATGGTATTTACGCCAAGCAGCCTCAAACAAGCAAACACGAGATTTGAAAGCGGCAGCTGTCCATTTATTTACGATCGTTGAATTATGCGTGACATCCTCTTCCAATATATTCGTATACGCATAATCCAAATCCTCAAGATATGCCCGATAATCACATCACGTGTATCACGCAGGTTATAAAGATCCGGGTCTTCAGCCTCGTTAAATACCTTATCAATCCAAGGTACCTCGCCATATTGTACCAATTTATCAAAATAGAAGCGAGCACGGAACAAGCGTGCGATACCATTATAATTGTCACGGATAGTCGTGCTTATGACTCATTCACGTTATTCTCCAAAAAGAAATTTATATTACGAAGAGCGGACCATGACCAACTCGTCGCGCTATTCGTAGTATAAGCGCCAACCTCCATACCACCCAAGGAATTTTTTCACCCCATAATCTGCCGTAGCATCACGCCGGAAAGCGCTTCCTCAGGGAAGGCAAGACATTGTAAAATGAGTACGTATACGTCTTCAAACCATTCTCGGAGCTAAACACCATATCCACAGAAGCCTCCGACTTTGGTTTCTCATTCATCTCGCACCCCAAAATACAGCCAAAAAGTGCCACCAGACCGCTTAATAGTATATTCTTTTTCATTTCGTATAATCTCCTATTCTTTAAATGTAACATTCAAGACGATGCTGAACGACTTCATCATCAGGTGAATTATATCCATCACCACTATTGCTGGAGGTCAAGTCCTTATCCGATTCACCGATATTCGATACATTGACATCCTTGGAATACTTGTAAAGCGGAGACCATGTAAAGAGATTTTCCCCGGAAAGGTAAATTCCCACATTTGTCAAATGCAATTTTTTAATCCATTCCGACGGTAAATTATAGCCAACCTGTATGTTCTTCAAGCGTAGATAGGCCGCATTCATCAAATAGCGCGTGTTAGCGTTCTTATGACCTCCATAGAAAGGCGCATAGTAACCAGCGTAACGAGGCAAGAATGCATCCGGGTTCTCAGGAGTCCAATAGTTTCCCACATGCCAAGAAGGCATCTGGTTATACGGGCGATTGTATTGCCCCCAGAACGTAGAGGCTTCATTAGACGGATACCAATCCTGCTTACCCACTCCTTGGAAGAAGGCACTCACCCAGATATTGTTCCAATCGGCAGAAAGCGTAAAGCTATAAATATAACGAGGCTCCTCGTTACCGATGATCTTACGGTCGCCCGGATCATCTACCGTATTCTGTCCACGATCAATATAACCGTTGCCATTTAAGTCTTCAAACTTAATATCACCCGGATACAACTTATAGGTTTTCGATGTTTGCATGAGCGGATTATAATAGGATTGTCCCGCAGCTTTTCGCGGCAGCCTCAGCCGCATCGATACTGGCTTGGTCCTGCCACAAACCATTGGATACAAATCCCCAAATCTCACCGATACGCATCCCTCATAATAATTCTTGTCGAGTGATTGATTCGCATACTCGCTCAATGACTTATTCGCATTATTAAACCTATCGATCACTGAATAGTAATCTGCCAATGTACCCTTGATGCTATAATTAAATCGCTTACCAGCTAAATCAAATCCATCTCTCATTCCAAAGACAACTCATAGCCATAAGTAGACATATCCGCATAATTGGCCTTTCGGAGAAAAAGCACCGAACATCCGGCACGGTCGGACCATTCACGATCATATCTGTTGTTTTAGCGGATATAATAATCTCCACTACGGTCAAACGATTATCAAAAGAATCCTAAATCCGCTCCTATATCATACGTCGTAGCGGTTTCCCACGTCAAGTTGCCGGGAAGAGCCGCCGGAATGACATATAATTCTGCCGCAAACCGTCAAGAATATAATCAGACTTGCTGATACCCAATGTCTGGATATACTGATAATTACCAATCCGGCCGCATTGCCCAAAGAGCCCCAAGAAAACCGGACCTTAGCGTTAGAGATATGTTCGGACTTAACATTCCACCAAAGGTTCTTGCGAGATTCGCCAACCCACGGAAGCCGAGGAAGAAAGCCCAACGCTCATCACTCGGGAAGCGGGAGGAACCATCGTAACGTCCGTTTACCTCCAACAGATAACGATCATCAAAGGCATAATTCAAACGGAAGAAAGCGCCGCCAAACTGATAAGCCTTCCATTGTGAGGTAATACTCCGGTTATCAGTACCCATCACCAAATTCATGTTGTCCACGTCGTCCGTCAACAAGTCATCATTATAAGCATAGATGCGTTTGAAAGTAGATTTTCGTAATTCCATCCAGCCATGGCCTTGAAATAATGTTTCTCGGCAAAGTTTCCTCAAACTCTGCGAAAAGGTTCGTTGCTAGATAGTTCGTATGATCAGTTGTCTCTGCCAAATTGGAATAGGTACCCGTAATATGTTCGATCTGGCTTTCCCCATCTGCATCAACCGACCGTGCATACGGTGAACGTACTTGTTTCTTGGTCTTCTCTTGCGTCTTCTGTTGATACGTGAAATCACCATTCACACGCAAACGGTCACCCAAGAACTTAGCATTGAATGTCGTAGTATTCTTTAAGTTGGAGTTCTTTGTCGTAATACCGCTACGTCCATAAAGCAAATCGCCTACGGTATAGACGGCAGAATAAGTCATCGTACCATCAGGGTTGAACAGTGGCGATGACGGGTGTCCCCTCGTCTGCGATATTTCTCCATACCACACCAGAACCTTCCGAATAGGTAATCGGATTGTAGTATTTATTATGGGAAAACTCAAAGTTATTGTTGATCTTCAACCAAGGAGTTAACTGATAACCTCCCTTGAAACGCATGTTATAGGTCTTGAACTTATCCGTTTGCTCATCGCTATCGAAAAGTCCATCGTAACTATAGAAACGTCCTGACAAATAATAATCAAACTTCCGTCGGAACCCGAGATGGAAAGATTTTGATTCTGCGCGAAGACACTCTTCTTATACATCAGATCATAATAGTCGGTTCCTTCCGGATAATACACATAACGGCCTTTTGTACCGATAGAGCCATCAGAGATCACCGTCCCGAAATCGCCCGTCTCATGACGGCGCTTATACTCATCCAGCCAAGCCACGGAAAATTGCTGTGTCTTGTTGATACCGGAAGGATTCGCTTGATTGTAATTAAAATAAGCGTCATAAAAATGCTTTGCCCAAATATAACCATCGGAAACTACATCCGGCACATTCTGTGGTGATTGTAATGAATAGCTAGAAGACCATGTCACCTTCGGCTTACCTTCCGTAGCGTTCTTCGTCGTGATCAAAACCACGCCAAATGGAGCACGTGCGCCATAAATAGCGGAAGCGGCAGCATCCTTCAATACGGAAATACTCTCAATATCATTCGGATTTAACATAGAAGGGTCTCCTTCCACACCATCAATCAACACCAAAAGCACTACCCCCATTGATAGAACCGGCGCCACGTACGTTAAAATCCGCCGTACGCCCCGGTTTACCATCAGACAAGGAAATATTCAAGTTCGGGACAACCCTTCTAGCATCTGAGTAGCGTTAGCCGTAGGACGCCCTCGAATACATCACTAGTCACTTGCTCTACCGCACCGGTCAAATTCACTTTTTTCTGGGAACCATAACCCACCACGACTACCTCATCCAGCTTCTGCGTGTCCTCATGAATAGATATAACCAAATTATCTTTATTGCCTACCGGAACATCTTGAGCCACATAACCAATATAAGAAACCTGAAGTATCGCATTCGGAGTTACCTCAATAGAGAAATGACCATCTATATCCGTGATGGTACCATTGGTAGATCCTTTCACGACCACATTCGCCCCGATGATTGGCTCCCCTTTCGGGTCTGTAATCGTACCGGTAACTTTCTTATTACCTTGTTGCTGAACAGTTTTTACCGATGATAAAACGATCTGATGACCCGATTTCAATACATAAGCCACATTCGCTTGCTTTTGCTATCGCATCCATTACAGCATTAATATCCGCATCTTCCACGTCAACAGAGATCGGAGAATTCAGACCTTTGATCCCATCATTATAGAAAAACGATATTCAGTCGTTTCCTCCAATTCTTTAATAACCTCCCGCATCGGTCTATCCTTTACCGACAACGATATCTGGGCGGCAATCGCAACTCCGGAAAAGCCCGACAATAATTGGGCATACAAAAGTGTCCGGAAAAAAGAGTGCTTGAAATTACTCATTTTAAAAGTTTTTTAATAATACATAGATTTTAAACAGGTAACTTTACAAGCAAATCATTTACATATTCTATCTTATTTATAACCGGCTAGTTATTTCCTTTAAGATATTATATACAAGTGATTTTGCTTAAGAGGAAGAAGGGCCTTGCCTTTCTTCTTTTTACTACAATCATCTAGCTCATCTCATAGGCTTCTTCTTTATTAGGTTAACACTCAACTTCCTATTTCTCATTTAAATAAATAGTATCACCTACCGACACATACGTAATCGGAGCCGTAAGGCTTATTATTTCAAATACATTATCAGACTATTATTCCGGATCACCCCCGAGAAACTGTAGCCTTTAATCTTATTGGACAAAAACGAACTTCAACATTATACATTCGATTCAACAATACTGCGATCTCCTCCAACGACTCGCCAGAGAAGGCCAGTTCATTCGTACGCCAAAGACGGGCATAAGAAGCATTTGTCGGGTGATTAACAGATAATATATGACTAGACTTATTAAAAACCGCACTCTCATCCGGAGACAGAATCACAAACTCTTTTCCAACCGCTGTTCGTACACTGCCTTCAAACAAGGTCGTAACCACCTCGTCATCTTCCTCCTCATACGCCTTCACATTAAAAGCTGTGCCTAGCGCCTCGACTTCCATATCCCCCCACATTTACCAAGAAACGACGCAATGTATCTTTCGAAACTTCAAAATAAGCCTCACCAGATAAAGAAACTGATCTTTTCTTTCACGCCATAATCACTCTTATAATTAAGTTTAGTATGCGAATTTAACCATACTTTCGTCCCATCAGGAAGAACCACGCTAGCACGTTGCCCATTATCTGCCAACACCACATAATCCAATGGATCAGGTGGTGGAACCTGTCTCATATTATACCAATGGGAGCCAATTCCAAGGCCTATACATATTAAAGCCACCGCATAAGAAAGCCACTTCCATAAGGTATGCGGTTTCTTCTTTATCTCCAAAGTTTTCTTCTCTTGTCTTATCCGCTTTTTAATCTCACAAAACATCTGTCCTTGTAGCTTAGGAGGAAGCTTTTTCCCGGAAGATTCTTCCCATCTAGACTTATAAAAAGCCATGATCTCTTCCTTATGATCAGGGATCTCTAAACCACGCCAAAAGAGTTCGCTCTTCTTCCGGTGAAGTCTTACCACTCATGAAGCGATCCAATAATTCGATATGTGTATGCATTTTTCTCATCGTGTAATAAGTATATCCCGAAAAAAGAACTTTTACCCTTACACGGAAAATCGAGAGATCCGTGATTTAACACAAATTAATATCATACTTATTTTCCGCCTTCATAAGTAAACGGTCGATGTTCCTTTCGCATGTACGGTTACGAAAAGGATTTTCAATAGAGTAAATGTTTTCACTACCAAACCGACATAACCTTTGACTGATCAAAACAATACAGATGATAATCATCATCCCAGCCCAAGGCTATTAGTTCTTTATCATCGTTTGTCACGCAAATATTGAATAGTCTTATATCCGTAATCAATCGACAAATACATTTCCACTCCAATCATATACATACGTATATCCGATAAAACTATCTACCCCTACAAACCACAAGATATTTAATGCTTATTAACTATAAAAAGAGTGTTATAAGGCAAAGAAAGCCATCAGAAGAAAGTCGATCTCGCAAAAACGCAAAGCCCCCTACTCAACTGTGTCTCCACAGTCTTTTCAGAGATAGAGAGGCGTTCCGCTATTTCTTTATAGGATAAATGCTCATGACGGCTCAAACGAAATATCTCCCGACGGGACAACGGCAATTCTTCTATCAAGCTATTAATATATTCCCGTAAAGACTCCGCATCAATTCGCTCTTCCATAAGCGAATCAACATCTGATAGCTGTCGTTGTAGGCTTTCCGTCAGTTTCTCGGAGAGTAGCCGATTCTCTGTCTCTTTATAAACTAAGTTACGGGCGATGGTGAATAGATAGGCGTCAAAGTTTTTGCTCCACATCTATCGTCTCATGCTTCTCCCAAATCTTAAGAAAAACGTTTTGGGTCAAGTCCTCTGCCATAGATTTTTCATATAGTAATGAGTAAATAAAATGATATACATGCTCATTATATGTCCAGAATAGAGTCTCAAAAAGCCTTTTCATCTCCATTCTTCAGATCTATAAGCAAATGTCCATCCACTTTCATATTACATATATATTACATATCCACGCCATACAAATCTTATCTCCTTTCTGCATATTTGCAGTTTTCATATATTATGAGTTCTGATGAGACCATGTCTTGTTTATAATATAAATATTATGAATAACAACCATCTAGTTCGTTTTTTCTTTAGTTCTCCACTACCATCGGTAATTTTACTATTTAGTTATCCGCTGATTATCTTTATCTTATATTCATATCATCTACACTAACCGACATAGTTTCATCAGAACCAAGTACAAGGTTACTAATAAATATCCAAATATAAACAAGCATCATTACATATCGCAAATATACAAAAAAATGTAAATACAGTATGAGTATCCTTGAAATCTAGTTAAATTCTACTTGAGGACAAAGAATGTCCTCACTAATTATCCGCTTCGCAAATGATATATTGATAAAGGTCGGAATGTCCGGTTTTATCGATTATCTTATGCTTTTCGAGTTGGAATTTCAGTTGGGCCAAACCAAGAGCACCAAAGCCGGGAAGGTCTAATAAAGAATCGAGTCCGTTTTTGAGGGCGTAACGTAGAATATCTTCTATGGTTTCTATATTCAAGGTTGTAAGGCATTTTACGGATATAGGGCGCTAAGGTGAGACAGGTAATGGGTTGGCATATCCGTTTCGCGGCATTTAAGG
>VOFC01003321.1_pt1 | contig 21809 bp, 36 predicted proteins | sample 5384161 | NCBI WGS metagenome assembly VOFC01 (sample SAMN12384722, study PRJNA508395) | human gut metagenome | isolation source: healthy gut B | host: Homo sapiens | reverse complement strand
AAGAGTGCATCGGCTGCGCATCCTGCGCACGCACTTGCCCTGACGTGGTAATCCACATCGAGAAGGATTAAGGAGGAAATTATAATGGCAAAAACTCTTATGAAGGGTAGCGAAGCTATTGCAGAGGCCCATCAGAGCTGGCGCTCGTTATTTCTTCGGCTATCCCATCACCCCGCAGACTGAGATTCCTGAATACATGTCCGCTCGTATGTTTGATCCCGACGTAAACGGCTGCTTCCTGCAGGCAGAGTCCGAAGTCGCGGCGATCAACATGATCTACGGCGCAGCCGGCACCGGCGCCCGTGCGATCACTTCCTCCTCCAGCCCCGGTATATCCCTGAAGCAGGAAGGTATCTCCTACTGCGCAGGTGCAATGCTTCCCCTGCGTTATCCTGAACGTAATGCGCGGCGGCCCCGGCCTCGGCAACATTCAGGCTTCCCAGGGCGACTACTTCCAGGCTGTCAAGGGCGGCGGCAACGGTGACTACCACCTGCTGACCTACGCACCCTCTTCCCGTACAGGAAGCAGTTGACATCATGATGTTCGCATACGACAAGGCAGAGCAGTACCGTATCCCCGTACTGTTCATCGCAGACGGCATCATCGCTCAGATGATGGAGCCTGTTGAATGCCCGAGATGGTCGAGTTCAAGATCGATCCCGAGAAGAAGCCTTGGGCCTGCACCGGCTGGAAGCCCGGCGACGATCCCGAGAAGCGCGGCGTCATCAACTCCATTTACATCGACACCGAGTCCCTTTCCGAGCACAACGCAGTCCTGCAGGCAATGTACGCTGAGGTCGCCAAGAACGAGAAGATGTGGGAAAACTACAACTGCGAAGGCGCAGAGTACATTATCACCGCATTCGGCACTGTTGCTCGTATCGCAAAGTCTGCTATTGATCAGCTCAAGGCAGAAGGCATCAACGTCGGTCTGGTACGTCCCATCACCGTATGGCCGTTCCCGTATGAGGCTGTTGCAGAAGCAGCCAATGCTGACGGCGTAAAGGCAGTTCTCGACGTAGAGCTGAACGAAGGCCAGATGATCGAAGACGTTAAGATCGCTGTCAACGGCGCAAAGCCCATTGATTTCTTCGGCCATTGCGGCTCCCCAGATGCCCACCACCGACGAGATCGTTGCAAAGATCAAGAGCATGAAGGAGGGTAAATAAATGTCCGTAGTATTTGAGAGAACTAAACTCCTTACCGATAAGACTTTCCATTACTGCCCGGCTGCAACCACGGCATTATCCACCGCCTGGTAGCAGAGTCCATTGAGGAGCTCGAAAAGGAAGGCGTTATCGAAGAAGGTGTAAGTCATCGGCGTAGCACCTGTCGGCTGCTCCGTATTTGCATATGATTACTTTAACTGCGATATGTACGAAGCCGCACACGGCCGCGCACCCGCAGTTGCAACCGGCGCAAAGCGCGTTGTCGGCAAGGATACCCTCGTATTCACCTACCAGGGCGACGGCGACCTCGCTTCCATCGGTACTGCTGAGATCGTCCATGCTGCACACACGCGGCGAGCACATCTGCACCATTTTCGTCAACAATGCTATTTACGGCATGACCGGCGGCCAGATGGCTCCTACCACCCTCGTTGGTCAGAAGACCACCACTTCCCCCGGGTCGTGACGAGGCATGGTGCGGCGCACCTATCCGCGCGTTGCAGAGATGCTCTCGACCATCCCCGGCCCTACTACATCGAGCGCTGCGCTGTCAACAACAACGCAAACATCATGAAGACCAAGAAGGCCATCAAAAGGCATTCACCTATCAGATGCAGGGCAAGGGCTTCTGCCTGATAGAGTTCTTTCCACCTGCCCCACCAACTGGGGTCTCAGCCCGATCGAGGCTATGAAGTGGCTCGAAGAGAATATGATTCCTTACTATCCTCTCGGTGTTAAGAAAGACAAGGAGGCCGAATAATATGAAAAAAAAGAGTTTATATTCGCCGGTTTCGGCGGTCAGGGCATGCTCCTGATCGGTAAGTTCCTTGCAATGGCTTGCATGCTCGACGGCAAGCATGTCCTGGCTGCCTTCCTACGGCCCTGAGATGCGCGGTGGTACCGCAAACTGCTCAGTTATCATTTCCGACGATCCCGTTGCTTCTCCTCTGGTTGACATGGCAGACGTCGTTGTCGCCATGAACCGTCCTTCTCTGGACAAGTTCGAGTCTCACGTTAAGCCCGGCGGCGTTCTGGTTATCAACAGCTCTCTGATCGACCGCAAGGCAGAGCGCACCGACATCCAGGTCGTTTACTGCGACGCAAACCGCATTGCTGAGAGCGTTGGCAACCCCAAGGGGTGCAAACGTTGCTATCCTCGGCGCACTGCTTCAGAAGGCTCCGTCGTTGATGACGATAAGATGAGCGAAGCAATCCGCATCGAGCTCGGCGAGCGCAAGGCAAAGTTCCTGCCCGGCAACATGAAGGCTCTTCAGGCCGGCAAGGAAGACGCTGCAAAGCAGTGATTCAAGCTTTAATATTCAAAACAGGTACGATCGAAAGACCGTACCTGTTTTTTTCTTTGCCTAAATTATTTTCGCGCATTTTCATGCGCAAATAACATTTCTCAACAGCGCCGAGTGACACACTTCGAGAATTACATAAGTATAATTATTATTACTTTATGTAAACTGCGGAGGAGAAAAATGGACGTGAAAGTATCAATCGCGGCGATCAAGGACGCGATAACAAAAAGCGCGGCTGAGCGCACCTCGCCGGAGGTCATAAGCGCGGCTTATGCCGTTGTGCATCTCATCGGAGGTGTGCTGCTTGCGTCGGCGCGCCTTCTCGGCGCAGCAGGGCCATTCGGCATGGCTGCGGTGGCGGCGTCGGGTGCAGGGCTGAACGGCGTTGCAGCCCTCATCGGCGCTGCTATCGGCTACATAATAAGCTGCGGCCTGTGCAGGCAGCATACGCTATCTTGCCGCTATCGTACTTGTTTACACGATAAGCTTTGCGTTTCAGGACACAAAGCTTGCGTCAAAAAGCGTGTTCGCGCCTGCAACGGCGGCAGTTTCCGCGCTGTCAACCGGCATTCTTTCGAGCTTCACCTCGGTGTTCACTCAGGCACCGGCAGCGGCTGTCGTGCTAATCGAAACCGTGTTTTCGTTCGGCGGCTGCTGGTTCTTCCCGCGAGGCGATGAGCAGCAGAGAGCGCACGACCGAGTCCGAGGAGCTGCGCTATGCAGGAAGCGTACTTATAACCGCTGCGGTTTTACTCATGGCGGTGTCGCAGATAGAGATATTCGGTGCCATATCGCTTGGACGGCTTGCCGCGGTTCTTGTCGTCATGACCTGCACACACTGCGCTGGCATTATGACGGGCTGCACCATCGGAACGGCGTTCGGCATAGCAATGGATCTCGCGGCCGGCGGAATGCCGTTTTACACCATGGCTTATGCCTTTGCCGGGCTGCTGTCGGGGATGTTCAATCGCCATGGCAGACTGCTGTTTTTGCTATCGTTTATCATTGCCAATGCCGCCGCGGTCGCATGTGCGTGGGCGTTCAGGCAGGAGATGGGCGCGCTGTTTGAGGTGTTTGCGGCATCGGTCATATTCCTGCTGCTGCCCCTCGGGATTTTTTAAGCCGGGCAGGCTCCATGGTGCAGCCGGTCATCGGAGGCAGCGGCGAATCGGGCTTGCGCCGATACGTTGCGCGCAAAGGTGATGAGCCTGAGCGATGCTTTTACGGAAGCCTTTACGATATCGTCCGACGCAATGTTGAAGAGCAGTATAACGACGCAGACCCTGCAAAGGTGTTCGACCGCGCAGCGACAGTGTGTGCCTTAAATGTAAGGGAAAAAAACCGCTGCTGGAACCGGGATTACATCGACACACTGTCCGCACTCAACGACGCAACGCCGAAGATGCTCGACCGCGGCACGCTTGAGATAGGCGATATTCCGCGCCGCTTCACGGAAAAGTGCAAAACGCCGGAGGCATTTGTAACGGCGGTAAATGCGGACTGCGCGCGGCCGCATATCGCCGCCAGTTTGCCGAAACTCTGCGCGAGAGCCGCAATACCGCGTGGGGGCAGTATTCGGATATGGCGAGATTCTCGGTTCGGTATCAAAGGAGCTTGCAGGGACAAACGGCGCAGACCACCTTTGCCGAGCGACGGCTCATCCGCTATTGCTGTCGCTGGATATTGATGCTGACGCGGCGGTATACCGCGATGCGCGCGGAAGGCTGCGCGCCGTTATTGAGCGGAGTCGCGCGCCTTTTACAAAGCAGGAAGATTATCTCGAACGCCTGTCGGGGTGCTCGGAGTTCGCCTGTGCAGGCTCAAAAGCCAAAACGACAGCGAGGCAAAGCTCGTACTCATGGAAGCCGAGCCGCTTGCCGTATCGGTAGGCATTGCGGCGCTCAAGAAAAAAGGCGAGAAGGTCAGCGGCGACAGGGGAACCTATTTCAAGACCGACGCAGGGGTTTTGTGCGTTATTCTCTCCGACGGAATGGGCTGCGGAGAGGCCGCAGCAAGTGAAAGCCGCCGAGTGATAGAGATACTCGAAAGCTTCCTGCGTGCAGGCGTTGACCCTGCCGTAGCTATGAAAAACGCTCAACTCGGTCATGCTGCTCAAATGCGGCGATAACTGGGGCTTTGCAACTGTTGATCTGATGTGTGTAGACCTTTTCTCCGGCGAAACATGCTTTTATAAATACGGTGCTGCGCCAAGCTACGTCAGTGCAAGCCGCGGCATACGCAGGATAAAGTGCGAAAGCTTCGCTCCGGGCCTAAGCGGAACGGCCGGCGCCGGAAGCCGGATATAGTGCGCATGCGGCTCAAGCCCGGAAACACTGCCAAATAGCCTCCGGACGGCGTCGTCGGAGATGACGACGATGCATGGCTGCGCGATATACTGACCTCCTGCGGCGACGATATGGAAGCAGCTGCGCGCGATGCGCTCAAGGCAGCTGAGCACAGCAGCACATATTCCGACGACATGACAGTCCTTGCTGTTCGCGTCGAAGAGCGCGCTTTAGGGTATAAATAATGCTCAGACGGTTAAACTACAAACAGAAAACCGACAACAGGGAGGCAGCCGAGGTGGTAAAGGGAGTCGCAAAGCGCGTGATCGTCGTAAAATCGCCGGATCCGAAGGTGTTCGAGGAGGCAATATTCATCGTCCGCGAGGACTATATGAAAACCGCCGGAGTGACGCGCTCGCAGCTCCTGGCGAGGCGCGCAGGGCAGCCGGTAGCTACACCGGATCGATGCAGCGCAGCGAAAAAATCCCGACGGCGCTTGTCGCGGCACTGTCAACGCTCATCGGCAGCGGTGCGGCGGCAGCAATAATGTATTTTATAATGTAAACGAATTCCCACAGCATATTTTGCTGTGGGAATTACAATCTGTCGAAAAAAGTCCAGCAACGGCTGGGCTTTTTGCGTTTATATGATAAAATGGTTCTGGGTGATGAAAGATGCTGGAACGCGGAAAAATGAATCATGGTGTCATAGAGATTGTCGATACAGAGAGCTTGGTTCCCAAGGGGCATCTGTTGCGAAAAATAGATGAAGCAGTAGATTTTAACCGGCTCTATGATATGCAACGGATGCAGATAATAAAAAGTACCGCAGCTAAAACTCCGACGAAAATTTTCGTGTTCTTCAAAGTGCTACCTCCTTAATACATTTTCCTGTGTTTTAACTATGAGACGCGCCGAAAGCAAAATTTGAAAAAAGATGCCTGCGAAGCCTGACGGTACGGACTGCCGATATTGTTGACATTGCCTTGGCCAAGCGATAAAATAAACGAAACGATTACTCAGGAGAGATTGTTATGGCTGATTTTACCATTTTAATGAAAACGGCAGAGCAAAATGGTGGACGTGTCCGAAAAAGGCGGACACCGTGCGCACGGCTGTCGCGGGCAGGCAGAGTGCTTGTCAATGCCGAGACCTTCGAGCTTATAAAACCGGCGGCATGAAAAAGGGCGACGTGCTCAATGTCGCGCAGGTCGGCGGAATCATGGGCGCAAAGCGCACGTCGGACATTATCCCGATGTGCCACCCGATCATGATATCCGGCGTTGATATCGACATCTCGCTGTGCGAGAAAGGCACAGCGTCGAGATCATTGCAACGACAAAATGCACCGGCGCAACGGGCGTTGAGATGGAAGCGCTCACCGCGGTGAGCGTTGCGGCGCTTACGGTGTATGACATGTGCAAGGCCGTGCAGCGCGATATTGAAATAACGGATAGCCGCCTTCTTAAAAAGACCGGCGGCAATAGGGGGTGTTCGAGCGCAAATGAAAAGAATACTCATGAGTCGGAACCGGCGGCACGATAGCGTCGCAGATAAGCGGCGACGCGCGCTTTCGCCACAGCTGCGGCCTGATGAGCTTCTGGCGCTCGTTCCTGCAATATCAAAGCTCTGCGAGGTCGAGTGCGTCTCGCTTTTAATGTGGACAGCACGAGCATGACTCCGGCGCATGGGTGCAGATAACAAAGTGCGTGCGCGACAATTACGATAAATACGACGGCTTTGTAATAAGCCATGGAACAGACACCATGGCGTACACGGCTGCGGCACTCAGCTACATGATCCGCGGCTCTAAAAGCCCGTTATCCTCACCGGCGCGCAGAAGCCTATAAATTTTGAATCCACGGACTCAAAGGTGAACCTGCTCGACGCTTTCACCTGCGCCTGCTCTGACGATATGTGCGGCGTGAACATTGTTTTTAACGGCCGCGTTATACTCGGCACCCGTGCGCGAAAAACAAGGTCGAAGTCCTACGCCGCATTCTCGAGCATAAACTACCCCTATATAGCGACGCTTCAGGATGGGGTGCTCATGCAGTATATAAAGCCCGAAAGCCTTGAAAAGCCGCAGTTCTGCACCGAGCTTAACACCAATGTCGGACTTATAGAAATGATCCCCGGCATTGATTTTGAGCTTTTTGAGTTCCTTTTGCAGAGCGCAAGGACGCCGTTATTATCGAGTCCGGCGTCGGCGGCCTGCCAAGCTACGGCGACGATAAGTTTCTGGATATAGTAATAAACGCGCCATCGGCCGCGGCAAGGTCATGATCATGACCACCAGGTGCAGAATGAAGGCTCGATCTTGCGGTGTACAAACGTCGGCCACAGACTCAAGGGCTGGCGGAACGTGCTCGAAGCGTATGACATGACGACGGAATCCGCGCTTGCAAAGATAATGTGCATCCTCGGCTCGACAAAGGACTCCGACGAGATACGCCGCGCGTTTTACGAGCCTGTTGCGCACGATATACTTTTTTACCACTGCGGTGAATGATATGAATACGGTTGTGGATCATAGGGCGGCGGCGCGTCCGGAATGGCGGCCGCGATAACGGCCTCGAATGATAAGAATAATAATGTAATACTGCTCGAGCGCCAGCAGCGCGTCGGCAAAAGCCCTCAGCACCGGAAACGGCAGATGCAATTCACAAACACGGGCGCTGTGCCCGAGCACTACCACGGCGCGCAGCCGGGCTTTCCCTGACGTAGGTGCTCTCGCGCTTTACGCCTGAGGACACGCTGCGGTTTTTCGATTCTCTCGGCCTTGCCGTGAGCTGCGAGTATACGGCGGCAGAGTGTATCCGCAGTCAAACTCGGCAAACAGCGTGGTGGATGTTCTGCGCTTTGCGCTAATGCGCGATAACATAACGGTCAAAACCTCGTGCCCTGCGCGGAAGATAGAAAGACGCGGCGAGGGCTTTTTCGGTTTTGACCGATGAGGGGAAATTAACGCTGATTTCGTCATAGTTTCCTGCGGCGGAGCTGCCGGAGCCAAGGTCGGCGGAGTGCACGACGGATACGAGCTATTAAAGCCGCTGGGGCATAAGAGCATCGGCTCTGCTGCCCTCGCTCGTGCAGCTTGACAGATCCCAATTATCCGCGCGCGCTCAAGGGGCGCGTGAGGGTAATGGCAAGGCTGCGCCTTGAAAAGGACGGAGAGATAATTGCCGAAAGCTCCGGCGAGCTGCAATTTACCGAAACCGGCCTGTCCGGCCCGGCGGCGTTTGATATTTCGCGCGCCGCGGCTCAGACCGGCAAAGGAAAGGTGCACATAGACCTGTCGGGGAATGAGGATATAGAGGCTAAGCTGCGCGCAAGGATAAAGGCAAATCCAAGCTTATGCGCAGACGATGCGCTCACCGGAGTTTTGCACAACCGACTCGGCAGAATGGTAGTTAAATACGCCGGTGTTCCGGGGCAGACTCCGCTCGAGAGGCTCGAACAGCCGCAGCTCGCCGCGATAGCCGCCGCCTGCCGCGATTTTGCATCGAGCTGCGCGGCGTTGAGGATTTTGACCATGCTCAGGTCACGGCCGGCGGCATCAAGACCACCGGCGTAAACCCCGAAACGCTTGAGAGCTGGTTCGTTCCGCATCTTTCATAACGGGCGAGCTTCTGGACGTTGACGCCGACTGCGGAGGCTATAACCTCCAGTGGGCGTGGGCAAGCGGCGTGACTGCAGGGAGACTCGGCAAATGATACTGGTAAGAAATCTGCGCCTCGATATCGGGCAGAGCAGCGATCGGCTGAAAGTCAAGGCCGCGCGCGAGCTGAAGCTCCCGACTTGGGCGATAAAGGATGTTAAGATAACAAAAGCGCTCGCTCGACGCGCGCGCAGAAAAACGATATACACTGGCTGTATTCCGTCGCCGTTTCGGTCGATAATGAGGAAAAGCTGCTGGCAAAATGCAAAAAGCAAAAACGTTGCCGCGTATGAAGCGCCGGAGTACACCGTGCCGCAGGCAAGCGCCGAAAATTCGTCCGTCGTTGCCGGCTTCGGGCCGGGCGGAATGTTCGCGGCGCTTGTTCTGAGCATGGCAGGGCTAAAGCCTGTTGTGAACTCGAGCGCGGCGCCGATGCCGAAACGCGCAGAAAAAGGTCGAAGCCTTCCGAGCAGGCGGTGAGCTTGACCCGAGTGCAACGTCCAGTTCGGCGAGGGCGGAGCCGGAACGTTTTCCGACGGCAAGCTCGGTACAGGCATACGCGATATGCGCATCCGCTGGATACTGCGCACGTTTTTACGAGCACGGCGCGCCCGAGAGCATACTCTATGACGCAAAGCCGCATATCGGAACGGATATACTTTATTAATGTAGTGCAGAGCATACGAAAAGCCGTCATTGCTCAAGGCGGCGAGGTGCGCTTTAACTCAAAGCTCACCGGGCTTGTTACGGAAAAATAACACGCTGCGCGCGGTTCGGGTGACGGACGAAACGGGTGAGTACGAGCTGCCCTGTGAAAGGCTCGTTCTCGCCGTAGGCCACTGGCGCGCGATACGTTCGAGATGCTCGAAAAAACGGGCGTTCCCATGGAGGCAAAAGCCGTTTTCAATGGGCGCGCGCATAGAGCATAAGCAGAAAATGATAAACATCTCGCAGTACGGCGAGGATAACGAGTCCCTGCCGGCAGCCGACTATTCGCTCAATGTTCATTTGCCGGACGGAACAAGTGCGTATACCTTCTGCATGTGCCCCGGCGGCGAGGTCATTGCCGCGGCATCTGAACCCGGCGGCGTGTGTACAAACGGCATGAGCAACTCTCGCCGCAACGGAGAGAACGCAAACAGCGCACTGCTCGTGACTCTTTCTCCCGAGGATTTCCAGTATGACGGGCCGCTCGGAGGTATGTACTGGCAGCGTGATATCGAGCGTGCAGCGTTCAAAGCATCGGGAAGCTACCATGCACCGGCACAGACCGTCGGCGACTTTCACACATAAAAAAGCGAGCGCTGCGGTGAAGTTGATCCGGAGCTATAAGCCCGGCGTTTTTGGTGCGACCTGCACGATGTTCTGCCGGAGAGGGATAACGTCGGTGCTTGAAAACGCATTGCCCGGAGTTGGGAAAAAGCTTTTAACGGCTTTGACGCGCCGGACGCCGTGCTCACGGCGCCGGAAACGCGCTCGTCATCGCCGGTGCGCATATTGCGGGATGAGCGCCGCCAATCGCAGATACGCGGCCTTTACCCTGCGGCGAGGGCGCAGGCTATGCCGGAGGCATAACCTCTGCCGCCGTTGACGGCATGAAATGCGCCGAAGCGGTCATTCAGTCGCTGTAAAAATTAAAGCTCAAATGCTGAAACGGATTTTTCTCCGTTTCGGCATTTTTGCGGCCTGCGCCACAACATTGGTGACATAACTTGTGTTAACATAAGAACACAAGCACAAAATCTTGTGTTGCAGCAAATCTTTGCAATTACATTTTGATTATGAGATTCAAAGCAAGCAAAAACGGCGCTAAGCATTGCATAATCAGCATTTTTGGCGTGGTGAAAAAGTTTCAAAGCCATAAAATGCCGCGAAAAAAAAATAACTCTCCGTAAAGATGCGCACCACAATATTTTGTGGTGAATAGGGACTAAAGCGGTAAAAATAACTACATTTTGTGTTTTTCTATTGACATGGCAACTCGCTTATGCTATTGTTTAGACTGCTGAATTAAAGGGAGACGAGACATGAAGGTTACAGGTATTCAGAAATTAACGCTTCTTGACTATCCTGGGTTGTCGCGTGCACGGTGTTCACGGCGGGCTGCAATTTCAGATGCCCGTTCTGTCACAATGCGATGCTCGTTCTTCCCGAGCAGATAGATGATGAGTGCCTCACAGATGATGAGGTGTTCGGCTTTCTGAAAAGCGCAGGAGTGCTCGACGGTGTTGCCGTTACGGGCGGCGAGCCGCTGCTGCATGCGGACATGCCCGAGTTTTTTTTTGGCTCGTGTGAAGGAGCTGGGTATAAGATAAAGCTCGGCACCAACGGCTCAAACCCGGAGACTTCGAGATAGTGAAAAAATAAGCTCGTTGACCGTGTCGCTATGGACATTAAAACGCGCCTGGGAGTATGCTCGAACGATAGGACTTAAGTCTTTTGACATTGCCCCTGTCGAAAGATCGAAGGAAATGCTCCCCTGAGAGGCGATATCGACTATGAGTTCAGAACGACGGTCGTAAAGGGGATCCACACGAAGAAAGCCTCATAGGCGCAGCCAAGTGGATAGAAGGCGCAAAGGAATATTATTTGCAGCAGTTTAAAGACTCCGGCAATCTCATCCTGCCGGACGGACTTTCAGCATACGACGAAAAGCAGATGCACGCACTGGCCGATGCCGTCAGGGACTATGTTCCGACGGTCGAGGTAAGAGGCGTTTGAGAGAAATATGGAGGAAACAAATGTACAAGATCATTAAGAGACGGAAAAATCGTAGATTTTGACATCACAAGATCGCAAACGCCATTAAAGGCGTTTGAAGCCACCGTTTTTAGCCCGGATGATATCCATCGCCCTCAAGGTCTCGGCTTGACTTCCTGCCGAAGATAAAAGACGGCTATGTTGCGGTCGAGGATATTCAGGACAGCGTCGAGGCGGTGATTTATGAGGGCGTTGTCAAAGGCCTATATTCTTTATCGTAAGCAGCGCGAGAAACTGCGCAATATGAAAAACACCTACCTTGACTATAAAGAGACCGTCAACAGCTATGTAAACGTTCTTTGACTGGCGCGTCAAGGAAAACTCTACCGTCACTTATTCAGTCGGCGGCCTTATCCTTTCTAACTCCGGAGCCATCACCGCAAACTACTGGCTCAGCGAGATTTACGACGAGGGAGATCGGCAATGCCCACCGCAACTGCGACCTGCACCTGCACGACCTGAGCATGCTCACCGGCTACTGTGCCGGCTGGAGCCTCAAGCAGCTGATCCAGCAGGGCCTCGGTATTCCTGGCAAGATCAATTCCTCTCCGGCAAGTCACCCTGAGCACTCTGTGCAATCAGATGGTAAACTTCCTCGGCATCATGCAGAACGAGTGGGCCGGTGCTCAGGCGTTTTCGAGCTTCGATACCTACCTTGCGCCGTTTGTCAAGATAGACCACCTCACCTACAAAGAGGGTCAAGCAGTGCATCCAGTCGTTCATCTTCGGCGTAAACACTCCGTCGCGCTGGGGCACACAGGCTCCGTTTTCAAACATCACCCTTGACTGGACGGTTTCCCGCCGATCTCAAGGACATGCCTGCCATAGTCGGCGGCAAGGGCAGGACTTCACCTATGGCGACTGCGTCGAGGAAATGGCAATGGTAAATAAAGCGTTTATCGACATCATGATCGAGGGCGACGCAAACGGCCGCGGCTTCCAGTACCCGATCCCGACCTACTCCATCACCAAGGACTTCGACTGGTCTCCCACCGAGAACAATAAGCTCCTGTTTGAAATGACCGCAAAGTACGGTACTCCGTACTTCTCCAACTACATAAACTCCGATATGGAGCCTTCAGACGTCCGCAGCATGTGCTGCCGCCTGCGCCTTGACCTGCGCGAGCTTCGCAAGAAGTCCGGCGGCTACTTCGGCTCCGGCGAGAGCAGGGTTCTATCGGCGTTGTCACCATCAATATGCCGCGCATTGCGTATCTTGCGACCGACGAGGCCGACTTCTTCAAGCGCCTTGATAAGATGATGGACATAGCCGCGCGCTCTTTTGAAGGTAAAGCGCAATGTTATAACAAAGCTCCTCAACGAGGGGACTTTATCCCTACACCAAGTATTACCTCGGAAATTTAGATAACCACTTCTCGACCATCGGCCTTGTCGGCATGAACGAGGCCGGACTCAACGCAAACTGGATCCGCGCCGATATGACCACCGAAAAGTGCCAGGAGTTCACAAAGAAGGTACTCAACCACATGCGCGAGCGCCTGTCGGACTATCAGGAGCAGTACGGCGATCTGTATAATCTCGAGGCCACCCCGGCAGGCACATCCTACCGCCTTGCAAAGCACGATGTCGAGCAGTATCCCATATCATCACCGCCTCTCAGGGCGACACTCCGTACTACACCAACTCCAGCCACCTGCCGGTAAGCTACACCGACGATATCTTCTCAGCCCTCGATATTCAGGACGAGCTCCAGACGCTTTACATCCGGCACTGTATTCCGCACGCATTCCTCGGCGAGAAAAGCTGCCCGATTGGGAAGCAGCCGCAAACCTTGTCCGCAAGATCGCTGAAAACTACAAGCCCCGTACTACACCATAAGCCCGACCTACTCCGTCTGCAAGAATCACGGCTACCTCACCGGCGAGCAGTTTACCTGTCCCGAGTGCGGTGAGAGCGCTGAAGTTTACAGCCGTATCACCGGCTACTACCGTCCGGTGCAGAACTGGAACGCAGGCAAAACTCAGGAGTATAAGGAGCGCAAGGAGTATAACATCGGCACATCCGTCCTTAAGCACAAGGGTCCCCTGCACCCCGAGGCAAAGCCCGAGCAGGAGCCTGCCGTTGAGGAGGAGCTCTGCAAGAACTCTACCGGCAAGCGCAAGATCCTCTTTACACGCGAAAACTGCCCCAACTGCCGCATCGTCTACAGCTATCTGGACAAGGCAGGCTTTGACTGCGAGAAGATCATGGCAGAAGAAAATGTTGACCTTGCACTGTCCTATGGCGTAAAGCAGGCTCCGACGCTTGTCATCGTTGACGGCGAGCATGTCGAGAAAATTTGCCGGTGCCGGTGCGATAAAGAACTATCTTTTCAAGTAAACGAAGTCAAAATGATGCATGATATTATAGTCATCGGCGGAGGGCCGGCAGGATTAACTGCCGCCCTTTACGCCTTGAGAGCGGGAAAAGCGTTCTCGTAATAGAAAAAAGCACCTTCGGCGGTCAGATCACATGGTCGCCCAAGGTCGAAAAATTTTCCCGGTATACCGTCGGTATCGGGTGCCGAGCTCGGCGATAAGTTCACCGCGCAGGCGCTCGATCAGGGCGCTGAGCTTGAGCTTGACGAAGTTACCTCGGTCGAGCTTGACGGCGATATAAAGCGCGTTAAGACCGATTTTGGCGGCACGTTTGAGGCAAAAGCGCTCATCATTGCCTCCGGCGCAAGACCGCGCACCCTCGGCATTCCCGGCGAGGAAGAGCTGATGGGCGCAGGAGTTTGCTTCTGCGCGGTGTGCGACGGCGCGTTTTACAAGGGTAGGAGGTCGCCGTAAACGGCGGCGGAAACTCTGCCCTGCAGGATGCGCTGCTTCTTAGTGATACCTGCTCAAAGGTATATCTTATCCATCGCAGAGATACATTCCGCGGCGAAGCAAAGCTTGTCGAAGCACTGCGAGCGAGGGATAACGTCGAGTTTGTGCTCGGCAGCAGCATAACCGCGCTGCTCGGGCAGGACGAGCTGTGCGGCATAAGAGTTGCCGATGCCGACGGCAACGAGGCGCGAGATCGCCGTTGACGGGCTTTTCGTCGCGATAGGCCACGCACCCGTAACGGCATATTCTCGCAGCTTTTTGACCTTGATGACGGCGGCTATGCCGACTCCGACGAGAGCTGCCGCACCAAAACGCCGGGCGTGTTCGTCGCCGGCGACTGCCGCAAAAGACTGTCCGCCAGCTCACAACGGCGGCCGCCGACGGCTCTGCCGCAGCGCTTGCCGCGTGCCGTTATATCGACGCGCTTGAAAATTGAAGACGATATATAATGTTTATAGGGTTCCGGCATTAACTGCGACTGGACCGAGATAAAACGGCGCTTTCGGCGCTGCACGGAGGATAAAAGCCCGGGAGAAGTATTGGCAAAGCAATACCTCTCCCGGTTTTTTTTGTTTAATTATAAGGAGAAACTATGAAAGAAAAAAACACGGCATGGATACTGCTCGCTGTATCCGGGCTTATGGAATAGTTTGGGCATATACGATGAAGCTCAGCCATGGGTTTACGGTGCTCTTGCCGAGCGTGATAACCATAGCGATACTAATAATAAGCTTTTTTCCCTGCTTGCCAAGGCGGTAAATACGCTCGGCATAGGTCTCAGCTACGCAGTATTCACCGGCATCGGCGTCGTCGGAACGACGCTGATAAAAGCATATTTGTCCTCAAAGAAGGCGCGAGCCTGCTTAAAATGCTTTCGCTTGGCGTTCTGATCATCGGTATACTCGGCCTCAAGCTCTGCGATAAGGAGGGAGAAGAAAAATGATGTGGCTCGTTCTTATCTGTGCAAGCTTTTTGAGCTGGCGTTTACGGTGTGCATGAAGCTCTCAAACGGCCTGAAAAACGTTTGAAATTTACCGTGCTGACGGCGATATGCTCCTGTGCGGTATCGGATTGCTGTCTGTTGCGACAAAAACTCTGCCGCTCGGCGTATCCTATGCCGTGTGGACGGGATTGGAACGCTGTTCAATGTTCTGTTCGGCATAATAGTTTTTAAAGAGAGGCAAAAGCCCCAAAAAACTTCTTCATGGCCATGGTCCTCCTCGGCGTCATCGGACTCAGATTGGCATAAAAACCGCCCCCACTTGTCTGAGAACCCATTCAGACAAGTGGGGGCTTCTTATAGAGGATATGTTAAAATGTTTGCTGCCTTACTTATCGCCCTTGGGGGGAGCGGCTTGCCGGTGAACACGGCTTTGTCCTTTTCAACAAAGGCTCTCATGCCCTCGACCTGATCGCTGTTTGTGAAGCACAGGCCGAATACATGTGACTCATATACGTTTGCCGACCAGAAGTCCATTTCGAAGCCCTGATTGATGGCGGACTTTTTGCAAGACGCACGGCGTTGGGGCTGCAGGAGGCTATCTGATTTGCCAGCTTTTTAGCCTCATCCATAAGCGATTCATGAGGAACTACGCGCTGAACCAGACCGATGCGCAGTGCTTCGTCTGCCTTTATGCGCATAGAGGTGAATATCATCATCTTTGCCATTCCCTTACCGACAAGACGAGACAGACGCTGAGTTCCCGCAAAGCCGGGAATAATGCCGAGACCGGTTTCGGGCTGGCCGAATATTGCTCTGTCGGAGGCAATGCGCATGTCAAAAAGCCATTGCTATCTCAGTGCCGCCGGCGAGTGCGTAAGCATGGAGTGCTGCGATGGGGGGCTGGGGCATGTTTTCGATTTTGTACAGGACGCGGGTGCCGAGCTTTGAATATGCAACGCCCTTTTCGGGATTCATGACGTACATTTCCTTGATATCTCCGCCGGCGACGAATGCTTTGTCACCGTCACCTGTGAATATTACGACCCATCGTCCTCCATGGCCGAGACGTCGTCGATAACAGTTTCAAGCTCAGTGACCAAGATCCCAGCTGAGTGCATTGAGCGCTTTGGACGGGAGATCGTTATAGTTGCGATGTGACCCTCAAGTTCTACGCGAAAATACTGATACTCTTTCATTGGTAATGCCTCCTTTTTGTTTTTTTTATATTTTGCCACACGGCTCACCGTGGGTTAGTACGCTTGTCGATATCGCGGCATATGTTTAGACAAATCGTCGTTGTTAATTTTGTCACGATCTCATTATACAAGATGATCTGTCTTGTGTGAAATACTAAATTGCATATGATTTATTTCCTAAAAGAATAAATCATGTTAAGCCTTTGATAATAAAAAAGAGACCTTGCTGCCAACAAGGTCTCCGTCAGGTTAGGGACAATATCACTGAGAATTTCTCATTTTTTGTATATCTTCTGAAAATAGTTTATCATGTTTTCTACACGCGCCGGAATATACTCGCCTTTTTTCGTTATGGCCACGATCTGCCATTTTGAAAACGGCTCTATAAATGGAACCGCAACGAGCCCCTGCGTTTTCTTCAAGATCGGTCTCGGTAGTATCGTTATTCCGTGCGACAGGCGGGACAAGCTCCACTATGTAATCCCAGCTTTTGCTCAAGGCTATTATATTCGCCTCAATGCCTGCGCGATTAAATGCGCGCATGACATTATCATATATCTGATATGTCGAGTCGAGCATGATAAGCGGTATATCCTTTAAAAGCCGTATTGATATCGCCTTATATTTGGCCAGCTCATGCCCCTCGGGAACAACAAGAACGATCTCATCTGACATTATCCTGCGCACGGAAAGCTCCGAGCAGTCATCCGGCAGCAAAACAAAGCCAACGTCAAGCTCACCCTTGATGACATTCGAAATTATTGGTTTGCTGCCCATCTCGGTGAACAAAAAGCTTAAGCCGTGGATGCTGCTTTGAAAAGCCGGATAACATGTCGGATGCCATTATTGTATTTAGCACCGGAGGTATGCCGATCCTGATCTCACACATATAGTCGCTCGACAGCTCGCTGAGCTTGTCCTTGAGCTGTTCGTAATCGTCAATGAGCTTTTCACCCTGTTTGAAGATAAGCTCTCCCGCATCCGTCAATTTGAAAGAGCGAGTTGTTCTCTTGACAAGAGTGACGCCGTATTCATCTTCAATGCTCTGAATGGCCTTACTTAAAGACGGTTGCGACACGTTCATTTTTTTAAAGGCTGCCCTGGAGAAGCTCTCCTCCTCGGCAACGGCAACGAAATATTGCAGCTGTCTAAACTCCATTTTACCCACCTGCCATTTTTGAAAATTAAAGCGCTGCCAATAGGGCGGACTGCGGACTGTGCTTCTGAATAGTAAATGCCCCCACTTATCGAACAAAAATATACTGCTTAACAAATGGGGGGTGCTGTTCAATTGGAGTTAAGCTGACGAGCGCCAAACACATATCGCCTGTCAGCGCGCCCTTCCGGCTATTTTTGCCTTTTTTGCTTTTGATGGGCACCGGCCCACCTGCATCAAAGAAAGCCGAAAATATCTCGAAAAAAGCACAGCCGACAGGTGCTCGCAGTTTTGCCGGAGCAGATTTTTGTTCGGGCAAGGCAAAGCTTGAAGAGAATACTGTCGTATTGTCAAGAGCTTTAACGCGGCATGAGCGCGTCAAAACCGATCCGCCCGTCAAAACCGATACGTGTTCGACTCAAACTCGTCACCTTCGGCGACCTTGAGAAATCGATCCTTCACAAACTCGGTCACTGCGCCCCTGCTTGCCGTACCTGGACCTTTTCCTTTGAGCGCTGCGGTATCGAGCTTTTCCATCGAGCGGCACAGGGAAACGAGGCTGTCTATCTGGCTGTCGGTGAGGCTTACGTCGTATTCGGCTGCGATCTTCTTGATCTCCTCGCGGAGCTGATCGTCGGTCATGTCCTTGGTCTGGTCGAGGATGAGCTTGAGCTGGTTTTACGATGGCGGTGGAGTCCGCGCTGCCAATCTCGTCGGCAAGCTCTGCCGTAACGGTAGCTCCTGGGTGCCGACAAGCTTTGCATTGTCATCGAGCTTCTTGCCGGTTATGTCCTCGTATGCTTTGTATATACCGGTGAGCGCTGCGGTGCCGGAGACGTTGAAGGGCGCGACGATCCTGACGTTTGCATCGGTTATGCCGGCGGTCACCATTGCGTTCATGTACATGTCTGGAGTGCACCAGGTAATGTTCTTGACCGTTACGTCAAGTCCCTTGCCTTCGCTGAGCGCCTCGATGTATACGCAGGAGATGGACTTTGTGCCGATGAGGCTTTCATCAACAAGACCCTTTGAGGTATTCGCGCTCTTCTGCGTTTGTAACCGTAAGCTCCCTTGACATCGCCCTGAAATGCCGAATTCTTTATAAACAGATGCCACTTCGTCTGCGTCAAGATCCGCGCCCGATAACGGTGCGGCTGCCCTCAATGGTGTCGGCAAAAAGCAAAGCAGCTGCCGAGCATAAGCACGCAGAGAATAAGAGAAATTACTTTTTTCATGTTCAAATTGTCCTTTCACGGAAGTCAATCTACCATCGGTTAACAAGGGCATGCATGCATTTTAGGCAACCTCGTCAACCGATGGTATTGTAGTATATGTAAACTTCGTTTGTGTTAACGATCTATTAATTGTGCAGGACGATAAAATTTATTTTAACGATTTAAAGTTATTGACATACTGTGAACAGTGTGCTAACATACATGCATAAATCCTGTGAAACCTCAAGAATCGCAAGAGACTGGAGGCGGAGGATGCTCTGGAGAATCCCGAAAGGGTGCCGAAGGTGTAAGGCGTTGCGCGCCGAATCTCTCCAGGCCAAAGGACAGAGGAAAGCATAAATTTTTTTTTTATATGTTTTCTAATATGTCTCGGAGCTGCTGAATTTTCAGCAGTTTTTTGTTGCTCAACAAGGAGGAAAAAAGAAAATGGATGCAGTATTAAAAAATCGTTCAGACCGTGAACATGTACCTGTCGGATTATATCCTTATAATCATGCTGATCGGCTGCGGTCTTTACTTCAGCATTAGGACCAAGTTCGTTCAGGTTCGCTGCTTCGGCGAAGGCTGGCGCAAAGGTTTTTGGCAACTTTTTCGCTTCACGGCGGCAAGCATGAGGGGCGGCATGAGCTCGTTCAGGCGCTTGCAACGGCGATAGCCGCGCAGGTCGGCACAGGCAACATCGTCGGCGCATGCGGCGCAATCCTCGTCGGCGGCCCGGGCGCGATTTTTCTGGATGTGGATAATCGCCTTCTTCGGTATGAGCACCATCTACGCCGAGGCTGTCCTTGCTCAGAAAACACGCGTTGTCAACCCCGACGGCACCGTTGCCGGCGGCCTGTTTACTACCCATTAAGAAGGCCTTCAATAACGGCTTCGGCAAAGTTCATGGCAGGCTTCTTCGCAGTCGCTATCATCCTTGCGCTCGGCTTCATGGGCGCAATGGTTCAGTCCAACTCCATCGGCGAGAGCTGCCAGAACGCATTCGGCATCCCGTCATGGGTCATGGGCGCAATAATCGCAGTTATCTGCGCATTCATCTTCATCGGCGGTGCTCACCGCGTTGCGGCGGTTGCCGAGAAGATCGTTCCCGTCATGGCAATCCTCTATGTCCTCGGCGGACTTGTTGTTCTCGTTTGCCGCATTCAGTACATCCCCGAGACCTTCGGCATGATCTTCAAGTACGCATTCAACCCCACCGCAGTCATCGGCGGCTCGATCGGCTTTGCTATCAAGCAGGCTATTTCTCAGGGCGTTAAGCGCGGCCTGTTCTCCAACGAAGCCGGTATGGGCTCAACTCCTCACGCGCACGCTCAGGCAAAGGTCAAGTGCCCCCACGAGCAGGGCGTTGTTGCAATGATCGGCGTGTTTATCGATACTTTCGTTGTTCTCACCATGACCGCACTTGTCGTTATCTCAACTCTGTACACCGGTGACGGCATACTCTCCGGCGTCATGACAAGCTCCGAGAATCTTGACGCACTGGGCGTTGCAAAGACGAATCTTGCTCAGCTCGCGTTCGGCAGTGTGTTTGGCGAAAGCTTTGGCAGCGCATTCGTCGCGATATGCCTGCTGTTCTTCGCATTCACGACCATCATCGGCTGGAACCTCTTTGGCCGTATCAACATTGAGTATCTGTTCGGCAAGAAGGCTGTTCTGCCGTATTCGATCATAGCTATAGCCTTCATCTTCCTCGGCTCGCTGCTGTCCAACGACCTCGTGTGGGAGCTGACGGATATGTTCAACCAGCTCATGGTCATCCCGAACGTTATCGCACTGCTCGCCCTCGGCGGCCTGGTAGCAGCCAGCGCCAAAGCCGGAAACAGCGAAACGCTCGAAAACGTAAAGAAATAAGATATAATTTCAAGAGTCCGTCTTGGGTCAACCGGCCTAAGGCGGATTCTTTTTTTTTGTTGACAATAAAAGATATAAAAAACCATGCCGAGAATTAGTTTTTTCACAAGTGCTACTTCAGTAAAACAAATTGAGAATATTGTAAATGGAGCATATTGACATGGATGAAAAAAGTATGGTATTTTTGAAGCAGGGTAACTGAGGTTGAGTGAGATTTAAAAACTTGGCGAAAGGAGATTCCGCTATGGACAGTGTTGTCAGTGCATTCATCTCTTTTTTGGGGCTTTCTTTCAAACGTCATGACCTTTGCAGGCATTATCGTCATTCCGGCCACGTTTTACGGCGTGCTTGAATGCGTAAAAAAATGCCGCTCAGGGCAAAAGCCGGGCGAATATAAGAAAGCCTTCATCTGGACGGCGATCGGCCTTGTTTTGACGCTTGCGCCGACGGTAATGGCTGTATTAGCCTCCATAAATTTTAATGCAAAGTACGCTAAATTGTCAAAAAAGGCAGGATCAAACGATCCTGTCTTTTTTCAGTATTCTCTTTTCATGACGGCGAGGAACGAGCCGGCGCATTTTACAAAATAGCCCAGCGCCGTGAGCAGCGCCTTTTTCATGTCGGCGCTTTTAACGTCAAATGACGAAAGCGTGCCGGAAAATGCGCTCGAGCCAGTAGGCAGACAGCGAGATATCGCTTTTCGGCCAGTGATGTGTCCAAGCGTGAGGACGATGGTCAGCACCATCGGAAGAACTAGGCACACGGCGATGGAGCCGCCGAGTTTTCTGCAAAACGGTGCTTATGGCATAAAACAGCGCACCCTCGGCCAGCATCACGGCAAGCTGGCACAGAAGTATCTTCACCGTGTTTGCGTCGAAAGGCTCAACGCCTGACCGGAGAATATAAGGCCGATCAGGTACCCTGCGGCCATGCACGCTATCGTCATTACGGCGGTCGCAGCGTGACGGCTATAAGCTTTGCCGAAAGATACCGAGGCGCGAGTAGCCGCGCGTTACGATGTTGCGTATCGTGCCGGAAACGTAGTCCTCGCAGGCGAAAGAATGCCTGCTGACCATGCCTCAGAACGCCGCCGGATGCAGAGCCGATCATGACGTTCATTGCGTCTATGCCCATTTCGGCCGTGTCCATAACGTCTTTGTTAATGAGATAAGTCGTGCAGGTCGAAACAACGAGCATCGCAACGGCAACTGCCAGGCAGATATAAAAGCTCTTTTGGCGGATGAGCTTATGAAATTCAAAAGTGCAGAAGCTTAGCCATAACCCATCACTTTGCCCATCCTTTCAAGAAAGTATTCCCCTCGCTTGCCGTCTGCACCGACAGCTCGCTGACCTTTATTCCGTGGCGCACGAGAAGGCGGTTTACCTTGTCGCTTTTATCGAGCAGATCGAATAAGTAA
>VOFC01000542.1_pt1 | contig 21809 bp, 24 predicted proteins | sample 5384161 | NCBI WGS metagenome assembly VOFC01 (sample SAMN12384722, study PRJNA508395) | human gut metagenome | isolation source: healthy gut B | host: Homo sapiens | reverse complement strand
TTTATAAGTCGCCCTCTGGAACGGCTCAATCTCTGCCCATCTGTCACGATTTTCTTTGATACGCTCTACAATCCGGTCATTGGTATAATCTGCTCCGAGATTTTTCAGTCGTATCGGCTTATCGTATCCCTTTGGAATGACCGTCCAGTATTTTCGGCTTGGACTTCGGCATACCTGCCTTTTTCTTTCATCGTCAGATAATCTGACTGTTTACTGCGGTTCGGATTCGGGTCATAGTAAAGTCCATACTTCTCACAAATCCTGTCTGCAACTTTTCGGAATTTGAACCACGCCTTTTCCTCTCCCCATAAATGTTTCCCATCGACGAAAGAAATAGAGTTGATGACAAAATGGCAATGCAGGTGCTTTGTGTTCAGGTGGGTTGTCACAACGACCTGAAATCTTTTCCCCCACACTTCATTTGCAAATTCCATTCCGATTTTCTGTGCCATCTCAGGAGATATATCTGTTTCCTTGAAACTCAAATATCCGTGATAGGCTTGGATACCGTCTGTCTTTTGGTACTGTTCCTTAACCGTTATGAACTGGTCACGGGCAATCGCCACATTACAGTTGATACCCTCAACATAAAATTCTCGCTCTGTTTTTTCCTCGTCCTTTGCATAAGCAATAACATCTGCAAGAGCCTGATACTGTTCCGGCGAAAACTCCCTTTTGATTTTTGCAGAAGTCTTTTCGGGATTGGTCGCATCTCAGGCACGGATCAACACCGTCCAAAGAAGCACCGTAGATGGAATAGCCGCCCATACGGGACTGGAACGCTTTTGTTGTCGAGCTTACTAAGTCCGTTCAAACTCGCTGTACGGTTTTTTGAAGGTATCGGCGGTAAAAACGATATGTGCGATAAGGTGCTGCCTGTTGTTTTCCGCTTCCCGAAAAAGGGATTTCAGTTCGCTGTAACTCATCTGTGTGCGCTTCGGCGGCTGATATACCGCCCGATTCATCGGTAGCTTTTCCTGCTTTCCGTCACGGTTGCAGACGATAGCGGCGTCATCTTCAAAGGGCATATACTCGTCTAAACCGCCTCCGCCGACCAGTTCTTTCATCGCTTCATAGGTATTCGGTATCTCTTTCACAACCGGAGATTTACCGACCGGAACGAGCAGGACAGAAATTTTCTCCTGCTCGACAAGCGATAGAAAGCGGTCGCTGATCTGTGTCTTTTCCGGCGCAAAGTCAATCTGCTGAAAGCCGAAGCTGTCGCAAAAGTGGAAGTAGCTTTTTCCGTTGTTCCCGTCAATGATCTCCACCACATCGGATACGGACATTGACCGCCCTTTATATCCTGCGGGGTGTTCAAGGTTGAAAATCTCATAGAGTTTTTCCAGCGTGAAGCAGTTTACTTCTCCCTCGAACACCTTATCATAGAGGCTGCTGTCAATCTCCGAGCTGCCCTGAAATTTAGGCAGGCTCTCATAATTCATAAAGGCGACATTGTTGGTGTCACGCTTCATATTGATCTGATAAATTCGTACATTCAACGCTCATAGCTCCTTTCTTTGGATTTGTAGATTCCAAGCTGTATGCAGAGGTAATCGTTATAGTCCTTGCCTTTCTTCGGCGGCTCGTCAAAGACCTCATACTTGTTTCTGAGCAGTTCTTTTAAGGTGTTGGCACAGAGCCTTCCTGTTTTATCATTGTCCAAGTGCAAATGAATCGTCTTGATAAGTGGATTTTTCTCAAGAAAAACGGAAAGCGCAATCGGAATTTTGCTGTCTTTGTTCTCTTTTTTTCGGCTGATACACGCCCGAAAGAGAGAGCAGATTTTCCGCTTTGTAGTCCTTACCCTGAGCTTTTAGCAAAGTAGCATAGGACAGCAAATCAATGGCAGCTTCAAACAAATGCACCGACTGGCAAGGCTCTTTTTTGCAAGCAGGCGAAAGGAATATTGCTTGTCGCTTCCGTATGCGTCTCCCTTAAAGGTACTGCTTCCTAAACCACGGTAAGCGGCATATTTGGGCGTCCCTGTTTCGTCCTTCCCGACAAAAACCGCATTATGATAGCGCCCGTTGCTTTCAAAAATCACACCGTCCGCAATGCACTCCTGAATAATCTGATAGTCAATGCCACGATTAAAAAGGTACTGTATTACCCGTTTACTGTCTTGATATTTTTCCGGCAAACGCAGTACCTTTGGCTCATTTTTTTCTTCTTTTTTCGGTGGCGGCGTCCAATTTTCCAGTTCTTTTCCCGTAAGGATTTCTACTGCGTCCATAAAAGAATAGTTCCTGACTTTTATCAGATAGTCAAGCGCAGTATAACCGCCGAAACCTTGCGACCACCAAAACCATTTGCCATTGGATATTTTCAAGCTGTCGTGGTCAACGGTACGATATACATTTCTCGTCCCCTTGACTTCTTCAACATTATCCGGCTCAAACTTTCTCAGATAGGTTAAAAGGTCGATCTGCCGAGCTTGTTCAATCACCTCCGGCTCAATATATGGCATATCAAATCTTCCCTTTCCTGAGAAGCTCTGCGACTTTCTCAATGGAATCTTCCATATCTTCAACTTCGGCATTCATCATCCATTCGTCCCAAGACAGTTCCAAGACATTTTTAGTTGTCAATAGAACGCTTACCATTTCCGGCGGAAGCTCCGTATTCTCCACATAGTCGTACAGCTCGCACATAAAGGCAAACTGCTTATCGTTTGTGATGATTGTGACCTGCGGCTGGCAAAGATACCTCCGCACATAGCGGATCAATTCTCTTTCAAGCTGGCATTGAAGTACCAGCATATCCCCACGGATTGTTTTTAATTTGTGTACCATTTTTCTTACCTGCTTTCTCTGTTTTTGTCCCGTTTGAGTACATCGTTTGCCCTCGTTTCAATGGAATCCCGAATGGTATCCATATGCTCCACTTCCCTGTCCATAAACTCCTTGTAGACATCAGCAAGCGGGCAGGGGGAGCGGAGCAAAGCCTTCGCCTGTTTCGGAGAAAGCTCCAGTTCCTCCATACACACCACAATGTCCTCTCTCATCGTGTACTCATAGGTATGATTCAAAATTTCCTCCGGCGGCTGTGAAAGCAGCCAGTCCCTGTACTTGTCCTGCTCATCTTTCATCTTGTCGTAGGCAGAGCGTTATAGTCTGTTTCGCCCATAGCGAACACCTCCTTAAAGCAAAAAATATAGCCGCTTGATTTTTCATAAAAACCAAGCGGCTATGTAAAAGTTATCTAAGTATAAAATTGATGATTATTTGATTTTCTCTTGAGTTTTCCAGTGATTTAATTTAGGCAGCATATCCGCCATATATCCCCGCACCTGTTCAGCAGACCAATTCTCATTTGACATATGCTCAACACAAAAAGCAATTAAATCATCAATATTGTCATATGTGAATTTTCCGTCTGTATAACACCATTTACAGTATTCTTCATTGAAAGTACCATCCGGTTCTTTACTGATCGTGGAATCATCAAGCGGCATACCACAGCATTGACAAATGAGCTTTCTCGAGATCCTAAAAGCGTATTGATCGAAACATCAAAAAATTTTGAAAGCAATTTCAGCGTTTCCGTGTTAGGTATTGTTTCACCGTTTTCCCAACGAGATACTGCTTGTCTTGTAACATAAACTTTTTCTGCAAGTTCATCTTGCGACAGTCCTTTTTTGTCCGGAGTTCAAGTATGACATCTTTTGTCTCCACTACAAATCACCTCCTTGTAACAAATTATAAGGCAGATAAATCTACCAAACAAGCAACTCGCTGTTGCTAAAGCCCTGTGCAATCTAAAATCTCTTTTTAATTATGTCATAATAAAGGTCAAACAAATCAGGAGTAATAGAGGAAATTCCTCTCAATTTTTCATAGGCAAATAACCTCCGTTTTCTTGACATTGACTCTCAAAGAGACACTTTATTATATCACTTTTACTCTGTCTTTTTCCATCTTGCCGTGATAGATATAGCCGCCTGATTTTTTGTAAAACCAAACGGCTATGTAAACTTTCACTCTACAATTTTTTGATTTCCATTCCGTCCATCAGCCCCCGCATATAACAAATGCGGTATTCTTCCAATACAACATTGTTTTCTGCAAGCAGGTACTGGATTAAAAGTTCGCATTCTTCTTCGGTAAGAGCAGATGGCTTTTCCAAATCAAGACAGCATTGAGTTTCTCGTTTTGATGTTTCAGCTTTGCCGACTTTTTCCTTTGCAGCCTTCAATTTCTCATCACGGGAACAGGCTTTTTAGCGAGTACCTGAGACAGCATACTTTCAAGATCGCTTTCAAACAGTTTGATAGAACAGTTTTTTTTCCTCCATCGGGTTTTACCTCTTTTCTTTATATGATGTCTCATATTATAAAATCAAATCACTGCCCGCACAAGGAAGCCACAGTTCTATTTTTACTGACACAGCAGTTCAGAGAACTTACTATGTAAAGGCGGTATGAGACTTCTCCCATACCGCAAAAGGATTATCGCTCATAAGCTCTTTCCTTTGAAACGGGTACGCTGTCGCCCTCGTCCGGCGCACCGTCCACCAGTTCATTTTCCCGCTTGTCTACATTGAGCAAGCCGTTAAGGACATTGAGCCGATTTGTCTTTTCGGTCAGTTCTTCTTCCTTGTCAAACGGTTTCTCAACCTCTGCTTTCGCAGTGGCGAATTGCTGTTCAAGAGTTGAAAGCTCTCTGCTTTTCGCCTCCAGCCGTTCAGGAATTTTCTCAATGGCATTGTCGATTCGGGTAATATTGCCGATAGCGTCCGTGCCTAAAGAGACGGAACGGGAAAGGCTGCCCTTGATTTTTACCTGATAGGCTTTCTCAAAGGTATCAAAGGAAAGCTCCAAGTCAAAGCCTCTGTACTTGCCGAGAGGGACGGGATCAGGCGAGGTCATCTCTTTGCAGGCGTCAATGATTTTCTGTCCACCTTCCGCTTTTTCGGAATAAGAAACACCCTTAACCTCAATTCCCACAAAGGTATCCTCAAGAGGCTTCGGGTGTTCTTTTTGCAATCGATCTATCCTTTTCCAGTCCCGCAATCGTCTCTTTTATCCGGGCGATTGTTGTCGGGTAATATTTGATGATCTTATCCTCCAGCTCATATTTTTCGGAGAGATAATTGGACTTCAAAAGGCGCAGCTTCTGCACCTGAATATCCAAGTCCATTTTCTCCTTGATGTGCGGATTGTCCGCCGCAAGCATTTTGATCTCGGCATAGGAAAGAGCAGTAGCGTCCACATCTTCACAGGAACGCACTGGCGATTTACTCGTCATAATCTGACTTGCGAACTTCTGCTTGCCCTCTACGAGCTGCCAGCAGTATGCGTCAAAAGTGCCTTCCGTAACATATCGGTACAGACCGACCTTCGGATTTTCGTTGCCCTGCCGCACCGTTCTTCCGGCTCGCTGCTCCAGATCGGCAGGTCGCCACGGGCAGTCAAGGTCGTGGGAAGCAATGATCTTATTCTGCACATTTGTCCCTGCGCCCATTTTCTGCGTACTGCCCATCAGGATTCGCACTTCGCCACGGCGTACCTTTTTGAACAGCTCCTGCTTCTTGTTTCGGTATCCGCCTCGTGGATAAACTTGATTTCCGATTCAGGAATACCACGCTCGATCAACTTCTTGCGTATATCCGTATAGACGGAAAATTCACCTGCCGATTTTTGGCGTAGAGAGGTCGCAAAAAGAAGCTGTGTCAGCTTTTTATCGCTGTTTTCCTCCCATATACGATAAACCTCATTCACGCAGGCGTTGACTTTACTGCCTTCCTCATCGGGCAGCATTGGATTCATCATTCGCTGGTCAAGGGCGAGCTTCCGCCCGTCGTTTGTAACTTTCAGCATATTGTCCACGCTGGAATCTATACCGCCGCCCCTTATCTTTTCAGCTCGTTCGCCGAGAGAGGCGACCATATCTTTTTGCACCTGCGACGGCTTCACGGCGATGTTGTGATACTCCACTTCCGGTACGGGAAGATCGAGCATATCCGCCGTTTTGATGTCCGCCACCTGTTTGAACATCGCCATCAGTTCGGGCAGATTATTGAATTTCGCAAAACGAGTTCTTGCTCTGTATCCTGTTCCTTCGGGTGTAAGCTCGACCGCCGTGACCGTCTCGCCGAACATCGACGCCCAAGCGTCAAAGTGCTGCAAATCGTGGTCTTGCAGCGTTCTGTACTGTAAATACCGCTGGATCGTATAAAGTTCTACCATTGAGTTCGAGATCGGCGTACCCGTCGCAAACACAACGCCACGCCCTCCGGTGATCTCGTCAAGGTAACGGCATTTCATAAAAAGGTCGGAAGATTTCTGCGCTTCCGTCTGAGCGATACCGCCCACATTCCGCATTTTGGTGTAAAGATACAGATTCTTGTAATAATGACTTTCATCTATGAAAAGCCTGTCTATACCGAGTTCTTCAAAGGTTACCACATCATCCTTTCTTGATTGATCGTTCAGTTTTTCCAGCTTTGTTTGCAGGGATTTCTTCGTCTTTTCAAGCTGCTTGACCGAAAAACGGTCGCCACGGTTTCGCTTTATATCCGCAATCCCTTCGATAATATCGTCAAGCTGCTGCTGTAAAACAGCCCTCTGCCGTTCAATGGATATCGGGATTTTTTCAAACTGCGAATGCCCGATAATCACGGCGTCGTAGTCTCCCGTTGCAATGCGACCGCAGAAGCGCTTGCGGTTTTTCATCTCAAAGTCTTTTTTGGTAGCGACCAAGATATTCGCCGCAGGATAGAGCTGCAAGAACTCCGCCGCCCACTGCTCCGTCAAGTGATTCGGCACGACAAAGAGGGATTTATTGCAAAGTCCGAGCCGCTTGGATTCCATTGCGGCGGCAGTCATTTCAAAGGTCTTGCCTGCACCCACAGCGTGTGCTAAAAGGGTATTCCCGCCGTAAAGGATATGGGCGACCGCATTTTTCTGATGTTCCCGAAGCTCAATTTCGGGATTCATTCCACTGAAAATGATATGGCTTCCATCATACTCACGGGGGCGGATACTGTTGAACTTGTCGTTATACAGCCGTACCAGCTTTTCCCGTCTTGCGGGATCACGCCATACCCAATCCTGAAAGCCCTGCTTGATCAGCTCCTGCTTCGACTGGGCGATAGCGGTTTCCTTTTTATTGAGGACAGCTTTCTTTTTGCCCTCATCATCTTCGATATAGTCAAAGACACGCACATCTTTCATATTGAGCGTATCTTCGATAATCTTGTAGGCATTGACACGCTTTGTGCCATAGGTATTGTAGGCTTTCAGGTTCCCACGGTCATAGGATTTTCCCTCCACATTCCATTCGCCCGTCAGCTTTGAGTAGTGGACTTTGATATTCCATCTCGCATAAACGGGCGTATCTAAAAACTCGTACATAAACTGCTGTGCGATTTCTTCCGGCAGCCAAGTCGTGCCGAGCTGCACGAAAATCTCGCTGGCAGTCAGGTCTTTCGGCTGTACCTTTTCGAGCGCCTCCACATTGATTTTGTAATCTTCGGGGTAGACCTCTGCGGATTTTTTCGCCCAAGCGAGCTTTTCTCCGTACATTGCCGGAAAGATATTCGTCCGCCATCAGGTACTTTCGCTCGGTGCTGTTTCCGTAGCCGTACATCGGGTTTAGGAAGATAACGCCCTTTAATTCCTCATAGATTTCCTGCTCGGTCTTGCCCGCAAGGGAACACATATATTCCATATCCACATAGGCTTTTTCGCCCATAGATACGGCAAGTGCTTCGCTGGCAGTATCCACCGTGGTAACGGGTGTATGGGGCTTGATCGTCCGCTTTGTAAACATATCCGCCTTGCGCTCAGATCCCCATTTTCGTCCAGCACCTCCAGTGCGGAAAGCAGGGCAAAGGAGCTGTCCTGTGAAAAAGCGGACACATTCGCACGGGAATTGATCAGCCCGTACTTTTTGGAAAAGGTTATCGTAAAGCGCATTTAGCTTCTGCTGTTCCTTTTCGACTTCATAATCGGGATAGTCTGCGGTCTGCATTTCAATCAGGCTGCGAACGCTGTCCCGTATGGCAATCATACCCTTGATCCGGTTTTCAGCCGTAGCGGAACACTCCACCGGTGTCATTCGGGAATTTTCACGGTAATAGATTTTATCGTCCACAACCGTATAGGAAAAGTTGCGGACTTCGGGATTGGCGGGAATGGAGTTATCTTCTTCGGTCAGTTCCTCGTCCACTTCGTAATCCGTGATCTCTGCGTGGATATTGGAAATGGCTTCGTCCAAAAGCTCGGCAAGGTCAGCGTTTTCATAAGGGATAACGGTATCTTCCTCGCCGAATCTGCCGGACACGGTTTTCCATTCGCCAAGTACCATTTCGGGATGATCGACAAAGTAGGCGTTCATCTTCACGCCGTTTTCATCGGTGTTCAGGTGTACCCATTCCGGCTCAAGGTCAATAAGTCTGTCTCGCTTCTGTAATATCAAAATATCCGAAACGACCTCTGTTCCGGCGTTTCCCTTAAAGGTGTTATTCGGCAGGCGAATAGCGCCGAGCAGGTCGGCTCGTTGTGCGATATATTTCCGCACGGCGGGATTTTCCTTATCCATTGTGCCTTTGCTCGTGATAAGCGCCATCACGCCGCCCGGTCTGAGCTTATCTAAGGATTTCGCAAAAAGTAGTCGTGGATTAAAAAGTTATGCTTGTTATACCTCCTGTCATTCACTCGAATATCGCCGAAAGGCACATTTCCGATCACAGCGTCAAAAAGCTGTCGGGGATATTTGCTTCCTCAAACGGCTGCGCCGCTATCGAGGTTTTCTGATAAAGCTGCTGTGCGATACCCGCCGAAATCTTATCAATCTCCACGCCGTAGATCTTGCTGTCCTGCATTGACTGGGGCAGCATACCGATAAAGTTGCCGATACCGCAGGAAGGCTCTAAGATATTGCCCTCCTTAAATCCCATCTGCTCCATTGCCTTGTAGATCGAGGAAATGACAACGGGCGGAGTATAGAAAGCGGTCAGGTGCTTGCTCTTGCGCTTTCATACTCATCAGGAGAAAGGGCGGTGTAAAGTTCGATAAACTCGTCCGCCCAAGAGGGATTATTTTCATCGAAGGCTTCGGGGATACCGCCCCAACCGACATACTGCGAAAGGATTTCCTGTTCTTCGGGTGTTGCAAAGCGGTTGTCAAACTCACATTCCTTCAGCACCCTGATTGCCTCCATATTCCTGCGGAAGCGTTCTTTTTTGCCTGCCTCTGGCACTTCGTGGGAAGCAAGGTCAAAGGTGTGCCGTTCGGACAACGGGATTTCAGGGTGCAGATCAAAGGTCTGTACCCGTGAGCGCTTCGGCTGGCTGAAAGCAGGCGTGAATGGCTCGGCTGCTTTCTGCTCAGGCTGCTTAGCAGATGTGTCCTGCTTTGCCCGTTCCACATAAAGCCATTCGGCAGCTTCCTTTTCGGAAACAGATTTCTTGACCTGCTCCAAGTAGTCGTTTGCCTGCCACTCGCTCTTAAACTCCTCGCTGACGCCTTCATCGTCGATATAGATCGCTTCCGTCAAATCGTCCCAAATGGCATAACCATCATCGGTTTCAATGACGAAAAATCTCTCGTCGGGCGGGAGCGTATTTTCTGCCGCCCTGTCGTTTGCAAGATAGGGCGAATCAATGATTTCTACGCCTTTCGGTTGCGGATCAAGGCTGCTGATAAAATCCTGCGGTATAGTGTTCCCGTCTTTATCCTTATAGAAAACGACGGTAAAAGGAACACCGTAGTAATTTTCTTCCTTTATATCCTTTTCAAACTGATAGGGGCTGGTGTATTCAACGCTTTCCCGCACCGTCCCGTCCGTATGCAGATAGTCGATCCTGCCGACCGGCTTCGACTGCACCGGATCTTCCTTATTGGTCGATACGATGTTTCGGGTGCTGCGCTCTCCGTTTTCAAGGGAAGAAACAGCCACATCAAAGCCACGGTCAAGAAGCATATTGACATAGGTTTCCAAGCGGTTTGCCGGAAAGCCGCACATCTGTGTTCGCTGATTGCCGCCGATAGAACGGGAAGCAAGATTCAGCTCCAACGCTTCGCTTACAGTCTATGCGTCCGCACCGTAGGCTTCAAAGAAATCGCCCATCTGATACAGCACGAGGCTGTCGGGATTAGCACTCTTAATTTCGCTGTACTGACGATAAGTGTCCGTAAAGCTGCTGCGCTCGTTCTGCTGAACAAGCCGCATAAAGCTGTCCTTTTTGCTCCAAACGGGGCTGCGGATTTTGCACAGAGCGATCCATCAACTCCACATTCCAGTCATCTACCCGTGTGATTTCAAAAGGCTTTCCGTCCAAATACACTCTGTCTCCGACTTTATAAGCGGCAGAAAACAACGCTTTTGCTGTTCCCGTGCCGCCGCCTGCTCAATCCTTGACACTACATCATCGGGCAGTCCGTCCACATAGTAGCGGATTTCGCCCTCGCTGCTGATATGAGCAATCGTTTGGTAATCGCCGCTTTCCTCAACTGCTCTGTTCCAGACGGTAAGACCGTTGCCGAGATACCCCATACCAATGTCAAAGGCAGGCGATTCAGCCGAATCAGCTTTTTCCTCCGGCTGAAGGTAATCGCCGAGTCCTTCGCTTCGGACAGCCTGAATATAATCGTCTTGCAGGATAGTATCGGGCGTGACAACTGCCAAAACCTTGTTTTCCATATCCTCCTCAAAAGAGTAGGACGGGCTTAGATCACGGGGTGTAACATAAAACTTTTTAATATCCCCGTCGTAGCTCTGAACAGCCTGCTGGAACTTTCTTAAATCCCCAGCAGTAAAAATCTCTTGCGTTACCCAATACATCTCATTGCCGTTTACCAAATCGGTTTCCTTGAAACGCATATGGTGGGGAATGAGCTTTTCAAACTCGATAGAATTGAAACGAGGCTGCTGCTCTGCAACCGCCGCCTGATTCATTACCTTCAGGTGGTCGTTCATCGGGTTTTCCCGCACCCTGCGGTCAAACTCTGCTCTCTCCAATTCCTTTTGAAACAGCGGATACTGCATATCGTGAAGAACGACACGCTTATCATCAAAGGCAAGAATTTCGTACTCGTCAGCGCCGATATATACCGTATCGCCGAGATGATAGGCATACTGCGCCTCCTGCTGCGGCTCGTTTTCAGCCGCCTGCACCGATTCCTGCTTGGGCGGAGCAGAGGAGAGGATTTCACGGTTTCTCTGTTCTTCGGCAAGTTCGGCTCGGCGTTCCTCCTGCTTTTCAATCCACTGTGGGTAAATCTCTTTTTTTTCCTTTGGATTGAGATAACGGTCGAGGCGTATCAGTTCGGCAATCCGCTTCTCTACCTGATTCCAATTCAGCCGGATATGCGGCTTATCGTCCCCAATGCCTTTTGAGATCAAAATGCCTTTCCCGTCGTGCTGCTCGTCAATGCCTGCGCCGACAATAACAGGGTAAGAGCCGCCCCAACCGTATTCGTTTTTCAAGAAGTCGGCGTTTTCCTTTGCGGAAAGGCTCTTTTCAAACTGCTCATAGATACGCATTTTACCCTCGGAAACTCCGCTTCCACGGGTGAGAACTGCGTCTATGATTTCCTGAGAAAAAGAAAAAGCAGAGGTTTTTTGTTCCTCTGCCTGCATATCCAAAAAGTTCAGTTGTCCATCTACGGAAGGTAACGGCTTCATCGTATCCTGCAATTCGCCGAGCAGCCGCATTGCTTCAAAATGCTGTGCGATAACGCCCCAGTCGTAGAAGCTCTGCTTTGTGCGGGACAGATAGCTACCCTCCCAAAGCTGAAGCACATTCTGCCAAAGTTTTGTACCCGACTCGCCGCCCGTCGCTCAAAATCAGTTCGGTATAATCGTTGTTGAAAATACCCTTGATATATTCGGTACGGGCGGCGTTATCGGGATTGCTTTCATAGAAAGCACGAATTTCCTCTTTCGAGGCTTTCAGGTGGGGCGTTGTACCGAGGATTTCACGAATGGTATCGTCCCCGCCGAAAAACGGCAGGCTCTTATCTTCGTTGTTTCGGTCGTAGTAATCTAAGCGAAGATGACCTCCGCTTTCACGATCTCCTGCACTCTGTTCCGCAGATTGTTCATTCCCTGCACCCACTTCATCATATCCGCCGCTTTCAGGCTCTCGGTCAAGCCCTCCTGCGCCGCCATCTGCTTCATCAGGGTTTCTTCCAGCTTCATCGCTGTCTGCTCTGTTTCCGCCAAATGCTGTGTCAGGGTGCAGCTCGTTAGAAGATTGTAGTACCGGATTTTGTGGTGTTCCCTGAGAAATTTCCGTCTCATCTGAGCGTACCTGCCCAAAGTTACCTCCGGCTGCTCCGGCATTGTCAGATCGGGAAGATTGTAATCGCCCTGCATTGTGTAAGTCAGCTCGTTCATTTTCAAAGCTCCTTTCGCTTTTATTTTCAGCCTTATTGTATTCCGGTTTCTCTCTGTCCGCAATGATGCGATTTTGCCTTTCAAGGGCAAGGACGGTACGGGAGATTTCCCAAGCCCCATCTCCGCAATATCGCTTGACGCAATACCGAGGGCGTTTAAGGTTTCCGGCGTATTGAAATTTGTAATGACAGTGAAATCCTCCGTTTCAAAAAAACGGCTCGGTATCTATCCCAAGCCTTGCCATCATCATATACGCCACGCTGTTTGTTACCGCTTTCTTATACATAGCGGTAATCATATCTTCCGAAAGACCGTAGAGAAAGCTGTCATCTGCGGCATACATCAGATCGCCCAAATAGTCGGGGATATTGTCTTCCACGGCGTTTTTAGCGGCGCTCAGCACAGCGTCCGCAAGGCTTTCCCTGTTTTCCAGCTCGCCGAAGGTGTTTTCAAGGGATTCGATCACATCGTCCGTATATTCCGGCTTCATCTCCCAAATCGGGACGGGGCGGGAGTAGCGGCTTGCGTGGGTATCGGAAATATCGAAGTAATGGGTTAAGCGCTGCCTGCTCCGGTCGGCGTCCTCAAATACGGCGATACCCTTTGCGCCACGGTTTACCCAACGCCCGAATTTATCGTTCCAGCGCTCGATTTCCAATACCGCCGTTGCGTCCGGTCTTTGGGCGTAGATGAGAAGCTGCTCGTCAAAGCGCAGACGATAGTTCCGGCAGGCGCAGCGCAAAAAAGGCTTGCCAGTTCTGAACATCGGACACAACAGCGTGTGCGGTACGGCGGTACAGCTCGGAAATCAGGTCGTACTTTCGTGCCATCGGTTATGCACCTCCTATCTTTCATAGTCTTTCTGTTTCGGTCTTACGGGGATACCGTTTTTATCATAGCTTTTCGGATCGGCGGCAGGGGTATCCCAACCGAACATTGAGCCTGCCTTCATCGCCTCTGCCTGACCTTTTGACAAGCCGAGCTTTTTGTTCATCTCATTCACAAGGGCGTTTGTTTCACTGGGCTTGCCGCCCTGAATATCCGTGCGGTAAAATCCGCTTTCGCCCTTTTTGACAATGCCGACGCAGTTTTCCGTCTGCACGAACACATAGCACTGCTCCGGCAGAGAAGAACGGAGCGGAATCACGGTATTGCCGTTTTGCTCCATCCGCTCGGCAAACTCGCAGATATGGTAGAGGTTGCTGCCAACCTCTAAATGATAGTCGTCAATATATCGGCAGGTGCGGTCAAGCTGTTCCCCGTCGCTTAAAGTGATCCTGATTTTATCTCCATCGGGGATTTTGAATTTTTCTTTGTAATCCGGCGTGATAAAGCGGATTCCACGGCTCGCCTTTTCCATATGGCGGTCAAGCCACTCCCGCACATAGCAGTAGCAGTAAAAATTGTAGTCCCCACGGGCAGGATTACACCGTATCAGGAAGCTGTGTTTTTCGGTATCGGCACGGAAACCGTACTCGGTCGTATAGTTGCCCTGAAAGGCGCTGACGGGATATTTCCCCGCATACTGCGCCATAGCCGTGCGGCTCTTTAACAGTCCGTATTCTTCTTCCGGAACGCAGGGCGTTGATAACCTCGTCCAGAGCGCTTTTGAACTCATCTGTTTTCAAATCCCGCCTGTGATCAAACCAAGAGGAAAAGAACTCTTTGCCGCCTGCGCCGAAATCGCCACGCAGATACCCGATACTTCCGGTCTGTCCCTCGATCTGCGTACTCTGCCTGTAAGTGTATTTTTGTTCGTCCGTATGAAGCGGTCGGATTTTCATTTTCTCACCTCGCTTGCTCCATTGCTGTTCTTTGTTTCGGTATATGAAAGCCGTAAACTGCGGCTATTTCATCTCCGAGCCGTTTTGTTACCCTTGTTATATCTGCCCTTGTCGCTTTGCCGTAATAGATTTTTTCCTGTAAGCGTTCAATCTGTTCCGGCGAGGCAGTATCCTTAAACACACGGTACAGATAGTGATTTGTCCCGTCGTGATGAACAGCGTCGGCACGAAGGTCGCCGTACCGATCTACATACCACTCGGTCATATCCGTATCAGAATAAAGGCAATCTTTAATATTGCCGGAATCAATCATCTTGTATCCCATCACTCTGCCGTTCCATCTGCCGATGTCGCCGATGACAATAATCGGCTGAGCAAGCTGGACATTAAGATTTTCCCGTTCATCGGAAAGATACTCGCCATTGGTTTCAACCATATATTCGTACAGCCCGTGTTCGTCATTCGGATTCCCGTCGATTTCATTGATTTCAAGGAAATCCTTATAGCTGTCACGCCAATCATCAGGGTTGAGATTCATATCGCTCCAGATAATATGCTTATCCACCGTTCTGTTCTGACTTTTGCTCATCATCTGCACCTCCCAAATAGGAAAAAGAGCCTGTTTTTTGCGATCTGCTCCTGAAGCTCTGTAATAACCGTCATATCGGAAACGGATATATCGGGGATTTTCAAAATACTTTGCAGGCTCAGCGCCTTCAAATCCTTTTCGGTTTTACAGCCGGAATCATAGAGCTTCGCCAGCACCTTTACTTTCTGCTGCAAAGCGGTGTTTGTGCTTTTCTTAACTGCCATTTTCTTTTACCTCCCATCTTAGCTTTTAGCGTAGTCGGAATAGACACGCTGCATTTTGTGCCTTGCCCTGCGTACTTCGGGGGAACAGCCGAGTTCAGGATATTTCGCCTGAATCTTCTGCCTTGTTCTTCGGATACTCTCAAAGCAGGGGATACCGTAAGCCTTGTAATTGCTCATCACATCTTCAAAGCTGAAATGGCTGATACCGTGGGTATCATAGATACACGCCTTGCTGATAAGCAGGTACAGCTTCATATCGTCATTTCGTGCTTCGGGGGTGTTCCTTTAACACCGCAAGCACTCGGTTTTCAATCGTTTTCAGGTTTCTCATTATAAGCCTCCCAAAATAGAAAGAAGGGGCGGAGTTTTTAAGCCCCGCCCCCGCAGAAGTTCTTACTTTTTTCTTTCTGTTACGGATCTGCAAAAAGATAAAGCCGCCTACGATAAAGACGACCAAAGCAATTCCGATGATCGCTTTCAGTTCCATCAGTTACCCTCCTTTTTCTTCTTTTCTTAAATCCGAGAATACCGCAGGCTGCTATGCCGGCTGCCGACACCCCGCAAGGACAAGCCAAAGACCGAGCTTGCTGTCATCTCCGGTTTTCGGCGTATCTCTCAGCTCGTTGTGCATTTCAACGACCGTGGTAGAGCCTGTCTGTACCGCAGCCTCCTTTGTCGGCAGGCAGGATATACATAGCGGAAGCCGAATTGTTCACTTCGGAAATCTTGTACTCGCCGATCCGCAGTCCTTCAAGGAAAAATCTCGCCGTTTTCATCTGTTTCAAGGGTAACATCATAGCCGTTTGCTCCGGTAATGCGGAAAGCGAAGCCTTCCACCTTTCCGTCAGACGATGTTTTTACGATTTTCAGGTTTCCACGCATAGGCTCGTTTGCGAAGCCTTTGCCCTCCGTGTTTTCCACCTGATAGGTCTTACCGTCCGTGTCGATGAATACCTCGTACACACCCTCGTCACGGATATACGAATCCGGGCTTGCTGATTCCAAAATGAAGTAGCGCCCATAGAGCAGATCGTTCATTTCATACTGCCCGATTTCCTTTTCGGTCAGTGTGCCAAGCAGTTCGTCCTCGCTGTCCAGCTCGCCGTTATCGTTGGAGTCCTTATAGACCTCAAACACAGCGCCCGTGAGCTTTGTATCGGTATATTCAGCGTCCACCTTCGTAAGAGCGATGTTGCCACGCACCAGCTTATTGACGATTTCAATCTCAACGACCTGCTCATTCTCTGAGATGTTCACATCATAAACCGTTTCATCAAGGACAAATCCGGTCGGCTGCTTGATCTCACGGATATACCAGCTTCCGTAAGGCACATTCTCAAAAGCGAAGCTGCCATCGTCGCCGGATACGGCGGTCATCAGGGCGTTTTCTTCGGTAAATTCCACATCATCGCTCTTAAACAGACCAATGAGCGCACCGCCGAGTCCCTCGCCGTTCTCGTCCACCTTTTTGCCGGACACCGAGCCATAAATCAGCTTGTTTTCCATCGGCTCTCCGTCATTTACGGCAATCACAACCGTTGCGGCTTCCTGTCCCGCATACTCAAATACAACGGGATATTTTTCGCCGCTGAGCTGATAACGCTCGTCCGTCGCAAGCTCTTTTACATAATAGCTGCCCAAAGGCAGGTCAGTCCCTACGGTCGCTCTGCCGTTTTCATCAAGCGTGATGATTTCAAGCAGACCGTCTTTCGGAATGGAAGTGCCGCTTGCGGACACAAGCTCCTCATCGGCGAACAAGCCGAAGCTGATATTTTTGATTTCTCCGTTATTGCCGATACCAAACAGCTCGTTTGTCTCCAGCGCTTTTTCAAGGCTGACCTCAACCTTCTGCCGTTCATTGACAAAGGAAGTCGCCGTTTCGGTCACGGCTACATCCTGTCCGGCGTAAATGAGTTCTACGGTATGGACTTCACTGCTCAGCACCATTCCATAGCCTGCCTTGACCTCCTTTACCTCATATTTTCCGAGGTAGAGTTCCTTGCTTTTTGCAAAGCCGGTTTCATCGGTCGTAACCGTATCGACCAGCTCGCCCTTGCTGTACCTCAGCGTACCGTCTGGCGTTACCACATCTTCGGCGGCACGGATTTCATAAACGGTATCGGGAAGCCCCTGTGTTTCATAGATCGGTTGATAGATAACGGGAAGCTCCTGCCCGTTTTCATCTGTCCCGCCGCTTACCAAAACGCCGAAGAATACCTCGCCCGTCTTTTCAATGCTGATCGTGCCTTTCTGCGGCATATTGGTCTTTTCAACTTTTATCACTGTTACCCCGCTTTCCTCAGAAGAATTTTCTTCTGCTACATCAAAATAGACGGGTGTGGAATCAAGGACATATCCATAAGGACTCTGTACCTCAACGATAGAGTAGCCCTGACCGTATGGCAGCTTTTCCGGCGTTACGAGCGAGCCGTTAGCGTCGGTATAGAAAGTGTCAACGGTTGTCGGGGTAGGATAGGTAAACTCCATCGTGATGAGATTGCCGGACGAATCATAAATCTGGAAGCCCGCACCCGCATAGGGAATGGTATTGCCGGTTTCTGCGTCCACCTTGACTACTTGGATATAGCTTTCAAAATTGCTGTTGTTAATCAAATAGCGGTAAGTCTGGGCGTCCTTTGCGATGAACACATCAAAATCATCCATCAGCTCCCTGCCTTCCCAGCCGGATACCTGATGGACGGTATATGTGCCGTAAGGCATATCCTTTGTCTGTGCAAAGCCGTTCTCATCGCAGATGAGCGTATCACGCTCGGATTCCTTTGCGTTCGCAAAAGAGCCTGCGGACTTGAGATACACTTCAAAAACTGCGCCTTCTTCGGGCGTTTCAATCTGTGTTTCGCCATCGTCCGTATGTTTGATAATGGCGATATTGCCCTTGATGACCTGTTCGTTAACATCATTTGCGGTCTGGTTATGCTCAATGGTATAAAGCTCCGGCTCTGCGCCGACCTTGTGGACGGTCGGATCAAGCAAATAGCCCTCGCTCGACTCCAGTTCCTTAATCGTCCAGTCCGCACCGCAGATATATTCTTTTGTGGTAAACTGACCGTTTTCATCGGTATAGTATTCGTCAATGAGCTGTTCGCCCTTGAAAATCCCGTATTTTGCGCCTGCAAGCGAGGCATTGCCCTGAGCCGTTCCCGTCTCAGCGTCGCTTTTTGTGACGGTAACGGTAAACTTCTTCAGGATATTTGTGAAATTGCGGGTAGTGACCTCATTCCACTTGACGGGTGCGGTCTGATCTGCGGGAATGACATAACGGATTGCGGTATCCACTTCCTCAATGGTGTACGGCGTTGTGCCGCTGATCAGCACATCTTCAAAGGTTGCCACACCGTTTTTATCCGTAACCGCATACTCGTCCACGGCAATGCCGGAGAGCGATGTGCCGTAAAGGTGGAAGGTAACGCCCTCATTGAAGTTATCCTCCGAGGATTTGATAACCTCAATATCGCCACGCTTCAGGGTATTGTTGAAGTTGACGGTCGCAACCTGCCCCGCAACTACGGTTACTCTGCGGGACTCCTGCGGCTCGTATCTGTCATATTCCTGCTCAGTTACGGTATATACTCCGGGCATTAGGTTATCGACCTGAATCTGACCGCCGTTTTCTGTCTTAACGGTTTTATCAATGCCGTTGCCCTGAATACGGAAGGAGATACCATCAACTTTTCCGTCCTCGCTGGTTTTGACGATCTTCGCCGAGCCGTAGGAAACCTTTAATTTAAGAAATCCCTTAACCGGATCATTGACCGTCTGAGCGTAGGTTACGGTATCCTGCACACCGCCGTTTGGTCCATAGATACCGTCCGTCCAAGTGATAACGCCTTTTCTCTGCGCCGTTTTCTCTGCGGTAATCGTCAGCCCGTCGCTCGGCGCTTTCTCGGCAGTAATCGTCAGCTTGTTTCCGCTTACGGAGAACTGAACGCCCGAATCATTGGACGAAAACTTATATCCCGAAAGGACATTGTTGCTGTCCGTCAGCGTAACGGTATATTTAGAGCCGTCCCATTCAAGCTCGATTTCCTGTGCGCTCCCCGGCGTTTTGGAAAGGAAGCTCGGAAGCTTGGAATGCTTCTGCACACTTGCCGCCATTGAGTTGTAGTAGCTCATAATCTTGTCGTAAAGAGGGTGGTTAGGACTGATCTGATCCAGAACAGCGTCCTTGCCGCCTGTGCTGACCTTGTTGAAGTTCTCGTCACGCTCACCGATCACGGTTTCCCAAATGAGAAGCTGTGTAGCGACTGCGTGAGCCAGCTTATCGCCGCCCTCGTTCTGAGAACGCCACGAGGTCGAGATTGTTCCCGTGTAGCCGTACTGGAAGATACGGCCGATGAACAGCTTAATATCGTCGGGAGAAATGGTGCTGTTATAGGACGAAGGGTAGTTGTCCCAAAAATCCTCGCCCTTTTTGGTAAAGCTGTCTCCGGTCTGCTGCGGGACGCCGATCTCAATGCAGTAGCAGATATTTCCGTTGTACGATCCCATCGCACGGACAGTTGTATAACGGGAAGTGCCTGTTTTCCAGCCGTTCATAAGGCTCAGGTTACTGTGTCCCCATTCGGCGTTGTAATTTGAGTCCCCGTCACGGGGATACGAGATAAGGTACACATCGTCCGTTTCCTCTGCGGCATAGGCAGTCGTACCAATCCCTACAAGGGAAGTCACGCACATCAGCGCCGCAAGAAACAGCGACATAATGCGCTTTGGTTTCTTAATTTTCATCTGAAATCCTCCTTGAAATGAAAAAACGCACCGTTTTTTCGGTGCGTCCTCAAAATGGAATATTAAATTTAAGCGTAGCCGATATAGATGTCGTAGATTCCGTCAGAGATTTCCTCCGCCCAAATCCATACGGCTGTAATTTCTTCGTCAGCCTTGTACCGATCTAAGCGACTGTGAATATCCCTTTCAAGATATTTGCAGTGCGCTCCGGCACGGATCGGATTATCCCAACAGTAAACCGCCTCGCTGTCTAACAGAAGCCCCACGCTCTGAGCGTAACCTTTTGCAAAGGAAATCCAGTAGTCGATGTCAAAGTCAGTTTTAGTTTCGCTCGTCGTTTCTTCCATTTCAGGCGGCTCAGGCGTTTCACTTTCTTTTTGCTATATCCGGCTGCTGTGTGGATACGGAATGTTCGGTCTTATCCGCTTTATCGGGTTGTTCGGCGGACTGTGCCGCCTGCCCGCTTTCAGAAACAGTCTGAGGCTGTTCGGAGCTGACCGTATCCGTTTCCGTTGTTTCTTCCTGCTTTTCCGGCTCTGATTCCTGTACGGCTTCAGGCGTTGTTTCAACCTCTTTGCTTTCCTTTCCCGCAGGTGCTTCGGATTCAGAGGTGCTTTGAACACTCTCCGAAAAAGAAAACGGCTGCGTCTCATCTTCATTCGGCAGGGCATTGTTGCAGCCTGCAAACACGATCAGCAAAAGAGCCAATAAAAAAACAATCGTTTTTGTTTTCATTGCGTTTCACTCCTTTTCTGCCGCCATTGTAATGCGAAACAGCGTTTCAAGCAAAGGTGTGAAACGAAGGTTAATCTTACATCATAGGGCATACCTCCTGTGTTTTTGGAATGGTGCGTTTTTCTGAGATAGATTGAGAGGTGAGATAGCTGTAATCAGGAGAGATAGTTTTATTCTTTCGGATAGTGAGATAGTTTAGGGGTTGGAGTGTGAGGAAGAGGGAAGAAGAAGAAAAACACACTCCGCCTTACCTGCTGTCACGCTCGGCACGGTTACGCAAAAACTTATTGTAATGCTCCAGCGCCTTGCAGACATACTCCTCCGTTTGGTTGATGGGGATATTTTTCGGGATCAGGCTTCGCACCCTGTCCCCACGCAAAACAATCTTCTCACGCTGATTCGGCTTTTCCTCGCTCATAATCGCAGAGATCGCCTCCGTAGTCAGCTTGCCTTCTTCAAAGAACTTCCGCATACGGATTGCCTGATCGTGGGACGGGGTACAGTCGTTCAAGTCGATTTCGTCCACCAAATCCCTCTGGCAGTCCTCGTTCAGATAGGACAGTTCAACGGCGGGGCGCATTTTAATCCTGCCCTCGTCTACAAATTCAAGCAGTTCGGGAACAAGGTTTGTAAGGCGCACATAACGCTGGATTTGTGTATTGCTATCTGTTGTTTCTGCCGCCAGCAATTCTCTTGATTTGCCCGTTAAATAATCGTGTCCCACTGGGACACCATTTTCTTTCTCGGTCTGCCTGCCTGTCTTTTCATAGCGTCAAGCCGCATTTTATATGCGTGGGCTTTTTCCGAGGGAAGTATCTGCGACCTTTGGTAGTTGCTCTCGACCATTAAAATCGTAGCTTCATCACGGTCGAGGTCTACTACCTCACATCTGAGCGTTTCAAATCCGGCAAGCTCACAAGCCTTTTTTTCGCCTGTGTCCTGAAATAAGCTCGTATCTGCCGTCCTCCTTCTGCCTTACGGTAGCGGGAGTAATCACGCCACGCTCTTTGACGCTTTCTACAAGCTGCGCCATATCCTCATCGTCTCGCACCTTAAACGGGTGGTCGGGGAAGTCGTCGATTTCCTCAAGCGGAATATCCCTGATTTTAGACAGCTTCGCTTCGTCCCTTTCCTCCTGAGAGGAAAACAGCTCATCGAGCGTGTTCGTGGGCAGCGTGAAGTCGCTCTTTCTGCCTGCCATCGGCTAACACCTCCTTTGTGAAACCGGCGTAAGCCTTAGACACCGGACTGTTTGGCTCGTAGGCGTAGATACTCGTCCCTTTAGAAGATACCTCTGCGGCTTTTACGGCTGCCGGAATCATTGATCTATATATCCTGATATGGTTGCCGAAATTCTCCCTGAGTGCTTCCACTGTGCTTTTCG
>VOFC01005036.1_pt1 | contig 21813 bp, 39 predicted proteins | sample 5384161 | NCBI WGS metagenome assembly VOFC01 (sample SAMN12384722, study PRJNA508395) | human gut metagenome | isolation source: healthy gut B | host: Homo sapiens | reverse complement strand
CACCAGCATCATGATGGTGCAGAGATAGTTAAAATAAAAAGGAGATATTTACTCGGTAAAGTAAACCTCTCCCCTTTTCTTTTTACGACTGGGCTCATTTACTCATCCCTTCAATTGCATAAGCTACCGTTTTATAGTTATCATCCTTGATGATCTTGGCAGTCCTGTTGCCACGCTGGTCAGCGGATTCTCTGCTACATTAACATGCAGTCCGGTGCCGGTTGCCAGTCTCTCTGCTAAATGACTTACCTGGGATGCTCCTCCGGTCAGATAAATGCCGTGACGGTAAATATCCGCTGCCAGTTCAGGGGGGTTCTCTCCAGTATCACCTTTTACATTATCAATAATCGGTATTAAAGTGCTCCTCCAGAGACTCGTCCACCATTCTTGTGGGAATCTCACGCTCCACCGGCAGACCGGTCACAATGTCTCTGCCGTATACGATGCACCCTTTCCTTCTTCTTCCAGTTCCTTCAGGGCAATCTTCACATTCTCAGCCGTCTTGCCACCGATGATCAGAGAGAATTCTCTTCTGACTGCCGCACGGATGGCATCATCAAATTTCATGCCGCCCACCTTGATCAGACGGCTCAGTACGATACCGCCCAGTGACAGGATGGAGATTTCCGTGGTCTCATAGCCGACATTCACCACCAGGACGCCCTGGGAATTTTTTACATCGATATCCAGACCCAGACCGTCTGCCACGGCCTTCTCCACTACCATGATCTTCTTGGCCTTTACGTTAGCTCCTTTGATCAGATCATAGAATGCTCTTTTTTCCACCTCGGTAACATCCGTAGGCACTGCAATGAAGAAATCAGAAGGCTTGGTATTGCCCCTTCTGAAGATCACCGATAAAATACTTTACCAGCGTCTCCATATTTTTGATATCCGCGATCACACCATTGGAAAGCGGATAAGAAATATGAATATTGCTGGGAGCTTTCTCATACATTTCAAATGCAGAGTTACCATAAGCAAATAAAGTATTCTTATTCTCGATGGCAATCATATTTTTTTCGATCATGATATTGTCATCATTGCGGTTATAGATCTTTATATTGTTGGTACCAAGGTCGATACCAAATGCATTGTTTGCCACTGTCGTTTTCCTTTCTTATATCATCTCAATAATTTTTGCTCTCTGAAGCTAGTATACCTGTTATCGCCAATAATAATGTGGTCTAACAGCGGAATATCCATCTGGTTTCCCACCTTTGCCACATTTTCCGTCAGCTCCCTGTCGGATCTGCTGGGAGTGGGATCTCCGCTGGGATGATTGTGCACGAGGATAAGACTGACTGCCTTGTCCTTTAACGCCTCCAAAAATATCTCTCTGGGAGAGATCAGTGCCATATTGACGCTGCCGTCCGACAGTTTCTTCTCCCGGATCAGCTGTCCTTTGGCATCCAGACAGAGCAGATACACACATTCGGTATCCCTGTGTCTGAGCTTTTCCATAAAATATTCCGCTACATGATCCGCTCTGGTGAAGCAGATCCCCTCTCTGGCTTTGGCCCGGCTCATCCTGTTGGACAGTTCGGCGATGCATTTTAATTTCACCGCTTTCACTATGCCGATGCCCCGGATCTCCATCAGTTCTTCCACACTCACATCATGCAGACCCAGCAGTCCTTCTCTCGGATAGGTGGCCAGTGCCAGTACCTTCTCAGCCAGCGCCACCGCGGAATCCTCCTTCGTCCCGGTTCGCAGAATCACCGCAAGCAATTCCGCCTCCGTAAGATTCTCCGGTCCGAACTGCAGAAATCTCTCATAGGGAAGTCCCCGGTCTGTATTTACCTGTACATTCTTCTTTAACGGGCATAAGTCTCCTTCTGCCTTCTCCGACGTATGATATCTAACGGATAAAACGATATACCACAAACGAAATGATCACACCGATCACACTCGCTATGGTAATATTGAACTCCAGCCCGAACGTAAGAATGATAAAACCAAGATTCAGTTCTACCGGACTGCTGAGTCCGAAATTTTGTCCGTAATTCAGAAAGGTACCGTCAAAGTAAGTTCCTATAAATCTGCCGATCACAAATCCGATCAGCACCAGTACAACCAAAACCCAATTAATTCTCTTCAAGGTACTTCCTCTTCTTTCTTCTGTGTACTCTTTCCATGGCTGAACAGTCTCCCCGTGAGCCTGTCTTCCATACGTCTTTTTAATACTATCACAAAAAGCTTCTTCTGTACACAAATTTAGTAGATTTTATTTTGCGCTTTTTCTACAGGATTCGTATTTTTCAATGTAGTTCTACATTGCTTTCCGGATCTGTTCTTCCGTCACAAGACCTTTTTGTACCAGTACCTGCAGGGATTTCAGAATGCCGAACTTGGCATGCTGCCAGGTCAGTCCACCCTGAAAATATACGGCATAGGGAGGCTTAATGGGACCGTCTGCTGACAGTTCAATGGAGGATCCGGATACGAATGCCCCGCTGCCATGATGACCTGTGCATCATATCCCGGCATATCCCAGGGTTCCGGTGTCACATGGCTGTCTACCGGTGCCGCTGCCTGAATTCCCTGGCAGAAGCCGATAACCCCTCAGGCTGACCGAAGGTCACTGCCTGAATGATATCGTGTCGGCTCTCACTGCCGTTCGGTACTACCGCAAAACCTAATTTTTCATAGACATTAGCTGCAAAGATCGCCCTTTAGTGCACCCGCCGTCACAGTGGGCGCCAGGAAAAATCCCTGATAAAAATCCTTCAGAATGCCAAGAGATGCTCCTACTTCCTTACCGAGTCCCGGGGATGTCAGACGGTATGCAGCATTTTCCACGCACTCCTTTTTACCGGCTATATAGCCGCCAATGGGAGCCAGTCCGCCGCCGGGATTTTTGATGAGGGATCCCACGATCATGTCCGCACCCACATCGGAGGGTTCCATCGTCTCCACGAATTCTCCGTAACAGTTATCCACCATGCAGATTACATCCGGCTTGATGCCTTTGATAAAGGTGATCAGCTCACCGATCTGCTGTACCGACAGGGTCGGTCTGGTCTGGTAGCCCTTGGATCGCTGAATCGTTACCAGATGAGTCTTCTCATTAATGTTTTCACGGATCTTATCATAGTCAAAGCTTCCGTCCGGCAGCAGGTCTACCTGGCGATAGGTTACACCGTATTCTGCCAGAGACCCTTTAGACGGGCGGATGCCGATGACTTCTTCCAAAGTATCATAAGGCTTGCCTACGGGGGACAGCAGTTCGTCTCCGGGTCTTAAATTGCTCATCAGAGCCAGTGCCAGTGCATGGGTACCACAGGTGATCTGAGGGCGCACCAGTGCATCCTCCGTATGGAAAGTCGCTGCATAGACAGCCTCCAGGGTATCTCTTCCAAGATCGTTGTAGCCGTAACCGGTAGTGCCCAACAGGCAGGCCTCACTGACCTGATGCTGCTGCATGGCATTTACCACCTTTAACTGATTGTATTCCGCGTTACTATCCACTTCATCAAAGCGGTCTCTTAAACTTTTCTCAATGGTGCAGCCGTAATCATATACGGTCTTGCTGATTCCCATAGACAGGTAGATCTCTTCATTACTGCTTCTCATAAATCTCTTTTTCTCTAATTCTCTGATCATGTATTCCAATATTTTCTCTTCGTTATAATCAAACCGGCCCTTGTCGATCCAGGTGACTTCACTCTCTCTGCGAAACCATGTCAGCTGTCTCTTGGCAAAATGCCTGGTGTCCCGTTTCAAGGTATAGACCGCATCTTCCAGGCTGCATTCTCCATCCAGATATTCCAGAATCTCCTTGATAGCCCAGTCCCTGCATGGACGTCATGCCCTTACGGCATCCCATATCCTTCAGTTGTCTTACCTCATCCACCAGACCCTGTGACATCATTTCATCGATTCTGTCCTCGATCCGTGCATACAGCTTTTCCCGGTCGTCCGTCAGCACAAAAATAGCTGAAATTATAGGGACTTGTCCGTTCTTTTTCCCTCTCGTTGTGTACAGAGATCGGTTCTCCTGTCAGTTCATAATATTCTAAAGCACGGATGGTTCTCTTGATATTATTGGCATGAATATTCTCCGCCGATACGGGATCGACCTTCTTCAGCATCTCATGCAGACTCTCCGGTCCCTGTTCTTCTGCCAGAAGTTCCAGTTTTTCGATATTCGGTGTTCTCTTCGTTTTCCGTAAAATCAATGCCCCGAAGCACCGCCTGAATGTAGAAATCCGGTGCCTCCCACCAGAATAGGGATATGGCTCCTGTCATATATCTGCTCCATACATTCCAGACAATGTTTCTGGAACACTACTACATTGAATTCTTCCCAGGGCTCCAGAATATCGATCAGATGATGGGGCACCCCCTCCATCTCCTCCGGACGGATCTTGGCAGAACCGATATCCATATGTTTATATACCTGCATGGAATCTGCTGACAGGATTTCTCCCGTTTATGGCTTTTGCCAGCGCGATGGACAGTTTTGTCTTTCCCACAGCTGTCGGCCCGGTCAGCACCACCAGCGGTCTCTTTTAATTCTGTATTACCGACATAATTTTTTCCTTACTCTTTTTATCATGCTATCCGTTATTCTGGGTACAGTTTGCAGCATCGATGGCAATGACCAGCATCAGACCCTCCAGTTCATCCTGTGGATCAGCAAAGTTAATAGTGTAGGTATCTCCCCAGTGAAACAGTTCCTTAGAGATATGGATGATACTGCTGCATCCATTGTATACATCATAATCCCATCCCAGAAAATCTCCCTCCACGCGCCAGCCGTTATAGTCGATCTCATATCTGGGCTTGAAAAAGAAAACTGTTTGCGGATTTCACCACGGACCCGGCCACCGATCTCGATTTCAAAGGCCGGAAGAAAGGTAAGCAGCCGCTGTCTGATCACTCCCAGTTCACGATTATTTCTGTCGTATACATGCAGCTGGTGTCCCAGGGAGAAAAACTCCGCTTTTACAAAGTATTTTGCATTTTCGTTCTCATCATAGACATCATAAGAATCTGTCCAGGAAAATACTCGTCTGTTTGATCAGTAAGCGCATTATACTATCCTCTTAAATTTCTTCTCCAGCTCTGTCTCCGTCATGGTAATAATAGTAGGTCTGCCGTGGGGACAGTTGTAGGGATTATCCAGTGTCAGAAGTTCGTCAATCAGCTGTCTCCGCCTCCTGAAGGCTTAACGGTTATTGCCTTTAACAGCTGCCTTGCAGGACATGGATGCGATCTTCTCCTCGATGACCTGAAAGCTTCCGCGGTTGCCGGTCTCCTGGGACAGTTCATCAAGCACTGCTAGGAACAGTTCTCTCTCACTGCACCCGTAGAGATCTACCGGTACACTACGGAGGGCATATTCGTTGCCTCCGAAGGCTTCGATCTCAAATCCCAGCTGTGTGCAAAAGCATCCTCATAAGTATGCAGAACGCCTTCCTCCTGCCCTGTCAGGCTGACAATAATCGCCGGCATCAGACGTTGGGACACCACACTCTTTTCATAAAACTGTTTCATCAGGCGTTCATATTTTACCTTTTCATGAGCCGCATGCTGGTCAATGATAAACAGCTTATCCTCGAACTGGATCAGCCAGTAAGTATCGAAGACCTGACCGATGATACGGTAGCGGCTGCGGTTCTGCATGGATAACAGTTTCTCCTCAAACAGATTCAACTGCTGGGTATTTTTTGATCTCCGGTTCCCGGCAGCTCATCCTCGACGATGCCGGGGCTGTCCGGAAGCAGTTGTTGTGGCCATCTGTTCCTGTACCGGGTTCTTCCTGTCTTCCGGCGGCACTGCCTCCACGAAGAAATCATCTTCCTGCGGTACGGCTGTGGTGCTGACTGCTTTGCTTCTGGTGTAACCGTACAGGACGGACTGCGTTTTTTTCACCTCACAGTTCCTGCAACACCCACTGTGGAGTTCTCTATTAGCTTTGGAGATACTGGTCTGTATACCTGCATGTCTTTCCTGCCAGACAGGTTTCTGTATAAATTCCCTCCGGTCTTTCGGAAGCTGCTTCATATTTGGCAGCCTCCATGACGCGATAGCTTTCTTCTCTCTTTTTTTCTAACACCTCCGGTGTGTGTTCCTTCCAGGAAGCTCTTCTCTCTTCCTGTTCTTTTTCTGGCTTGCCTTTTTCATCCTCCAAGGAAGCATCCGGGATCATCTCCCGGTTCCGCAGGGTGTTGCTGATTTTCTCGCTCAGCATTCTGGCAAATGCCATGCCGTCGGAGAACCGCACATCCATTTTGGAGGGATGTACGTTCACATCCACGGTCTCCGTATCCATGGTAATATGCAGCACGCATAGGGAATTTATGCTGCATCAGATACTGCTTATAGCCTTCCTCATGGCCTTGGCGATCACACCGCTGCGGATAAAACGACCGTTGATAAAATAGATCTCGAAGTTACGGTTGGAACGCACCAGTACCGGTTTGCCCAGATATCCTTCGACTTTGATGCCGTTCTCTTCAATCTGGATAGGCACCAGCTCTGCGGCAATCTCCCTGCCGTAGATCCGGTAAATTACCTCCCGCAGGTCACCGTTTCCGGAGGTATGGAATCTGGTCTGATTCCCCAGTACAAATTTGAAAGAGATATCCGGTCTGGACAGTGCCAGATGTTCCATCAGATCCGTAATATAACTACCCTCTGTGGCAGGCTGTTTTAAGAACTTCCGGCGTACCGGCGTATTGAAGAAACAGATTCCTCATGAGGAACGTGGTACCGTCCGGCGCGCCTATCTCATCGATGGACTGCTCCCGCGCCCCCTCTAATACCATGCGGGTACCCGTGAGATTCTCCTTTCGCTTGGTAATGATCTCCACACGGGAAACTGCAGCGATACTGGATAGAGCCTCACCGCGGAAGCCAGGCTTGCAATATGGTTCAGATCATCCGCATCCTCTATTTTGCTGGTGGCATGCCGCAGAAACGCGGTGGGCAGCTGATCTCTTTCGATACCGCAGCCGTTATCCGTCACGCGGATGAATTCAATACCGCCTTCCTTTGCCTCTACCGTAATCGCCGTGGAACCGGCATCTATGGCATTCTCCACCAGCTCCTTCACCACGCTGGCAGGTCGTTCTACCACCTCACCGGCAGCGATCCTGTCGATCGTCCGGGAGTCCAGTACATGTATTCCCATATATCTCCTCCCTTATACTTTCTAACCGTTCCAGCGGTTCTTCAGCTTATTCTGTAACCGGTACAGAGTGTTCAGTGCATCTAGCGGGGTCAGCGTCGTTACTTCGATCTCCGTCAGTTCCTTCAGCACATCCTCGTCCGTCACCGTATCAAACAGAGACATCTGCGCCAGATCCACTTCATCGTATTTTGGCTGTTTTTTTGCTTTCCCATCGCCCTTATTATCAATGGCGATACTCTGCACCTTTTCGGTGATATCATTGTCGGACAGCTGTTCCACGATCTTTGGCACGGTCAATGACCATATCTGGCACTCCTGCCAACTTTGCTACCTGGATACCGTAGCTCTTGTCTGCACCGCCCTTTACGATCTTACGTAAGAACACGATATCGTCGCCACATTCCTTCACAGCAATGCAATAGTTGTTGACATTGTTCATTTTGCCTTCCAGCTCGGTCAGCTCATGGTAATGGGTGGCAAACAGTGTCTTCGCTCCCAAAAGCTTTCGATTACTGATATGTTCGATCACTGCCCAGGCAATGCTCAGTCCGTCAAAAGTGGAAGTACCTCTTCCGATCTCGTCTAAGATCAGAAGGCTCTTGGAAGTGGCATTTCGTAAGATATTCGCCACCTCTTTCATCTCCACCATAAAAGTGGACTGACCGCTGGCCAGATCATCCGAAGCTCCCACGCGGGTAAAGATCCGGTCTACAATACCGATGTTGGCACTTCTGGCAGGCACGAAACAACCGATCTGTGCCATCAGCACGATCAGTGCCGTCTGACGCATATAAGTGGATTTTCCCGCCATATTCGGACCGGTGATGATGCTGATACAATGACTTCCATTATCCAGATAGGTGTCGTTGGCAATGAACATATCATTGGTGATCATCTGTTCCACCACAGGATGTCTGCCATCCTTGATATCAATGACACCTTTTTCATTTAACTTCGGGCGTACATAGTGATTGCGCTCAGACACCAGGGACAGGGATGCATAAACATCCAGTTTTGCAAGCGCCTTGGCAGTATTCTGGATACGTACCAGTTCCTGAGCGAATGGTATCCCTTATTCTGCAGAAAACATCATACTCCAACGTCTGGACTTATCCTCCGCATTTAAGATCGTATCCTCCAGTTCTTTTAATCTCGGTGTGGTATACCGCTCCGCATTGGCCAGGGTCTGCTTGCGGATATAGTCCTCCGGCACCAGATCCTTGTAAGAATTGGTCACCTCGAAATAATAACCGAATACTTTGTTATATTTTGATTTTGAGATTCTTGATCCCGGTACGTTCTCTGTCTTCTTCTTCCAGCTGGACCAGCCATTGTTTGCCGTCATGCTTGGCGGCACGCAGTCTGTCTATAGTCTCATCGAACTGATCCTTGATCATCCCTCCTTCACGAATAGATATGGGCGGTTCCTCAACGATTGCTTCGTCAATCAGCTGATAAATGTCCTCCAGTCCATCAATCTGCTCCCGGATTTTAGTCAGTTCTTCTTTTTTTTCAAAGGCAGACAGCACTGTCTTAATCGGCGGCAGCATCTGCAGAGAGTTACGAAAAGCGATCAGATCTCTGGGATTTGCCGTCTTATAAGTTACTTTGCTGAGCAGTCGTTCCAGATCGTAAACCGGATTCAGGTACTCTCTGATCTCGTCCCGGGAGATGGAATCCTGATTCAGTTCCTGGATTGCATCCAGACGCTTCTCCATCTCATCCTTATCAATCAAAGGCTGTTCAATATAATTTCGCAGAAGTCTGGCGCCCATGGCGGTCTTCGTCTTGTCTAGTACCCACAACAGAGAGCCTCTCTTCTGCTTCTCTCGAGAGTCTCTGTCAGTTCTAGATTTCTTCTGGTGGAGCTGTCAAATAACATGTATTTGCTGGTAAGATAGGGAGAAATATGAGTAAAATGTTCAAGATCCGTCTTCTGGGTATCATACAGATACTGTAACAGTGCTCCCGCCGCTAAAAAGTCCCGTAGGGAATTCCTCAACACCGAGGCCGATCAGAGTATTCACCTTAAAATGTCTCATAAGGATCCGCCGGCAGCCGTCATCATCGAACATATGGGATTCCAACGCATTGACGGGAGATATGTAAGCCAAGGGACTTTAAATCATTCACATCAAACCCACTGACTAAAAAAGCCTCGTTACAGATAATCTCCGAAGGTTCGTACTTCATCAGTTCATCATTTAATTTTTTCAGATCTTCGACTTCGGTCACATAATAATCACCGGTAGTTACATCTGCCGCAGAGATACCGATGCCATCCGGAGTATAGGCAATGCTCAGCAGATAATTATTTTTGCCGGCTTCCAGAGATTGTACGTTTAAGTTGGTACCGGGTGTCACCACACGGATCACTTCCCTCTTCACCAATCCTTGGCAAGCTTCTTCGGATCCTCCACCTGTTCGCAGATAGCCACTTTATAACCGCGGCTTACCAGTTTGGACAGATAGCCTTCCACGGCATGGTAAGGAATGCCACACATAGGAGCACGTTCCTCCAGTCCACAGCTTTTTCCCGTCAGTGTGATCTCCAGTTCTTTGGAAGCCACTATAGCATCGTCGAAAGACATTTCATAGAAGTCTCCCAGGCGATAAAAAAGGATGCAGTCCTTATACTGCTCCTTGGTCTCCATATATTTTTGCATCATTGGTGTCAATTCAGCCATGATTTTCTCCTGTTCTGTAAAAGGATACACGACAAAGCGGACACGCAAAAGCTTGCGTATCCGCATCTATCTTAGCACAAAATATTGAGGTTGTAAATTAAAGAACCCGTCCACAAATGATAGTTTTTGCACACTTACTGCAGCCGTGCGGCGCGCTCCAGTGCATCATCAATATGGGCACACACATTCTCTCTGCCGACCTTGTCCAGGAATCCGCTCTTCTCCATGACGTGCATGGGCTGTTCCCCTACATGGGACAGAATGATCTGGATATTTTTCTTTTTACAGTCTGCATATAGCTGTTCCAGATTATGCATAGCTGTGGCGTCAATGAGCGCTCACACTGCGCATACGCAGTACCAGGCAGTTCATTTTCTCATCTAATGTGATCTTCAGGATTTTGTCCGCTGCGCCGAAGAACAGAGGGCCGCTGACCTCATAAACCATAGTGTTGTGCGGTACGACTCTTAAGGACAGGCTGTCCGCATCATCCTCATCATCCACATATTTCCAGCCTTCCACTTCCGTCACATCGCTCATACGCTTCATGAACAGAATGGCTGCCAGCAGGATACCTACCTCAATGGCTACCACCAGATCAAACACAACCGGTCAGTACAAACGTGGTCACCAGAACGATAATGTCGCTCTTGGGTGCGGTCTTGCAGAGTCCTATGAATTTACGCCAGTCGCACATATTGTATGCCACCATGAACAGAATGGCTGCGATAGTAGGCATGGGGATCAGTGCCGCATAAGGCATCAGCACTACCAGTATTAACAGCAGTGTCACAGAATGTACCATACCTGCAATGGGGGTACGTCCGCCGTTTTTCACGTTGGCTGCGGTTCTGGCAATGGCTCCGGTAGCCGGAATTCCTCCGAACAATGCGGAAGTAATGTTGCCGGCACCCTGGGCGATCAGTTCCATGTTGGAGCGATGTCTGCTATTCACCATGCTGTCCGCTACCACACAGGAAAGCAGAGACTCGATAGCCGCCAGAATAGCGATGGTGAAAGCATCCGGCAGGACATTCTGTACGGTCTTCAGGCTGAAGGACGGCAGAGAAATTGTCGGAGCTTATTGGAGATCTCATACAGATCTCCGATGGTGTTTACATTCATATTAAGCAGTGCTACCATGGCACTTCCCACCAGTACTGCAATCAGTGAAGGGGGAATCTTCTTGCAGAAGCCCGGCAAATACTGCCATACGATCAGGATCAGCAGACTGATCACACCCACCAGAAGGGCCTGCAGATTGGTGGTGGATATAAACTGAAATACCGCTTTTAATTTGTCCATGGTCTCGATCAGCGGCTCTTCACTGACAATGGTCAGTCCCATGAAGTCCTTGATCTGTCCGATAAGAATTGTCACAGCAATACCTGAGGTAAAGCCCGTGGTAATGGTATAAGGGATGAACTTGATCAGATTGCCCAATCGGAATAATCCCATCAGAATCAAGATCACACCGGCTAACAGTGTCGCGATGATCAGACCGTCCATACCGTTCTTCGCCACAATACCGGCTACGATAGTGGCAAATGCCGCTGTAGGCCCGGCGATCTGCACACGGCTGCCCCCTAAGAAAGAGATTACAAAACCTGCGGTGATTGCTGTATAGATACCCTTTTCCGGTGTTACTCCGGAAGCCAGTGCCAGTGCAATGGATAAGGGCAGGGCAATGATCGCCACAATGATACCTGCGATCACATCTTTTACAAACTGTTCTTTTGTGTAGCTTTTCATCACAGAGAAAAGCTTGGGTTTTAGTTTTTCCATAACAATCTCCTCAATATAATCTCCTCAGTAAAAAGACCCGTGAAATTATAAAATTTTTATAAAGTCACACGAGCCTTATCATAGCTCTATTTCGTTTAAGCTTGGCAAGACTTTTTTATTATTTTAAACCTATCCTACAATACGGTTTTTCCGTTATTTTTGGCAGTATATAATTTCCGATCCACAGAAGTAAACAACAGATCCATCTGTTTATCTGCCTCATAACGTTCCATTCCACCGCTGATGGTAATATCCGTCTGTCTGGTATTCTGGGAATATCTCCTTAAGCCTTCCTGGATATTCCGGAATGAATGCAACACCTGTTCCCGATCATCCTGTTCAAACACCAGCATAAACTCCTCGCCGCCGAACCGGGCTGCGATTCCTTTTCCCATCATTTCCTCCAACATCAGTCTGCCGGCTTCCCTTAGCACATCATCACCGTATCCATGTCCATAGGTATCATTGACTACTTTAAAATCATCCACATCCATCAGTATGATCCAGAAGCTCTTCTCCTGGCTTGCATATCCATTCATCCACCTGTTTTACCAGATAGCGTCGATTATACAGCCTAGTCAGTGGATCATGGTTCGCTGCAAAGTTCAGATCCTCACTCAGACTCAGCAATTGCTTTCGTTGTTCCTCGTAACTTCTGAGCAATTCAAATATCATGGCAAATACAGACACTCCCACAATAACAAAAAGGATCCGAGCGTAGTTCCGATCTTACCCGCTTCATCCATACTTCTCCATCTGGAAGGACGTTCAAAGCTGATCATCATGATTACAAGATATTCCAGCAACGTGACCGCAAAAGAAACGATCACCACATTTCTCGGGAAAAATATCGCCAGTCCAACGACCCCAGGACCAGATATACGATAGAGGCATCCCCGTAGCAATAATACAAATAAGGAAATTCAAACCATACAAGTATTAATATGATCAAGACCGCCGGTATTTGCACCTTTTTCGTAGTCCATCCGATAATGCCGATGATCAGGATCATCAGCAGGCATACTCCACAGAGTATGGTGGGTAGTTCCGTCCCGTGAATACAGAAATTACAGATTGTTCCGATCAGATTTGCAGTGCACGCCGTTATCGTCAGAATCTGATACATTTTCAGGACATGTTCTGTTCCAGTTCTATTCTTTTTACCTTCTCTTGTTCTTCCATTTTGATTTCCTTTTTAATCTGTCATATTCATGACTAAACCATATGCCCCATATAGTAAAAAATCCATGGCATTCATCCAGTGAAACATTCACAAGCTTTCCCACCAGTGATGCATCTCCCGGAAAATGTACCAGCGTATTATTTGACATTCTTCCGGTCACTAAGGAACTGTCATTTTCATTGATCTCTTCTACCAGCACATCGCAGGTCTGTCCCTGATACCTGGATACCTGTTCCCTGGCAGTCTCCTGCACGGTCTTAAGTACCCGGTCAAACTGTTCCTTCACCTGCTCCTCTGGCACCTGCTCCATGGCTGCAGCCGGAGTACCGGTACGTTTGGAATAAATAAAGGTAAACGCATTGTCATATTTCACACGGCGGATCACATCAATGGTCTCATCCACGTCTTCTTTCGTCTCTCCCGGAAAGCCTACGATAATATCCGTGGTAATAGCCATATCCGGGATCTCCCTGCGGATCTTCTCCGCCAACTCCAGATACTGCTCCTTGGTATAACGACGGTTCATGGCTTTTAAAATCTTCGTGGAACCGGACTGTAAGGGCAGATGCAGATGTCTGCAGATCTTTTTCGAATGCTTCATCACCTCAATGAGTTCATCCTCCGACAGATCCTTGGGATGGGAAGTCATGAATCGGATCCGCTCCAGGCCTTCGATCTTCTCCACTTCCTGCAGAAGCTGTGCAAAGGTAATGGGCTCCTCCAGATTCTTACCGTAGGAATTCACATTCTGTCCGAGCAGCATGATCTCCACCACACCATCTGCCACCAGGCCTTCAATCTCCCGAATGATATCCTTCGGATTACGGCTGCGCTCCCTGCCGCGGGACATAGGGGACAATACAATAGCTGCAGAAATTATTGCAGCCGAACATAATATTGATACCGGATTTGAAAGAATATTTTCTCTCTACCGGCAGATCTTCCACGATCTTGTCCGTATCCTTCCAGATATCAATGACCATTCCCTCATTTTCAAACAGGGAGCATAACAGCTCTGCGAATTTGTAAATATTATGCGTTCCGAAGATCAAATCAACGAAGCGATAACTGGTCTTAATCTTCTCGATCACGGAAGGTTCCTGCATCATACAGCCGCACAGGGCGATCTTCATATGGGGATTTTTCTTCTTGTAGCCGTTCAGTACCCCAGTCTTCCGTAGACGCGCTGATTTGCATTGTCTCTCACCGTACAGGTATTGTAGATCACGAAATCCGCATTTTCGTCCTCAATGATCTCATAGCCCACTTTCTCCAGAATTCCCACCAGTTTCTCGGAATCCCTGGCGTTCATCTGACACCCGAAAGTCGTCACGCAGCAGGTCGGCTTTCTGCCCAGCTTTTCTCAAGCTTTGCCACATGACCGGAGGCTTTCTCCATAAAATAATACTGTCTCTCCGTTTCGTTCATTTGTGTTACATTTGTCATATAAAAAATATTGCCTTTCTAAACATCGGTATCTATTATCTGTCTGCGTATTTTGCTGCAATGGCGATCAGCAGTTCCGTAGTCTTTTCCATGGACTGTACGCAGGCGTACTCGTATCTGCCGTGGTAATTCTCTCCACCTGTGCACAGGTTCGGACAGGGCAGCCCCATAAAGGACAGTCTGGCTCCATCTGTACCGCCGCGGATCGGAGATACTTTGGGCTCGATCCCCAGTTCTTCCATGGCAGCTTTCGCGTTGTCGATCAGATGCATGTGCTGCTCCATGATCTCCCGCATGTTATAGTAAGAATCTTTCACATCTACCACAGCAGTGCCTTCCCCATACTTCCGGTTCAGGAAATCCGCACAGGACATAAACAGCTCTTTTTTCTGTTCAAACAGCTGTCTGTTATGATCACGGATAATATAGTCCGCAGTAGTTCCTCCACATTGCCGCATTAGGGCATCCAGATGGAAAAGCCCTCATAGCCTTCGGTATACATTGGATTCTGCTCCACCGGCAACAGCTTCTGGAACTCCTGCGCGATCAGAATGGCATTTTTCATTTTACCTTTGGCGGAACCCGGATGCACACTCCTGCCATAGACATGGAGCTTTGCTCCGGCTGCATTAAAGTTTTCATATTCCAATTCCCCCAGCGCTCCGCCGTCTACGGTATACGCATAATCCGCACCGAACAGCTTCACATCAAAATGATCCGCTCCGGCACCTACTTCCTCATCCGGGGTAAAACCAATGCGGATCTTGCCGTGCTTTTTCTCAGAATGATTTAACAAGTCTTCCGCCATGGTCATGATCTCAGCCACACCGGCCTTGTCGTCCGCGCCAAGCAGCGTCGTTCCGTCCGTCACGATCAGATCTTGTCCCACATAATTTAACAGCTCCGGGAAATCCGCTGTCTTCATAATGATATCCTCTGCTGCATTCAACACGATATCTTTTCCATCGTAATTCTCCACGATCCGGGGATTTACGTTGGTATCCGTCACCGCCGGAGAGGTATCCATATGGGAAATGAAGCCAAGTACCGGAGCTTTCTCGCAGCCTGCGGATGCAGGAACGGTGGCATAGACATAGCAGTGCTCCCTTATCATAAGTGATCTCTGTGGCGCCCATAGCCTCCAGCTCGCTCACCAGCAGACCTGGCCAGATCATGTTGTTTCATGGTACTGGGGAGTGGTGGTGCTTTCTTCACTGGACTGGGTATCGATCTTTACATATCGTAAAAAGTTTTCAATGGTCTTGTCCATAATCTCACTCCCTAACGTTTCTACACAAATACAACTTATCCGGGCATGTTCTTCTCTCAAATTCGAATAGCCATACTTTATTTATCATATCATGGTGGCCGCATCGCTTCAATATTTAATTTTATTTAAAAGTAATTTCGGCGTGATCGTTCAGAGCTTATAGGTTCTTATTTCCCGGCAGATTCCCTGCGACAGCGTCAATACCGCCAGCAGATTCGGTACTGCCATCAGTCCGTTACAGATATCCGAAAATCCCACACTGCTTCCAGCGAGCAGACCGCCCCAAAAAAGGCAACCAGTCCATAGCCCAGGCGATACCACCCTGTCCGGCGACTATTTCCAGCCAGATACTCAAAGGCTTTCTCCCCCTGATATTCCCAGGCAATAATTGTAGCAAATGCAAACAGTACAATAGATTGTGCAAGCATCCATTCCCCCGTTCCCTGCCGAAAGTGGCTGAAAAACAGCGATCATGAGCGCTGTACCGTTCAGGAGCTCTCCCCGGGGGTCCCTCTGCCCCAGCATACCACTGGCCGCAATGGCAAGCCCCGTCAGAGAGCAGATCACAATGGTATCAATAAAGACACCCGTCATGCTGATATATCCCTGATGCACCGCATCTGGTGTATCTGCACAAGCCGCACTGATTCCCGCCGCTCCGAGTCCCGCTTCATTTGAGAATACACCTCTGGAGACCCCATAGCGCATCGCCATTCTGCCGGAATGCCGGAACATAAGAATCCCTGCCGCCCTCCTGCCATAGCTTCCGGGCAGAAAGCACCCATAAAATCTGCAGCAATTCCTGACGGTAGATTATGGAAATGCGTAAAGATCACCATGCCTGTTCCGAAAAAATAAAATACTGCCATACAGGGCACCAGATATTCCGTGACCTTCTTGCTATTTTATCGATTCCTCCAAGGATCACCAGAATTGTAAAGATACCAAGCGCCAGTCCTGTCACTATCCTGCCGACTCCAAAAGTCACAGCCAGTGCCTCCGCAATAGAATTTCCCTGTGTCATATTTCCCATGCCGAAGGAAGCCAGCACTGCGAATGCTGCAAACAGCACCGCAAGGATCCGCCCCATACGTCTTTACGGAAATGCATTTTGCAGTACATACATCGGACCGCCTGCCGGTTCCCCCTTTTGGTCTTTGACACGATACCTGACACACAGTGTGCTTTCTACCAGTTTGGTCGACAGCCCGATGATCCCGGACAGTAACATCCAGAACAGAGCGCCCGGCCCTCCCAGTACCATGGCAGTGGCTACCCCTACAATATTTCCCGTGCCTATGGTGGCCGCCAGTTCCGTGGTCAGGGAAGAAAACGAAGAAACCCCTTCCCCTCTGTGCCTATCCGGCTCTTAGAATGGAACACCAGCCCAAGTGCCGTCAACAGATTCTTCAAGGGAAGAAATCGCAAGCTAAGCATCAGATAACAGCCGGTTCCCAGCAACAAAAAAATAAGCCAGGGTCCCCATATGATCCGGTCTGTCTGCTGTAAAAAAAGCCTTTTATTCTGTGTGATCATAAACAGTCTATCTCCCCGACTTATTTTTCTAAAATATATTCTTTATTTTTCTATTTTATACCGTTGCTATCACTGTCCGGCTGCTTTTCCGGGATTCCTGTATTTCCGGAATGTATTTACTGGATATCCGGCAGAAAACCCGGTATCTTTTCTGCGATCTCACGGATCCCGAACAGATATCCGATGCCTTTCTCCAGTTGTCCTTCGGAAGCATTGAGCAGTGTTGCGGTCAGATGCAGCTTATGCTCTCCATATGCCAGATCACACGAATACTCACCGTTGTCGTTTTCCATGGTCATCTGGTCCTCGCTTCTATTTCAGCTTCTTTATCCCACATGATCTGTGCATTGGTATCATAAGGTGCCTCTCCTTCGATTTCAATATAGGTCCCGGAATTATAATCATGCAGATAGGACTGCATATAATCAGTGATAAAATAAAAAGGCGCATCTGCACCGATATCATCCCAGATAACAGGTTCTGTCTCATCTTCCAGCACAACCTTCATGGCATAGAGTGTTCCGGTCTCGGAATCCACGACACACTCTATACTGACTCCCGTAACCTCCTCTTCCTTCATGCGCATACAGATGTCATAGGCCATGATCGCGACTCCATCCGACAGCTTTTCATCATACAAAATATATCGTTTGATGGAAATATGATCTGTATCCATATTTTTAAAAAAATAATCCTCCGGGATCACTCCCATATCCTGAAAAGTGTAATTCCATTCCGTATTTAAAATATATTCATCGATCAGACCATATATTTCACCATCTGTTGCAGCTTCATAATCCTGTTCAGAGATATAGTACTGTTTTCCCAAAGCGATACCGTCTGCCAGATTTTGAAGTCTGCGCACGGTGTCTGTCTCATACTCTTCCTTCCAGACGGTATAATCCGTTCCTGTATTCGATATACTGACTGACCCAGTCAGCCTGCTCTTATCCTGCAATTGTAGCAACCCTTCCGGTCCTGCGAATGCAAATACGATCAGCACGAGCAGTCCGCCCATACATAGTAGGAAATTGCGCCTGTTCTTATTCTCCTGTTTTTTCATATTCCGCCTTTTGCTCCCCTGTTGCTTTTATTTTTTACAGCATGTATTTCCCCGGGAAAATATAACCGCATTACCGTGCCTTCTCCAAGCTTGCTGTCAATCTTCAGTTCCCCCTGATGCAGGGTAATGATCTTCTGACAGAGAGCCATTCCGATACCGGCTCCGCCCTCCTTGCGGGATCTGGACTTATCCACCATATAAAAAGCCTCCGTGATCCTCGCGATCTCTTCCTGCGGGATCCCCCTGCCGTTGTCTACCACCTTGATCTCATATCCCTGTGTGCGCTTACTTCCTTCATCAGGATAAATCCGCCTTCTTCCACAGCCTTTACAGCATTATCCAGCAGATTATATAACAGTGACAGAAGCAGATCCCTGTCACCTAAATCACCCCTCTTTCCAGATTGATCTTTCCCCGGATCCCTTTGCGTTCAAAGGGGATCCGCATCGTATCCCGGATATTTTCCTCCAGTTCTTTCGTCTGAATCTTCTTGAATTCCAATTCCTGTCTGTCCATTCCCACCAGCTCCAGCAATTTGTGAGACAGACTTTCCAGACGTTTTCCCTGACTGAAAATATAATAGGTGGCTTCGCCCGCTCCTGTTCTGTCAGTTCATAGGAGTTCAGCATATCCGCATATCCGATGATAGAAGTCAGCGGTGTCTTGAGTTCATGGGCAAATGCCGCCGTAAAATCTTCCTTCTGTTTTGCTTCCAGCTCTTTTTCCTCCATCTGGCGTACCAGTCTGTCCGTCATCCGGTTAAAGCTTCTGGACAGTTCTCCGATCTCATCTGCACCCTGATAGACAGCTCTCTTCTCAAGATCTCCTCCTGCAATCCTTCCCGCAGTGCGGTTTAACTGCTCTATGGGCCGGGTCAGATATCTGGACAGCAAAAAAGCTGCCAGACCACCGATCACCAACAGACCTGCCAGCGCGATACCATATTGCCGCATCATACTACTCCGCTCTTCATAAATTCCGCTCAGATCCTTCAGGATCCCTAGATATACCGTATCTGCCGAATCCGTCGCCTGATCTGTGATAATGCTGAGCAGATAATAACACGTTCCTACCTTGCGGACACCGTAGACCTGATCTGCACCGGGATCCATAGTCCGGAGCATTTCCTCCGCAAGCCTCCTGATCTCATCCTGCGGCAGCTTCAGGCTGCCCTCCAGAGTGATCGTGCCATCCGTTTCAAGGATCATACATTCCGTACCGTCTGATCCGTCATCCGTTCTGTTGCGGAATTTCCTGCCTGTATCCCCGCGAATTCTGCTCCGTATTTTTCCATGTTCTGATACACCATATCATATATGGTCTGAAAGAGCAGATTCTCCCGTTTTCCCTGCTCCGTCTCCCGTTCTAGCATACGGTCAAAATAGGAAGACAGCATGAAAGCTTCCAAACAGCATGAAGGCTGCCGTAAGAAGTGCTGTGATGGAAAAAAATAATTTATACGTGAACTTCATTCAACCGATACCCCACTTTATATACTGCTACGAATATATCTTCCCAATGCAGTTTTTTCTTCAGCCGCTGTACATGCAGGTCCACCGTGCGGCTCTGTCCCATATATTCACCGCCCCATACGGTCTCGTATATAGTCTCCCTGTACAAAGCCCTGTTTTTATTTCTTGCAAACAATAACAGAAGATCAAATTCCTTCGGTGTCAGATAGATTTCTTCTCCATCCAGTGTCACTCTGTGGGATGCTGTATCTATAGTTACATTGTTGACCTGTATCATCGTCTCCGTCTTATGATATCTGCGCAGCACTGCCTCCACTCTGGCAAGCAGCTCTACGATCTCGAAAGGCTTGGGCAGATAATCATCTGCGCCCATGCGGAGCCCTTTCACTTTATGTTCTGTAGAACCCAGCGCCGTCAGAAAGATCACCGGAAGCTCACAGGCTTTCGCATAATCCATCAGTTCATAACCATTGATTCCCGGCAGCATGATATCCAAAAGTGCCAGATCGAATTTCTCCCGCTCCATAAGATCCGCTGCGGTCTGTCCGTCCGGTGCCCAGGTGCACAGATAACCGGCTCTGGTCAGATTGATCCGGATCATTGATTAGCGTCGGCTCTTTCAAGCATCTTCCGCAATTAATATCCACATTTCTTCTGCCCCATTTCATTCTATAAATCGCACTCTGCATCCTGCTTCGCAGCCGCTTGTTTTATAATACGATTTCTCCGTGCTATCGCTCTCGAAATCGTAACAGACATTCTGTCCTCTTCCCAAGCTATGCTCACGAATTCGTGCTATCGCACTCTGCATCCTGCTTCGCAGGATATTCGTTCGCTAATAAATGTTTTACGCAGCCGCTTGTTTTTCTTTTGCACATATTTATATTATAGCATATCTCATCTTTGTATCCAATTTGTATCATCTATTTATTCGGCACTATTTTTTCGTCCGATCATACCATATATTAAATGAATTATAAAGGATTGCTATGCTTTTGAAGAACATTTTGCCATGGCCTATGTTCCCCTGGCAGCATTTCACCAAAATGTATGAGAATCTGGAAAAAAGGCTACCAGGCGGGTACCATTTTTCCGCGAGCTTGACAAACCTTTTACCGGAAGGAGATGCGTAAAATGAACAGCGAAGAAAAAAAGCTGCACGACATCGGCATTGCCGACTTCGTTCTGACAGATCTGATGCTGTATCTGGACACCCACCCTTCGGATCAAAAAGCCATGGAATACTTCAATCACTACGCACGGATCAAGACACAGATGGAGCGGGAATTCTCCAGAGAATATTACCCCCTGCGGAAAGGATCTGGCAGAAAGTAACAAGGAGTGGCGTTGGGGCAACGCCCCCTCTCCCCTGGGAAGGAGGCTGTAACTGATGTGGAGTTATGAGAAAAGACTACAGTTCCCTATAAATATCAAGAGAGCCCAACGCGAAACTGGCCCAGGTCATCATCTCCCAGTACGGTGGCCCCGACGGGGAAATGGGTGCCAGCATGCGTTATCTGTCCCAGCGATATTCCATGCCTTATAAGGAAGTTGCCGGACTGCTGACTGATATAGGGACCGAAGAACTGGGGCATCTTGAAATGGTTGCCACCATCGTTCACCAGCTGACCCGTGACCTCTCCATGGAAGAGATCGAGAAAAGCGGATTTGCCAATTATTATGTGGATCACCTACCATTGGTGTCTGGCCTCAGGCAGCAGGCGGTGTGCCCTTAATGCCTGTGAATTTCAGGTAAAAGGAGACATCATCACAGATCTGCACGAAAGTATGGCTGCGGAACAGAAAGCCCGCTCCACCTACGACAACATTCTGCGCCTGATCAAGGATCCGGATGTCTGTGAACCCATCAAGTTCCTGCGGGCTCGCGAAGTCGTCCATTACCAGCGCTTCGGAGAAGCCCTCCGTATCACCCGAGGACCACCTGAATGCAAAGAACTTCTATGCCTTTAACCCCGGTTTTGACCGCTGTGAATCCTGTGACAATTAACCCTTCCACAAAAAGAGAATCCCTCACACAAAGAGGGATTCTCTGATCATGATCTTATTCCACATTAAATACCAAGAAAAACTTTTTACGGTATCCTTCATTTTATCCACATCACACTGCGTATCATGAAGTATGGGTGCGGTACGGATCTCTTCGATTGCTCAGGGCACCTTCACCTTAGCAATTTTGGATAATTCATCAACCAGTTCAAAATCGCCCATC
>VOFC01004721.1_pt1 | contig 21834 bp, 32 predicted proteins | sample 5384161 | NCBI WGS metagenome assembly VOFC01 (sample SAMN12384722, study PRJNA508395) | human gut metagenome | isolation source: healthy gut B | host: Homo sapiens | reverse complement strand
CGCAGATGACCTTGATGTCTTGTTGTAGCCGTGGGCCAGTGCCGCCACGGCAGAGATGTCCGCGATCTTCAGGTTGGGGGTTGGCGGGCGTCTCCAGATACACTCGCGCAGGTGTTGGGCTTCAGCGCCTTGCGCACGGCATCCAGGTCGGAGGTGTCCAAAGCGTGACCTCCACGCCGTAGCGGGTCATGCCGTGGTTCAGAAGGAGAAAAGGTGCAGCCGTACAGAGTGCCGTCGGCCACGATATGCTTGCGCCGGCGCCGGCTACGGTCCACAGCGCGGAGGAGATGGCACCCATGCCGGAGGCGGCGGCCACGCAGGCCTCACCGCTTTCCAGGGCAGCGACCTTGGCCTCCAGCACCGAGGTGGTGGGGTTGGACAGGCGGGTGTAGATATAGCCCGCTTCTTCACCGGCGAAGCGGCGGCCGCCCTGCTCGGCGGAATCAAAGACGAAGGTGGAGGTCTGGAAGATCGGCGTGGACAGTGCGCCGTACTGGGTGTCCCTTCACGTTTCCGGCGTGAATGGCTTTTTTGTACCGAAGCCGCAATCCTTGTTCAGCATGGGTCGTCCTCCTTGCACTATAATGTAACAATAAAGTGTACAGGGACCATACGGCCCCTTTGCCATAAAGGGTAACATATCTGAACCCGACGGTGGTAGCGGCAAAAATGCGCCAGCTCGCTATCAATTGGAATTGTAGCTAAAACAGATAATTTCGGAATATATTTTTTGTGCAGAATGCTGGTATTGCGGGGAAATCGCAAAAATACGTTTTATGCGGAAATCAGAGAGTGCGCCCGGTGTCCGCCGGGTACATGCAGCTTACAGGAGGTCATCACCATGAAGAAGATCATTTCCACCACCAACGCTCCCGCTGCCATCGGTCCCTACTCTCAGGCCATCGACTGCGGCAACTTCCTTGTCACCTCCGGTCAGATCCCCTTCGATCCCGCCACCGGCGAATTCGTACCCGGCGGCATCACCGAGCAGACCCGTCAGGTACTGACCAACATCAAGGCCATCCTTGACGGAGGCCGGTCTGACCATGGACAACGTGGTGAAGACCACAGTGTTCCTGCAGAACATGGGCGATTTCGCCGCCATGAACGCCGTCTACGCTGAGTTCTTCACTGAGGGCAGTACCCTGCCCGCAGCGCCGTGGAGGTCGGTGCGCTGCCCCGGGGCGCGCTGGTGGAGATCGAATATCCGGCACGTCGCCGATCAGCGGCAGCGTCATCAGCCGGTCATCGCCGTAGCCGTCCGGCAGTACGCCGCTGCCGGTGGAAACGCAGTCCGTGTGGGCCATGACATTGTAGGCCGTGGCGCGGTCGCTGACGGACACTACCCGGTCAAACTCCGCGCCGGTGCCTACTACCGCCTCCTCGGCGAAGTGGTAGTTGCTGTCCGACTGGGTAAATACCGCGTAGGGGGGTAGGCATACAGCTGCTCCAGGCGCACGGCGCGTTCGCCGGACAGGGGGTGGCCCTTCCGCAGAAACACCCGGGGGCGGATGTCCACCAAAGGCTGGAACGTCAGGTTCTTCTCCCGCAGGATACGGCCGATGAAATGCTCTGTCATGTCCGACACGAAGATGATGCCGAAGGCGCTGCGCCGCGCCGTCACCTCGTCGATGACCGCCGCCATCTCCATCTCCTTGAAGCTCACCTGGATATGCGGCTCGTCCAGCAGGTGCAGGAACTCCACGAATGCCTTGGCGCAGAAGGGATAGCGCTGTGATGCCACCGACAGGGATACCCGGTCGGCAGCCCGGCGCTCACTGTAATAGCGCTCCAGCTTCCGGCTGCGCTCCACCAGCGGCGCGATCTGCGCCGTCAGCTCCCGGCCCTCCTCCGTCAGCGTCACGCCCCGGTTGGTCCGCAGAAAGATGGTCACGCCCAGCTCCGTTCCACCTCGGCGATGGCCGCCGACAGGGCCGACTGAGACAGAAACAGGTTCCGCGCCGCCCGGTTCATGGACCCGCAGCGGTCCACCTCCAATATGTAGCTCATTTGCAACAGTGTCATCGCGCCGCGCCCCTTTCCCGCCGTTTCTTGCCTTTACTATACCAAAACCGCGCCCCTGTAAATAGAATTGACAGATATACGGCCCATCGTGTATAATCGCCGGTGATATACCGTATATATTGCTCTATATAGGAGGCGTACTATGAAACGAGTTATCACCGTCCTGTTGGCGGTCCTGCTGGCTCTGTCGCTGGCGGCCTGCGGCAGCGGGGTCGAGACAAAGAAGCTGGCGGGCACCTGGACGTGTACGATCGATGTGACTGACCGCATGAACGCGGCGGCGGAGCAGGCGCTGGGTCTGTCCGCGGCGGATGGCGCGGCGCAGATGCCGCTGCAGCTGGTCCTCACCGTGACCGAGGGATGGCGCCTATACCCTCCGCTACGACAGCGACGCCGTCCGCACGGCGCTGGATGCCTATGCCGCGGCGCTGCACCCGGCGGCGGTGGAGAGCGTCTATGCCGCCGCGGAGGAGCAGGGCCTCTCCCGTGAGGAATACGACGCGGCCATGGAGAAGGCCGGCATCACCATGGACGATATGGTGGCGGCCATTTTTGCCGGGGTGGACGAGGAGGAGCTGCTCTCCCTGCTCACCGGCCGCAGCGCCGCGATCACCGGCTATTGCAGGGCGGAGAGCGGACAGCTGTATCTGGCGGATACCGCCGCCGACCTGACCGAGACGGCGGACTGTCTGAGCTATACCCTTTCCGATGGGACCATGACCTGGACCGACGCGCAGGGCGAGCTCAGCAGCCAGCTGACGGAACAGGAGCAGGAGCTGCTCCGCGTGCCCCTGACCTGGACGAAGCGGGAGGAGAGCAAATAAAAAAGAGCGCCCTGTAGGGCGCTCTTTCCTTTGCCTCATGTTCAAAAAAAAAAAAAAATCCAGCTCCGTGCGGGTGCAGACCTCCTTGATCTTGGCCTGCAGGCGTTTTAGATCCTCGAAGGTCTCCGGTTTTTTGCTGCTGTCCCGGAGCAGGGCGGCGGGGTGATACAGCGCCGTCATCAGGCAGCCATCCTCTCGAAGAACTGGCCGTGCTCCTGGCTGATCTTAAAGTCCGGGCGGATGATCTCCATGGCGCTGACGCGGCCCAGACACACAATGATCTTAGGGCTGCATCAATGCCCGCTGCCGCTGGAGATAGCCCTTGCAGGCGTCCTTCTCCGTGTTCATGGGATCCCGGTTCTCCGGCGGGCGGCACTTAACGGAGTTGGTGATATACAGGCGGCTGCGGTCCAGCCCGATCATCTTCAGCATATCGTCCAGCAGCTTGCCGCCCCGGCCCACGAAGGGCTCGCCCTGCTTGTCCTCGTTAGCGCCGGGGGCTTCGCCGATGATCATGATCTCCGCATCCTCCCGGCCCACGCCGAAGACCACGTTGGTGCGCGTTTCCGCCAGTGTACAGGCGTGACAGTGCAGACATTCCTGCCGCAGGGGCTTCCCACTCGGTCATAGTCGTTTCTCCTTTATCTCTCTGCGAACGGGCTTACTTTTCCAATCTGGACAGCAGCCACGCTTCAATGTTCTTCGTAATATCCGCAGTGTATGCCTTTTCGTTGAGTATCTCATGCCGCAGGCCCGGATACAGCTTCAGTGTGCAGTCCCGCATACCGGCAGCCCGGAAGGCGTCATAGGTCTGGCGCACGCCCTTGCCGCAACTGCCCACCGGGTCCTTGTCGCCAGCTACGAACAGCACCGGCATTTCCCTGTCCATCTGCCGCAGATGGCTCTGCCGCTGGTTAAAGCGTATGCCGTGCAGCATCTGGCGGAACAGGCCCACCGTGGCGTCCGCGCCGCAGAGGGGGTCGGCGATGTAGTCGTCCACGTTGCTCTCGTCGGCGGAGAGCCAGTCCACCTTCGTGCGGTTGGGGGCGAACAGCTTGTTGTAGCTGCCGAAGGCCAGCTCCGTCACCAGCTCGCTGGTGGCGTTCTCGCCGTGACGGCGGCGATGGCATTGGCCAGCGCCAGCCCGCCGGTGATGGCTGCCTGGGGCTGCCAGCCGGTGCCCATGATGACCGCCGCCTTCACCGTGCCGGGATAGCGGATCAGGTATGTCCGGGTCAGAAAGGAGCCCATGCTGTGGCCCATGATGCACAGCGGCACATCAGGATAGCGCTGCTTCAGCCGTTGATGCAGCACGTAGATGTCGTCCACCACCGTGTTCCAGGTGTTGCCCTGACCGAAATAGACGGGGGTGCCGCCCTCCGGCAGCGACTTGCCGTGGCCCAGGTGGTCGTGTCCGGCCACGACGATGCCCTGCTCGTTCAGCGCCCGGGCAAAGCCGTCGTACCGGGCGATATGCTCGGCCACGCCGTGACAGATCTGCAGTACGCGCGGACGGCCACGCCCTCCGGCGTCCCACAGCATCCCGTGGAGCTGGGTCTTGCCGTCGCTGGACAGAAACGTGAATTCACTCAAATTTGTCATGGTGTCCGCTCCTTTCATGGTATAATTCTTATCATCATACAGTGTACCACAAACCGGAAATGAAAAGAGGGTTCGCCATGTCGCAGTACATATTGGCGCTGGATCAGGGAACCACCAGCTCCCGCGCCATCGCCTTTGACCGGTCGGGGAATATCGCCGCCCTAAGCCAGCAGTCCCTGCCCCAGCACTATCCCCAGGCGGGGTGGGTGGAGCACGACCCCCTGGAGATATGGGACACCCAGCGCCGCGCCGCGGCGGAGGTCATCGCCCGGCTGCCGGAGGGCAGCGTGGCAGGCATCGGCGTCACCAACCAACGGGAGACGACGATTCTCTGGGATAAGGCCACCGGTGAGCCGGTGTATAACGCCATCGTCTGGCAGTGCCGCCGGACGGCGGAGTTCTGTGAGGAGCTGAAGCGCCGGGGGCTGGAGGAGCGTATCCGCTCGGCCACGGGGCTGCTGATCGACGCCTACTTCTCCGGCAGCAAGATCCGCTGGGTGCTGGACAATGTCCCCGGCGCCCGGGAAAAGGCGGACCGGGGGGACCTGCTGTTCGGCACGGTGGAAACGTGGCTCATCTGGCAGCTGACCGGCTCCCACGTGACCGACTATGCCAACGCCTCCCGGACCATGCTGTTTGATATCCACCGCCTGGCCTGGGATGAGGAGCTGTGCGAGCTGCTGGAGATACCCATGTCTATTCTGCCCCTGCCCGTGGCCAATAGTCAGGTGTACGGCCTGGTGAAAAAGGCATTCCCGGGCCTTTGGAGAAGCTGGCGGGGGTCCCGGTGTGCGGCGCGGCAGGCGATCAGCAGTCCGCTCTGTTCGGCCAGACCTGCTTCCTCCCGGCGAGGCCAAGAATACACCTACGGCACCGGCTGCTTCACCCTGATGAACGTGGGGGAAAAGCCCGTCCGCAGCCGGGCCGGGCTGGTGACGTCCGTGGCCTGGCAGGTGGAGGACCGCACAGCCTACGCCCTGGAGGGCAGCGTTTTCAACGGCGGCAGCACCATCCAGTGGCTGCGGGATGAGCTGGGGTATCATTTCCTCGGCGCCGGAGATCGACGTGCTGGCCGCCACAGTGCCGGACAGCGGCGGCGTGGTGGTGGTACCGGCCTTCACGGGCCTGGGTGCGCCCTATTGGGATATGTACGCCCGGGGCGGCTATTCTGGGCTTCACCCGGGGCACCGGACGGGCGCACATCGCCCGGGCGGTGCTGGAGTGCATCGCCTGCCAGGTGACAGACCTGATGCTGGCCATGCGGCAGGACGCCGGGTGCGATATTGCCCTTCCTGCGGGCGGACGGCGGGGCCAGCGTTTCTGATGTGCTGCTGCAAATGCAGGCAGATCTGCTGCGTATCCCTGTGGACCGGCCCGCGATGGTGGAGACCACCGCCTTCGGCGCGGCGGCGCTGGCGGGGCTGAGCTGCGGCTTCTGGCGGGATATGGACGAGATCGCCGACCTGCGCCGCAGCCAGAGGATGTTCCTGCCGGAGCGCCCGCAGGCGGACTGCGATGCCTATTACCGTCTGTGGAACGGGCTGTTTCCCGGGCCGCTGACTGGATAGAGCATTAAGTAAACAGTGTGTAAATTTCGCCATATAGCGCTTGCAACCGCTGAAAAAACGCGCTATACTGGCGTCAACAGGAATATATGCCGTGCACTGTCCCGCGTGTGTACGCGGCGGGAGAGCCGGGAGATATGGAAAGGAGCTATTATCTATGGGTATTCTCAATGACATCAGCAAGAAGGCGCAGGAGTACGCCGGCATCGCCGTGGACAAGGCCAAGGACCTGGCCGGAAGTGGCCGCGGACAAGGCCCAGACCCTCAGTGACACCGCCAAGACCAATATGGCTATTATGAACGAGCAGCGCGAGATCGAGAAGAACTATCGCGCCATCGGCGAGTGGTTCGTCTCCGAGCACCAGGGCGACGTCCCCGACGCCGTGAAGGACGTGGTGGCTGCCGTCAACGCCAGCAAGGAGCGTATCGCCCAGCTGGAGGCCAGCAAGCCCCGGAAGGACGAGCCGGCGGTGGACGAGTCTGAGGTGACCTTCAAGGTCTGCCCCGTCTGCGGCGCCGCCAGCGACAGCAAGTTCTGCCCCCACTGCGGCGCGCCCATGGGCGAGTAAAATACAGAAAAAAGAGGACCGCCGGCGGCGGTCCTCTTTTCAAGCGCTTCATAAAAAGGAAGGCCCGCGAGGCCTTCTTTTACTTTTTTCGTTGGGCATCTTCCAGCCGTTGTGGTCGGTGTGCAGCAGATGGTGGGACTTTTTCACCCAGCGGAGCTTTCAGGAATTCCGGTACAGCGCCTGTACGTCCTTGTTCCGGTGGGAGAACCGCACCTTGGCACTCTTGTCGATGCTCCACAGGATGTCGCCGCGATATGCCGCCAGCTCCTGCCCGTCGTGTATGGGCTGCCCGCCGCCGCCGGCGCACCCGCCGGGACAGGCCATCACCTCAACAAGTCGTAATCCACATCGCCCTCGTCGATGGCGTGCATCAGCTTACGGGTGTTGCCCAGTCCGCTGACCACTGCCACGCGGACGTTGCCCGCGCCGGGGATGGGAATACGGCCTCCTTCCAGCTGTCCATACCGCGTACGGCGGAGAAGGCGTCCGGCTTCGGTTCCTTGCCGGTAATGAGATAGTACGCGCTCCGCAGAGCCGCGTCCATCACGCCGCCGGTGGAGCCGAAGATGACGGCTGCGCCGGAGCCGGTGCCCAGGGGACTGTCAGTCTCATCCAGAACCGCGGTTGATCTGTTCGCCCCGCAGCATCCGCACGATCTCGCGGGTGGTCAGCACCACATCCACGTCCTGGTCGCCCTGCTCGTCCATCATGGTGGGCAGCGCACCCGCCTTTGGCGGTGCAGGGCATGCTGGGGGCTCTTGGCGGTGGACAGGTTTTCCGTATATGAGGGAATTGTCCCTTCAGGAACCGCACCCAGCCGGGACAGCAGCTGGTGAACATGGGCCAGTGATATTTGTCCCGGTGGGTAAAGCGCTCGATGAACTCACTGCCCTCCTCCATGATGGTCAGGTCGGCGGCGAAGTCGGTGTCGAACACATAGTCGAAGCCCATGGTCTTCAGCGCCGTCACCATGCGCTCCGCCGTGGCAAACTTGGGGTCCAGGCCCATGATAAAACTCTGCCCAGGCCGCCCGCACCGCCGGTGCGACCTGTACCACGGTGATCCGGTCCTTGTTCGCCAGCGCGTCGAACACCCGGCCGGTGTCGTCGTGCTCCTGCAGACCGCCCACGGGACAGTGGGTCATGCACTGGCCACAGAAGGTGCAGTCGCTCTCGCCCAGGGTCCTGGTGTGGGCCACGCCCACGGTGGTGCGAGTACCGGTGCCCATCAGGTCCCAGATGCCCATGCCTTGGATCTTTTCGCATACCTGGATGCACCGCATACACTTCACGCAGCGGTTTTCGATACGCACCACCGGATTGGAGTAGTCCGTGGGGATGTTCTTCAGGTCGTCGATATAGTGGTTGCCCAGCAGGTTATAGTCGTTGGTCAGCTGCTGGAGTTTGCAGTTGCCGCTGCGGGTGCACTGGTGCACTTCGTCTCATGCTGGCTCAGCATGCAGCCGCAGATTGACTCGCCGGGCCTCGCGGACACGGGGGTGAGCTGGTGTACACCACCATGCCCTCGCTGACAGCGCTGTCGCAGGAGGGCACCAGCCGTGTCATAGCCCTCCACCTCCACCATGCAGATGCGGCACGCGCCGATCTCGTTGATGTCCTTCAGATAGCACAGGGTGGGGGATGCTGATCCAGGCGCAGCTGGTCGGGCCGCCTCCAGAATGGTGGTGCCTTCCGGCACCGATACGGTCCGCCCGTCGATGGTCAGAGTTACCATTTTTCGTTCCTCCCTCCCCGGAAAATGCCGTAGCCGTAGTGGTCGCACCGCAGGCAGCGGGACGCCTCCGGTGCGCGCCCTCCTCGGTGAGCCCGCACTCGATATCCTCAAAGTCGCACCGGCGCTCGCAGGCCTCGCGTTCGTGGTGTTGATGCGTCCGTGGGGTGCGCGGTTGTTCAGCCGCGGTGCCGGGATGTCCAAGTCCACCTTGATCTCATGGCGGAAGCCCAGGTGCTCGTCGATGTTGGCCGCGGCCACCTTGCCGGCGGCAATGGCGCGGATGGCAGTGGCGGGGCCGGTAACGCAGTCGCCGCCGGCGAAGACGTTATCCATGTCGCCCACCTGACCGGACAGGCCCGCCACGAACGTGCCGCGCTTGATGGGTACGCCCGCCTGCTCGAAGCCCTGGATCTCGATGCCCTGGCCGATGGCCACCACGATGATATCCGCCGGGATGCGCACCTCCTCCAGGGCGGCCTTGTTGGGCTTGGGCCGCCCGGAGCTGTCCACGTCGCCGATGATCTGGGGCTGCACCCAAGGGCATTGCCATCCTCGTCGGCCTCTCGATGGCCATGGGACCTCGGGCCATGGAGGGCGGCGATCTCCGCACCCTCGGCGATAGCGCCCGTCACCTCGTCCGGCTGAGCGGTCATGTCCTCCTCGATGCGGCGGCGGTACAACGCACGTCACCCTTTCCGCCCCCAGGCGGATAGAACTGCGGGTCACGTCCATAGCCACGTTGCCGCCGCCGATGACCACCACCCGCTTGCCGGTGAAGTCCGTTCCGGCATCACATCGTCGCCGATGGAGCGCAGGGCCATATAGCCGGGCCACGTCCACCGCGGGACATCACGTTGTTATAGTGACGAAGAATTATAATCTTATGTAGATATGTATATATAAATATTGCTGTTATCCATAGGAGGTTCCCCCTTTATGAAATCCCTAGAGCCACACATTGCCCCTTCTTCAGAATATTTTCAATACACCCCCAGTCTGACGGCGCAGAACACCTTCTTCTATCCCATCTGCACTGGCAATTTCCTATATGAGTCCGGTTATGAACTGCGCCGCAATTCCTTTGACAGCTTCCTGCTCATGTATATCTCCCACGGCAGTCTCTCCCTGCGCACACAGGATAACACTTGTCAGGTCACATCCGGTCAATTCATACTGTTGGACTGCTATGCCCCGCATGAGTATTCCACTTCCTGTGGATGCGAAAGTCTGTGGCTGCATTTTGATGGCAGACAAGCCCGCAGCTATTATGAACTGATTCACTCTCACCTTGGAAATATCTTCACACTACAAGAGTCCACTGCCATTATTCACACTATGGAAGCCATTTACCATGCCTTTTCCACAGGTAAGACAATCCGCGAAGCGCTGCTGTCCAAACAGATTACGGATATCCTGACACAGCTTCTGCTCTCTACTCCTGTCGATACGGATAAAGCCAGTGATTCCATGGCAGATATCACTTCCTATATCAATGAGCATTTTGCCGAGGATATAACAATAAAGGACCTGGCAGAGCGTGCTCTGCTAAGTCCTTATCATTTCATCCGTACTTTTAAGAAACAGGTGGGCTTTACCCCGCATGAATATCTGGTAAACACTCGTATCAATACAGCCCGGTACCTGTTAAAGAATACTTCCATGTCCACCAAGGATGTCTGCTTTCATTGTGGCTTTTCCAGTGAAAGTGTCTTTTGTAATGCCTTTAAAAAGAACACTTCTATGACGCCCTCTGAATATCGCAGCGATTGTTCGTAACTATTCTTCCTCTAATCCAAGAATCTCCCTGGCTACGAACACACCGCTGGCTGATGCATGGGAAAGGGAGTGAGTCACACCGCTGCCATCTCCTATTACATAAAGCCCCTTATACCGGCTCTCCAGATGTTCATCCAGTGCTACCTCCATATTGTAGAACTTAACTTCTACACCATAGAGCAGCGTATCATCATTGGCAGTACCGGGAGCGATCTTATCCAGTGCATAGATCATCTCAATGATACCATCCAGGATTCTCTTTGGCAGTACCAGGCTCAGATCACCCGGTGTTGCAGATAAAGTAGGAGTTACAATGCCCTCTGCAATTCTGGTGGCATTGCTTCGTCTTCCTCTTACCAAATCGCCGAAACGCTGTACAATAACGCCACCACCCAGCATGTTGGAGAGTCTGGCAATACTTTCACCATATCCGTTACTGTCTTTAAAGGCTCTGAAAAACGCTTTGCTACCAGTAATGCGAAGTTCGTATTCTCAGTCTGCTTATCAGCACCCTCATAGCTGTGACCGTTTACCGTTACAATGCCGTTGGTATTCTCTGAAACAACAATACCATGGGGATTCATACAGAAGGTTCTGACTCTGTCCTCGAATTTCTCTGTTCTGTATACAATCTTGCTTTCATATAACTCATCTGTCAGATGTGAGAAGATGACTGCCAAGCTCTACGAACACCGATATCCACACGGTTGGACTTTGTCGCAATATCCAGCTCCTGACAGACATGCTCCATCCATTTGCTTCCACTTCTACCTACAGAGATTATACACTTCTCACTCTCATACTCGCCATTTTCTGTAATGATACGATAGCCGTTATCTTCTACCTTTACATCTGTAACCGGTGTATCAAAATAGAATTCTACCTTATTTTTCAGATCATCATACATATTCTGTAATACAACGTAATTGATATCTGTTCCCAGATGGTTTCCACTAGACAGAGCACTTCCAAACAGTGAAATAAAATCATTAATCTCTAGAAGTGAAGCAGAAGCAGTTATATATGACGAAAAAAATACGAAGAAGCATTTGATGAGATAAAAAAAAAAAATAATACAAATCTAAAATACTATATTTGTATGGATAATCTAAATAAAAAGATATTTTATATTATCAAGATTTATTGAAAAAAGGAGAAGATAGTTTAGCAAACAACTACAATAAATTTGATAACATAGAAATAGATAGTAACAAATTATCAGTATTACTATATACATCTGGAACAAATCGGCAGCGAAAGAAAAAGTAATGCTATGTCAGAATAATGTTTGTTCAAATATAAATGCGATGCCACACTTTGTAATGATGTATGAAACAGATTCAATACTTCATTCTTACCATTACATCATACATTGAATGTACGATTTCATTTATATATGGATGTTTATATTGTGGAACAATCTTTAATATTCTGTGATGGACTAAAATACATATTAGACAACTTAAAAAGAATATCACATTACAGTATTTGTTGGAGTACCACAAATGCTAGAACTAATGTATAAAAAAAAATTAACAAAGGCAATAGAAAACAAGGAAAAACAAAGCTAATAAATGTAATGAGCAAACTATGTAATTTCTTGCTATTCTTCCATATAGACATCAGAAGAAAAAGTGTTTAAACAAATATTAGATAATCTTGGAGGAAAGCTAAGATTAATCCTTTATGGTGGAGCACCAATGGATAAACCAGCAATAATAGGACTTTCAAATTTTGGTATATCTATAAATCAAGGATATGGATTAACAGAAACATCGCCAGTTATATCAGCAGAAACAGATCACTTCAAAAACCTGGGGCAACAGGACTTGTAATGTGCAATGAAGAAGCAAAAATATATAATCCGAATGATGAAGGAATAGGAGAAATCATAGTAAAAAGGTCCAAATATAATGTTGGGATATTACAAAGATGAAGAAGCAACTAAAGAAGCTATAAAAAGATGGATGGTTCTATACTGAGATTTAGGATATATAGATAAAGAAGGATTTTTTATACATAACAGGTAGAAAGAAAGACTTAATAGTATTAAAAAACGGAAAGAATGTATATCCATTAGAATTAGAATTCTTAATTAGTAAATTACCTTTTGTAGAGGAATGTATGGTATTTGGTATGCCAAAAGATGGAGACGAAAAAGATCCAGTAGTATCTGCAAAAAAAATAGTGTATAATGAAGAAATAATAAAACAACTATATCCTGATAAAAAAGAAGAAGAATATAGAGATATTATCTGGGAGCAAGTAAAAGAAATAAATCAAAACTTGTCAACATATAAACACATAAAAAGAAATAATTGTAACAACAGAGCCTCTAGTAAAGACTACTACACAAAAGTAAAAAGAGCAGAAGAAATGAAAAAAATATTAGCAAAATAATGAACAAGGGATGGCAGGCTTAAAAGCACCATCCCTTATTGTAACAAACAAGGAGTAAAATATGTTTGAAAATATTAAAGTTGTAAAAAGAGATGGAAAAAAAAGTTGATTTTGACGGAAGTAAAATAGCTTTGGCAATAAAAAAGGATTTGACAGTGTTGCACTTGACGAAGAAGAGCAAAAAATATTCTGAAAAAGATATAAACAAAGTATATAATCTAGTAATAGAAGAAATAGGAAATCTTGGAGTTGAAAGAATAAAAAATTGAAGAAATCCAAGATTTAATAGAGAAAATACCTGAAAACAAGAAGGATATGAAGATGTATATACTTCATTTTCGGAGTATAGGAAAGAAGAGCTCAGTCAAGAAAAATATTTTTTTGAAGAAAAGAAACAACACAAGTTTTTAAAGCATTAGAAGCACTAACATTAAAAAAAAAAGAAAATAATGTTAGTCCTATGGAAATGATGATAGACTATGGAAGTACAATTTCAAAGGAATTTGCTAAGTCTTACATAGTGAAAAAAAAAAGTAGCTGATGCTCAAGATTTAGGAGAAATACATATACACGATTTAAACTTTATGCCACTAGGAACAACTACATCATCACAAATAAACCTAGAAAAAATATTTAATGGTGGATTTGAAACAAAAAAATATACATATCAGAGAACCAAAAGACATAATGTCTTATACTGCATTAGCAGTACTAGTAATAACATTAAATCAAAAAAGAACAACATGGATGCCAGTCTATTCCTGCATTTGACTATTATATGGCACCAGGCGTGCTAAAGACTTTCAAAAAGCAATTTAAACAAACCATAGATGACATATTAATATATACAGACTTTGATAAATTTGCAGCAACAAATGGAATTGACAGAGAAATAGAAAAACTTGAAAGTATAGATTTTGATATTTCAATTTTTGATAAATATAGCAGAGAGTCAGAACAGCTAAAAAGAGCTTTTAGAATATCTTACGATATAGCAATGAAGAAAACAAAAAAAATAGTTTCACAGGCTATGGAAGCTTTTTATACACGATACAAATGTTATAGACTCAAATGGAAAAGAAAAAATATATCCAACTATAAATTTAGGTACCGACACTTCAAGAGAAGGAAGAATGGTAATAACTAAAATATTGGATGCCATAGACTTTGGAATAGAGAATGAAAAAAGAAAGACTATCTCCACTTGTAATATTTAAAATAAAAGAAGGAATAAATTATAACGAAGAAGATAAAAATTATGATTTATATAAAGAGAGCTATAGATATAGCAAGTAGAAGAAATTATCCAGCATTTTCTTTCTTAGATGCAACATTTAATAAAAAATACTATGTAGAAAATAATCCGGACAGCGAAGTTGCATACAATTCTTCTAATATGAGAGAGATGGAAAATATTATAGATAGAGAAGGCAAACAAATAGCATCACAAAGGAAATATATCATATACAACAATTAACTTAGCAAGGATAGGAATAAAAAACAGTCCAATATTAAAAAAAGAAATGTCTAAGTCAAAAGAAAAAACAATATGAAGAATTCTTTAATGAATTGGAGGACAAGCTAAACTTAGTAAAAGACCAGCTACTAGATAGATTTGAAGCACAAAGGAAATAAAAAGCCTATGAATTTCCCTTCTTTATAAAACAAGGTGTATGGATGGATGCTGAAAAAGCAAAAGATGATGACAGAATTAGAAAAGTAATAAAGCAAGGAAGTCTTACAGTAGGATTTATTGGATTGGAAGAATGTTTAATTGTTTAACAGGGAAAGAAAAGAATTGATAGCAAAGAAACACAGAAATTAGGAATTCAGATAATTAGCTTTATGAAAAGCAAAGTGGAGGAATTTAGTAATAAATATAATTTAAACTTTTCTTTAATGGGAACAGAAGATAAGGAGCTTGCAGAAGAATTTATTGCAACAGACAAAGCAATATATGGAACCTTAAAGGAAATAACTGATAAAAACATATATACAAATTCTTTTTTATATAGACAACGAATCTGATATAAAAGATAAAATAAAAATAGAAGCTCCATATCACGAATTAACAAATGGAGGACATTCTTTAACTATAGACATAACAGAAGCTAGTAAGGAAGAACTAGAAAATATATTAAGAAACTCAAAAGAAAATAACATTGGTTTATAAAATTTTTAAGTAATAATATCGCTCAAGAAAGAAAAAACTTTCTTGGGCGATTTAAAAATATTAAAGCAGAAAAAAAAAGGTTGCCTATTGAACAAATTACAGTAAAACAAGCATAAAGGACAGTCTTAAAGTAATACCCTTAACAAAGGGGATTATTTCGTATGAAAGTTATAACAATAAAAAGAAAATAATTTTTAGATTATCAGCATTGGCTGTCTTTACACTAATACTATGCGGATTAACAACATCGTTTGAATGCAACATTATTACAAACTAGATTTCATAACAGGTTTGGTTACGGCTTCAAAATTAAATGTGAGAAGTGGTCCTGGAACACAATACAAAGTAGTAGCAACAGTTAATAAAAACGAATATATCAGAGTATTTGCGGGAGTTGGAGACTGGTATGTGGTACAAATAGAGGAGACTATGTGGGTGCAGTTAGTAAAAAGTATGTAAAAACCAATTTACCCAAAAGCTTCAAACACGCAAAATAACAGTAACAATCAAACTACAACAAATATGAATGCAGACGAAAAAGAAGTATTTAATTTAATAAATCAGCAAAGAATCAATAATGGATTACCAGCGCTAAAAGTTGATAACGAAGTCAAAAGAGTGGCTAGAATAAAAGCACAAGATATGGTAGACAATAATTATTTCTCACATACTTCTCCGACATATGGCTCTCCATTCGACATGTTAAAGAGCTTTAAAATATCATATAATTCGGCAGGAGAAAATATTGCAGGAAACTCAAGTAACAGCGGAGCTGTAAATGCATGGATGAATTCGTCAGGACATAAAGCTAACATTTTTAAATAGCAGTTTCAACTATACTGGAATAGGAGTGGTAAGTAGTCAAAATACGGCAAAATATATGTTCAGATGTTTATCGGAAAATAGATGAAAACTCTTGCTTTTTAAGGACTGTGATGGTATAATTTATTCATTATATAAAAAAAGGGGACAAAGATATGAATGTACTAGATACTTTAGAAACAAGAGGCTACATCGAACAAGTTACTGACGAGGAAGACTTGAGAAAATTATTAATAAGGAAAATGTACCATTCTATATAGGATTTGACCCAACGGCAGACAGCCTACATGTGGGGCACTTCGTATCTATGATGGTAGCTTCATATATGCAAAAGGCTGGACATAGACCTATTATATTAGTAGGTGGAGGAACTGTAAACATAGGAGATCCATCAGGAAAAACTGACATGAGAAGAATGATGGGAAGAGAAGAAATTGAACACAATGTAGAATGTTGCAAAAAAACAATTATCAAAATTTATAAGTTTTGAAGGAGAGAATGCAGCAATAATAGTAAACAATGCAGAGTGGTTATTAGACCCCTAAACTTTATAGATTTTATGAGAAAGAAATGGGTTCTTTATTCTCAGTAAACAAAATGCTTGCAGCAGACTGCTACAAAAATAGATTAGAAACAGGATTGACATTTTTCGAAATGGGTTATATGCTAATGCAATCATATGACTTTTTTACATTTGTATGAAACATACGGATGTAAACTAGAAATGGAGTGGAAATGATCAATGGTCAAATATTATAGGTGGAGTAAACCTAGTTCGAAAAGTTGGACATGATGACGCATTTGGATTAACATTCAAACTTCTTACAACATCATTAACATACTCAGGAAATACTGCAAAAAATACAAAAGCAACATTAAAATCTATTCAAGATAGTGGAATAAACATAATAACTGTTATGACTGGCGTAAATTCAACATATCAACCAGATCCAGATGGAACTTCATCTGCAGAAGCGGCTGGAAAAACATATGATTTAGCCGAAGAAATATTTGGAACTCAATTAAATATTAAATGTTCAAATAAAACCTATATATTAGTCGATGAATCAAAAATAGTAAATAGACTAGGAAGCAAATTTCCAGTACCAGTAGAGTGTACTCCAAAGGCCATAAATTTAGTAAAAGAAGAGATATATAAACAAGGAGCACATAACGTAGAATTACGTTTAGCACAAAAAAAAAAGACGGCCCAGTAATAACAGAAAACGGCAATATTATATTAGATGCTTGGTTTGATAACATAGATGAGACACTTGAAAGAAGATTGAAAAACATAACCGGAGTTGTAGAAACAGGCTTGTTTATAGGATATAATGTTGAAATTGTAGCTCAGTAAAAAGGAGAAGTTAATGAAAAAATTATTGTCTGGAGAAAAAATCTAATCCCTATCATTTTAAAATAGCTGATAGTTTTTAATCACATTTCAGGACACATCCGGATTTCCTTGTTTTTTGTTCATCAAACTATTTCATTTGGACTTAACGTCTAATATTCCAGTGTCTTGTTTACTTTAAATTTATAATTAGAACAAATTAAGTCAAAGTGACAAATAAAGTGTAGATTCAATATAAAATGCAAGTTAGGAGCAAAACCTCTAAAATGAAGAAACTTTGACAGCTGTTGATAAATTTTTAAACAAAAATTAATTTCTTTAAATTGTGGAGGAAAAGATGAATAAAAGTGAAAACTTTTCAATAAAGTTTATACCACCTTGAATGGAACAATCATAAATTCTTGAATCTCAGGATGTGATTATCTGAATGTTTCACCATTTAAAATGATGGATCATACTGACAGGAAGAACAAAATTTAAAACACCTTATAAACGATTTAAAGAGAAATATAAACTTTTGTATATACTAAAAAGAAAAACAGAAAAGGTTTATTGGACACATAAAAATGTCAGCATAGAGATGGCTAGAGGAGTAAATTTAAGCGTTGGTGATTCTGATGATTACATCAGGCAAAAATTACACAAGATGCTGAAGAATATATAAATAACTTATGATGTTATTATATACCAGTTTATATGTTGTTTTGAAAAAATCCAATATGCAATTACAAGAGCGTATAGAAGATGAAAAACTTCTTAGAGGGATTACTGGGTAGACAATGTCTGGATCGTCCTTGCAATAAAAACCGTAAAAAGTTGTGTTTAAAGTTCAGTAGAAGAAAGCAATATGAGGATATTGTAATTATTGACTAATGCAAAAATATGAAATGCTTATGCCACACATCCATTTTTACTAATACTTACAGAGAGAAATCGATGGTTACCCAACTAATATATGTTTCGCTTTTTATAAAATTTGAAAATATAATCGGAGATTATAAGAAGAAACAGATAATAATTTAGAAACATATATATATTTAAAAAATATAAAAATAAGAAAAATAAAATTTTTTTTATGGGACTTTTAAAAATAAGTGGCTTTATGAACAAAGGAAGAAGATTTTAAATAAAAATAAGAAATAAAATTATATATTCGTGGCAAAATAATAGACAAAATAAATTTTGGAAATTCAGAACGATCAAATGTGTGCAACCGATTTTTAAAACCCTATGTAAAAGTGCGGAAAAGTAAAAAAATATAGTAAAGAACAAAATGGTATTTGATTCTATTAATGCTTTGAAGAAGCAGAAAAGATAATGGAGGAAAAAATCAATAAATATATTATTCTGGTTTGGTGGAACGTTTAATTATAAGTCTCCAATTTATAAAAATAATGGAAAAAATTTCTACCAAACGAACTAAAAATGGAACATAATTTTTTGGACTATTTAAGTTTTCATAATAATGAAACATGGGTCAAAGAAAGTAAAAATGGGCATTCTTCAGTTGACTTTTGAAGAAGTGCAAATCATGCAATAGACTTTATATGTGGACTAAAAATAAAACGATTTACTAAAAATTAACTGTTGGTTTAATGAAAGCATCCATATACAAATAGATTAAAAATAAAAGAAGAATAAGATTTGACAGAAAAAAGGAGGAATTGTTGTTGCTTCTTTAGACTAAATATGAAAAATGAAGGCATAATTCAATCATGTGAAAAACAGAGTGCATATATGTAAGAGAACAATAGTCTAAAAGTTCAAATTAATACTAGGGAGGCCATAATAATACTGGTAAAAAGACTGTAATATTTAATAATATTGATGGATGGGACAAGACAATAAAAGACTTCAAAACCATATAATAAAATTTTTCAATGTAAGGTTAATTTACAAAAATCATGATTCTTTAAAAAAAACTGCAGGAATTACTTTGATCTAATAGTAGATTTTTGCTGTTCTAGAAATGGGTAAATACATTCGTAGTATTTAAAATTTTATTTTCAAACAAGGGTAAAATTTAATTCTTTCAAACGTAAGTACTTAAGGTGATGAGAAAAATTAAAATAAAATAAGAGATTACGATTGAACCATGGATAAAGAATATAAAATTTTGAAAATAAAAATCAAAAAAAATATATGAGAAATATATGTATCACATGTTAATGGAACTTCTAAATTGGATAGAAAATGATGAAATTACAAAGTTACAAAAATTTATTAACAAGATTTAGTCTAAATGTAGAGGACATGAATCTGTATCTAGAACATGAACAAAAAATGGCTAGAAAATGATATAAATCTTTTTATAAGATACAAGTTTAACAAGACGTCAATCATGCCAAGCTTTTCTAAGAATCTAGGATGATAATACAGTTATAATAATTCGGAATATTTTAAGAAAAGTGAATTGTAAAAATATTTAGTACTAGAAAGAAAATGAATTTTAAAAATTATAAATAAAATAAAATGGACAAAATACAATAAAGATGAAGATCTAAATTATACAAAAAATGGAAGAAAGTATAATGCAAAAGCAGAGGACAAATGTTAAGAAGTTTCAATGAAAAATAAAATAGAATGGAAAAATATATTAGTTGATGAATTAAGAATAAAAACAGCCCAGTTGGAATTAAAAAAAATTCTAATAGAAAAAGTTTTAAAGAACAAATTTAAAAAAAGAAAACAAGGAAATGAGAGAACAGTTGATTCAATACTATATTCTAGAAGTTACAAAATTGTAAATAAGATAAGTAATATAATAAAAAGGAGCTAAAAGTGGAAAAAGAAGAAATGAAAAATACTAAGCCAAGAATTGCTCTAATGATAGACAAAGAGGGTGGGCCCTTGACAATTCAGCTAAACAAATAAAAAATATTTATCAGATTATTATGATATAGACATAATACCAATGGATATTTTTGGAGATAATGCTATTAAAATATTAATATTAGCGAATTTATATGACTTAATGTTCTTTATGTGGAGAGGAAATATATCATGGTTATATAGTGACTTTTCTAAAGAATATATTTCTAATCTAGCTTTGAATATGAAGAGTTTATTGAAAAAATATTTTTAGAGGTCAAAATATAGTTACAGCTGTTTATGATCATTTGTTTTTAGAAGAACAAAAAAGAAAAGAACTGAATTCATCTTCAATAATGTTAAAAGACTACATTGTTTCTTCTGAAAAAGTTAAAAACAATATATGATAAATATCAAACATAAAGAAACCAAGTATGGTAATTGCTGATGGTGTGGATTTAGATTTGTTTAAACCTAAGGGTTCAAAAGAGAACGACTCAAATAAAACATTGATAATAGGATGGACTGGAAATAGCAAGTTTACAGATGCAACAGATGACGATTTAAAGGAGTAACAAAAAATAATAATGCCAGCAATAAAGGAATTAAAAAGAAGAAGGATATGATATAACATTAAATGTTGCTGACAGAAATGTAAAAATGATTGCTCATGAAGACATGCCTGAATATTATAATGACATAGATATTTATGTTTGTGCTTCAAGAACAGAAGGAACACCAAACACAGTACTTGGAAGCGATGGCGCGTGTGAGGCCGGTTATCTCTACTGATGTAGGAATTGTTCCGGAAGTATTTGGAAGAAACAAAAAGAGTTTATCATTAAAAAGAGATAAAATGAGTTAAAAAGATAAAATAAAAAGAGCTAATAAATGATAGAAAAAAAACATCAGAACTATCAGAGGAAAACCTAAAACAAATAAAAAGAGTGGTCATGGAAAATAAAAAGCAAAAATTGTTTTAAGGAATTTTTTTTTGATAAAAAATTTATAAAGTAGAGGTTAGAATGATAAAAATCAGTATAATAGTACCAATATACAATGTTGAAAACAGTTAGAAAAGATGTATCAAGAGCTTATTGACTCAAGAAGATAAAGATTTACAAACAGAAATTATATTAGTAAATGATTTGTCTAACAGAGACTGGGCAAAATAGCAAGGAATATGCATTAAATAGAGATCCTTATATTTAGAAAGAAAATGGCGGACTTTCAGATGCTAGAGAAATTATGGAATGAATTGATGCAACTGGACAATACATTGCGTTTGCAATGGATTCAGATGATTATATAAGTGAAGACACTAATATCCAAAGCTTGTAAAGTACATGATGGACAGATTATGATTTAATAAATTAAAAATATCAAAAGTAGACGAGCAGGGGATATAATAGATCAAATTATAGCCAGGAAATATCAAAACAATTAATAAAAAGCAATCCTAGCAATAAATATAGAATGCAGATGATAGTTCCAATTTGATAATGTAACATGAAAGATGCATAAATTCACTTATAAACATTAGAAGACATGTCATTAGTAAATGATGGTTCGACAGACAAATCCGGAGAGATAAGAACAAACGCGTAACTATATTTAGAAAACGAATGGAGGCCGACGTTAGAAACTATGGACTTTGAAACAAGAGAATATATAAATACTTCTGGATTCTCAGATGATCATAGAAAAAAGAAGATTATCAAGAAATGTAAGAAAGGTACAAACAAGAAAAATGCTGATTTGTGGAATGTGATTTGTGAGCGACATAAAGAACAAAAAATAAAACGCTGGCATTTGTGAGAGTTGCGTTATAAATAAATTAATAAAAAATTTAGCGGCAGAAAAAACAAATTAGAATTTCCAAAGCGATTACGTTATGAAGATATAGAATTACATATAAAAACGCAATTAACATTTAACCAAACCGCGTACGTGGACAAATGCTTTGTTCATTATGCACAAAGAGATAATTCAATGTTCAAAACTGTTTCGAGATATTCAATTATATTAGATGATATAAACATTATAAAAGAAAATGGATTTTATGAAGAACAGTTTATTAGAATACAATTATGTTACGCAGTTCATTAAAGTTGAATCTCGGCAGTTCAAGACAAGGTAACCCAGTAAAAAATTAATAAATGAAAACTTGGAATAAAAC
>VOFC01005946.1_pt1 | contig 21841 bp, 16 predicted proteins | sample 5384161 | NCBI WGS metagenome assembly VOFC01 (sample SAMN12384722, study PRJNA508395) | human gut metagenome | isolation source: healthy gut B | host: Homo sapiens | reverse complement strand
GGCTACAACCTGGCCGGCATGATGCTGCAGTCGAAGGCACCCTGGGCGTCATCTCCCAGGCCGTACTCAAGCTGGTGCCCCCGCCGAAGGCCTCCAAGGCCCTGATGGCCGTGTTCGACGACATGCAGAAGGCTGCCGAAGCCGTGGCCGGCATCATCGCCGCCCACGTGGTGCCCTGTACGCTGGAATTCCTGGACAACAACACCATCGTGCGCGTGGACGACTACACCAAGGCCGGCCTGCCCCGTGACGCCGCGGCCATCCTGCTCATCGAGGTGGACGGCCATCCCGCCCAGGTGGCTGACGAAGCCGTGGTGGTGGAACGCGTGCTGCAGCAGACCGGCGCCGTGGCCGTGCATGTGGCCAAGGACGCTGCCGAAAAGTTCAAGCTGTGGGAAGCCCGCCGCCAGGCCCTGCCCGTGCTGGCCCGCTGCAAGCCCACCACCGTGCTGGAAGACGCCACCGTGCCGCGCTCCCAGATCCCTGCCATGATGAAGGCCGTCAACGACATCGCCAAGAAGTACAATGTCGAAGTGGGCACCTTCGGTCATGCCGGTGACGGCAACCTGCATCCCACCTTCCTGTGCGACAAGCGCGACAAGGAAGAATTCGCCCGCGTGGAAGCCGCCGTCGACGAAATGTTCGACGTGGCCATCAGCCTGCACGGCACCCTGTCCGGCGAACACGGCATCGGCACCGCCAAGGCCCGGTGGCTGGAAAAGGAAACCTCCCGCGGCACCATCCTCTTCTCGCAGCGCCTGCGCCGCGCTCTGGATCCCAAGGGTCTGCTCAATCCCACCAAGCTGGTGGGCATTTAGGGAGACACGCCATGAGCGACCTGAAAAAACTGGCAAAGCGTCTGATGACGCTTGACGACCGCATCATCGCCTGCATGAAGTGCGGCATGTGCCAGGCTGTCTGCCCCATGTTCGGCGCCACCATGATGGAAGCCGACGTGGCCCGCGGCAAGCTGGCCCTGGTGGACAATCTTGCCCATGAGATGATCGCCGACCCCGAGGCCGTGGCCGACAAGCTGGGCCGCTGCCTGCTGTGCGGCTCCTGCGAGGCCAACTGCCCCTCCGGCGTGAAGATCATGGACATCTTCATGGAGGCCCGCGAGATCGTGAACACCTATATTGGCCTGCATCCGGTCAAAAAGATGGTGTTCCGTGCCCTGCTGCCGTATCCCGGCCTGTTCAATTTTGCCATGCGGGTGGGCGCGCCCATGCAGCGCGTCATCTTCCGCAGCAACAAGGACACCCAGAACACGGCCTGCGCCCCCATGCTCAACTTCATGCTGGGCGACCGCCACATCCGTTCCCTGGCCCTCAAGCCCCTGCACGCCATCTACGGCAACCTGGACGAGCCCCCGCGTCATGGGCGGTCTGAAGGTGGCCTTCTTCCCCGGCTGCATGGGGGACAAGCTGTATGTGGATGTGTCCGAAGCCTGCATCAAGGTGCTGCACCACCATAACGTGGCCATCTACATGCCCAGCAGCTTCGCCTGCTGCGGCATCCCGGCCCTGTCCTCCGGCGACGCCGAAGGCATGGTGAAGCAGATGGCCAAGAGCCTGGCCGCCTTTGGCGAGAGCAGCTTCGACTATGTGCTGACGGCCTGTTCCTCCTGTACCTCCACCATCAAGGAACTGTGGCCCCGTTACGCCGCCCGCCTGGGCAGCGTGGAACAGCACCAGGCCGAGGCCCTGGCCGCCATCACCATGGACATCAACGAATTCCTGGTGAAGGTGCTCAAGGTCGAAGCCGTGGAAAGCCTGCCCGGCGCCAAGACCGTGACCTACCACGATTCCTGCCACCTCAAGAAGGCCCTGGGCCTTTCCGAGGAACCGCGCACCATCATCAAGGCCAACCCCAACTACAAGCTGGTGGAGATGAAGGAAGCCGACCGTTGCTGCGGCTGCGGCGGTTCCTTCAACCTCTTCCACTATGACCTGTCGCGTGTCATCGGCCAGCGCAAGCGTGACAACGTGGTGGCCACGGGCGCCCATGTGGTGGCCGCCGGCTGCCCTGCCTGCATGATGCAGCTGGAGGACGTGCTTTCGCACAACAATGACCCCGTGCAGGTCAAACACACTATCCAGATCTATGCCGAGACCCTCAAATAGGGGACGGCATTCATTATAAGGAGACATCAATGGCCCCTGAAGAAATGCAGGATCTTGTTCAGGACTTCACCGCCAAGGCCACGGCCGTCAACGCCGTGGTGCAGGAGCTGCCCAACATGGCCGCCGCGCTGCAGTACGTGGTGGACGTGTGTGAAAACAAAGCCCCGTGCGAACTGATGGCGGACGAGGACGTGGAAAAAGGCCCCAACGGCCCCAACGGCGTGCCCACCCGCGTGCAGCGCATCGTGGCCGCCCCTGTCCTGAACGACGAAGACTTTGCCACCCTGGAAGCCGCCTGCAACGAAAAGGGCTTCCTGTGCATCCGTGACGGTCTGCGCAACCATCTGGCCGGTATCGACGTGGGTCTGACCGCCGCCGAGATGGGCGTGTCTTCCAGTGCCACCTGTCTGGTGAACACCGATAACGAAGATGCCCGTCTGGCCGGCATGATCAGCGAGATCCATGTGCTGCTGCTGGCCAAGTCCAAGCTGGTGCGCACCCTGCCCGAGATCGCCGACCGCATGCGCGAGCTGCTCATGGCCAACCCCAAGGGCGGCAACTACACGACCCTGATCAGCGGCCCCAGCCGTACCGCCGATATCGAGCGCGTGGCCGCCGTGGGCGTTCATGGCCCGCTGGAATTGCATATCATTCTTCTGGAGGACTAAGCCATGAGCCACACTGCACCCAAAAGCCTTTCGGATTACCGCAAGGATATTGATTCCGCCCTTGAGGACAGCTTCCTGCGCCGTACCCTCGACACCTTCGCCGTGGCCTACCGCGCCAACCGTGAAGCTGTATTCAAGGAAGTGGACGAACGCGGCCTGATCAAGCAGATCGCCGATGCCAAGGACGATGCCTGCAAGCACATGGAAGAACTGTACGAACAGTTCCGCCGTGTGGCCGAGGAACGCGGCGTGCACGTGCATCGCGCCGCCACCGCCGAGGATGCCAACCGCATCATCGCCAGCATCGCCCGCGAGAACAACGTCAAGCGCATCATCAAGTCCAAGTCCATGACCGCTGAAGAGATCCAGCTGAACCCCTACCTGGAAAAGGAAGGGTTCATCGTGGACGAGACCGACCTTGGCGAATGGATCATCCAGCTGCGCCACGAAGGTCCCTCGCACATGGTCATGCCCGCCATCCACCTGTCCCGCTATCAGGTGGCCGACGACTTCACCAAGGAGACCGGCGTCAAGCAGGATGCCGAAGACATCCAGCGCCTGGTGAAAGTGGCCCGCGTGCAGCTGCGCCGCAAGTTCATCAACGGTGACATGGGCATCTCCGGCTGCAACTTCGCCGTGGCCGAGATGGGCGCCGTCAGCACCGTGACCAACGAAGGCAACGCCCGCATGGTCACCACCCTGCCGCGCGTCCATGTGGCCATCGCCGGCCTGGACAAGCTGATCCCCAACCTGGAAGTGGCCCTGACCGCCCTGCAGGTGCTGCCCCGTAACGCCACGGCCCAGCGCCTGACCGCGTACGTCACCTTCATGGCCGGTGCCGGCGAATGCCGCGTCTGTGAGGACAACAAGAAGATCATGCATGTGGTCTTCCTGGACAACGGCCGTACCGAGATCGCCCGCGATCCGCTGTTCTCCCAGATCTTCCGCTGCGTGCGCTGCGGCGCCTGCGCCAACGTCTGTCCCGTGTTCCGCCTGGTGGGCGGCCACAAGATGGGCTACATCTACATCGGCGCCATCGGCCTGATCCTGACCTACTTCTTCCACGGCAAGGACAAGGCCAAGGTGCTGTGCCAGAACTGCGTGGGCTGCGAATCCTGCAAGAACGTCTGCGCCGGCGGCATCGACCTGCCCCGCCTGATCCGCGAGATCCGCTCCCGCCTGACCGAAGAGCAGGGCGGTGGTGTGGAAGGCACCCTGCTGGCCGCCGTGATGAAGAACCGCAAGATGTTCCACAGCCTGCTCAAGTTCGCCAAGTACGCCCAGAAGCCCTTCACCGGCGGCACCCAGTTCCAGCGCCACCTGCCGGCCATGTTCCTTGGCAAGCACGGCTTCAAGGCCCTGCCCGCCATCGCCAACGAGGCCTTCCGTGACCGCTGGGCCAAGATCGCTCCGCGCGTGGCCACCCCGCGCTACCGCGTGGCCATCTTCGGCGGCTGCGCCCAGGACTTCGTCTACCCCGAACAGCTGGAAGCCTGCGTCAAGGTGCTGGGCGCCCGCGGCGTGGCCGTGGAATATCCCATGTCCCAGACCTGCTGCGGCCTGCCCCTGGAAATGATGGGCCAGCGCAAGACCTCCCGTGGACGTGGCCAAGCAGAACCTGGACGCCTTCGACGCCAGCAAGTATGACGCCATCATCACCCTGTGCGCCAGCTGCGCTTCCCATCTGAAGCATTCGTACCCCCAGATCCTGGAAGGCAAGGCCGACGCCGCCCGCGTGCAGCTCTTCGCCGACAAGGTGACGGACTACAGCTCCTTCGTGCATGACGTCCTCGGCCTGACCGAGAAGGACTTCAACAACAGCGGTGAAAAGGTGACCTACCACGCCTCCTGCCACATCTGCCGCGGCCTGGGCGTGACCAAGGCCCCGCGTGACCTCATCGCCGATGCGGCCACCTATGTGCCGTGCGCCGAAGAAGACGTGTGCTGCGGTTTCGGTGGCACCTACTCCATGAAGTTCCCGGAAATCTCCGGCACGCTGCTGGCCAAGAAGCTGAAGAACATCGAAGCGACCGGCGCCTCCCGCGTGGTCATGGACTGCCCCGGCTGCGTCATGCAGCTGCGTGGTGGTGTGGAAAAGCAGGGCATGAAGGTCAAGGTCTCGCACATCGCGGAACTGGTGGCCGAAAACCTGAAAAACTAACGAAAAACGAGCGGCGGCGTGCCTTGCGGCGCGCCGCCGCCTTCCATGCGGGCCTGACCTGTCCGGGCCCGGCATGAAGGGCCGGCCTCGTGCCGGGCCGGGTGCTGCCCAGGGCGCCCCGGCAGCAGGGGACAGGAGGGATTTTTGGGCAGACACCGGGTCTCCGGGCGGTTTTGAGGAAGGCCGCCGTCTGTCCGAAAACGCCGCATGTCGCGGCCTTTTCCTGGCGAACCTGACGGAGCGCCGGTGGGCCCGCGGCCGTGCGGCAAGGTCACGACCGTCATGCGGCATGTCGTCATGCCGCCGGTTTGGGGAAGGTCACGGCTGCGTGTGGTGCGAAAATATGCGGCCGGGACATGTTCAACATGGACACTTGCAGAGGAGGTCTCATGTCCATCGGTCTTCTGGCATTTCTTGCCTTCATCCCGATCCTGATTGCCCTGATCCTCATGGCCGGCCTGCGCTGGCCCTCCACCCGGGCCATGCCCATCGCCTGGCTCGCCGGTGTGGTGCTGGCCTGTGCCTTCTGGGGTCAGGATCCGCTGCGCCTGGTGGCCCTTTCCATCGAAGGTACCATCACGGCTGTGGGCGTGCTGATCATCGTGTTCGGCGCGCTGCTGATCTACTATACCCTGCAGTACAGCGGCGCCATGGAGACCATCCAGGCCGGCATGAAGAAGATCAGCCCCGACAAACGCCTGCAGGCCATCATCATCGGCTTCATGTTCGCCGCCTTCATCGAAGGCGCCGCCGGCTTCGGCACGCCTGCCGCCCTGGCGGCGCCCCTGCTGCTGGGCCTTGGCTTCCCGCCCCTGTGCGCGGCCGTCATCTGCCTGGCCTTCAACAGCGTGCCCGTGACCTTCGGCGCTGTGGGCACCCCCGTGCTGCAGGGCTTCAAATCCATTGAAGCCGTGGCCATGCAGGCCATGAACTTTTCCGACCCTGCCATGGCCTACAAGACCATCGGCGAATATGTCACCCTCATGCATTTCCCCATGGGCATCATCCTGCCCATCTTCATGCTGGGCTTCATGACCCGCTTCTTCGGCAAGAACAAGTCCTGGATGGAAGGCTTCCGCGCGTGGAAGTACTGCCTCATGGCGTCTGCCTGCTTCCTGGTGCCGTACCTGATCCTGGCCTGGCTGGTGGGCCCCGAACTGCCTTCCATGGTCGGCGGCCTGCTGGGCCTCGGCGCCCTGGTCTGGCTGACGCAGAAGGGTTTCTGCGTGCCGACCGACGGCGTGTGGGACTTCGACCACAAGGATGCCTGGGATGCTGAATGGACCGGCTCCATCGAAGCCAGCTCCGCCACCGAGTACAAGGAACACATGAGCCAGACCATGGCCTGGCTGCCCTATGTGCTGTGCGGCCTGCTGCTGGTGCTGACCCGCGTGCCCGCCTTCCACCTGAAGCCCATCGTCACCGATCCCATGTTCAGTGTGGGCTGGGCCAACATCCTGGGCTACGAGGGCGTGACCTCCAAGATCGCCCTGCTCAACCTGCCCGGCACCATCCCCTTCATCCTGGTGTCCATCATCACCATCGGCCTGCACAAGATGAACGGTGAAAAGATCCGCCAGGCCTGGGGCACCGCTCTGGAAAAGATGACGGCCCCCACCATCGCCCTGGTGGCCGCCGTGGCCCTGGTGTCCATCCTGCGCGGCTCCGGCGTCAACACCGCCGGCCCCGACGGTGCCGCCCTGCCGTCCATGCCCATGGCCATGGCTCTGTTCGCCTCTGACGTGGCCGGCTCCGCCTGGCCCATGCTGGCCGCTTTCGTGGGTGGCCTGGGCGCCTTCATCACCGGCTCCTGCACCGTGTCCGACATGCTCTTCGCCAACTTCCAGTGGGATATGGGCGGTCTGCTGGACTATCCCGCTCTCGGCAAGTACATCATCGTGGCTGCCCAGGGCGTGGGCGGTGCCGCCGGCAACATGATCTGCATCCACAACATCGTGGCCGTGTGCGCCGTGCTGGGCATGATCGGCAAGGAAGGCATCATCCTGCGCCGCACCATCTGGCCCTTCGTCCTCTACTGCCTGGTGGCCGGCACGGTGTGCTTCTATCTTATTGGCCGTGTCCTGTAGCGGAACGGCTGCAACCCTGTGAAAAAAGCCCGCCCCGGCGGGCTTTTTTTCATGCCGTCCTCCGGCGTGCACGGTGCGCGCCGCCACAAAAAAACCACCCGGGCGGGTGGTTTCGGCAGGTGGAGGAGGGGCTGGAGGAGGACAAGGGGCTAACTGCCCAGGAGGACAGCCGGCGCACGCCAGTACCAGTGCGCCACCAGGGGTCAGGTCGTCAGGCAGCCATTCCCCGCTGTGTTCGAACTGGAACAGCAGCTCCTCTTCCGCGTCGTCCAGCGGGATGGCGGGTGGGCCAGCTTGCGCAGATGGACCAGGACGGCCAGGCACTCGAAAAGCGAGAACAGGGCATCAGGGGAAAAATCGGCCGCGGCGATGGCCCGCAGCAGCTCGGGATGAAAGGGATTGCTGCTGACACGGGCGGCATCGTACAGGTCGCAGTGCCGGCACAGGGAATCCAGAGTATCGGCGACCAGCAGATCCCGTTTGTCCTGGGAGGACCGTTGCCGCAATGCAGCGGCGAACTGGCTGATGGAGGTACGTTTTTCGCGAATACTCACCGGTAGGCTCCTGTTTTTTACGGACTATAGGATAATAAATATACAAAAGCAATATTATTTGTCATGAAGAGTGGGCGGGAAAATGCATCGCCGGCATGTCATGCGGCATGGCCCGGAGGGCAGCATTGCATTGTCGTCGCCTTTCTCCGGCGGTGGGCCCGGTTCAGCGCCGGGGGTCGAGATAGCGGGGATCGATATGCAGGCGGTAGGTCTGTGCGGCCGGACTGCGGCGGGGCGGCAGGGAGATGCTGCCTTCGATGGACAGGGGCTTGTCCGAGAGCCCGAAGGGTTGCAGGCCCTGGAGGCCCTGGGGCATGGCGGCCAGACGGTCGCCCAGGACATAGAGGACGGGCATGCTGCGCTGGGCGCGTCCTGCCAGGAGCATGCTGCCGCCGTAGCTGCTGCCCAGGACACTGGAGAGGAGGGAGGGCAGGCGCACGTCGGCGCGGCGCAGCAGTTCCAGAAAATCATTGCCCGTCTGCCCCACGAAGGAGACCAGGGACATGCCGTCACGGCTCACCAGCAGGCTCACCGGCACGGTACCGCCGTGGATGCCCAGATAGGTGGAGCGGGCGCCCGCGGGCATGGCCGTCCAGCCTTCCGGGAGGGCCCGGCCGCTGACGGTGGCCGGTGCCGCGGACGGTGGCGTCTGGGCCGTGGTGATGCCGGCTGCCCTGAGCAGGGGGCCCGTGTCCAGCGCGGGCCACGCACAGGCCAGGGCGGCCAGGGCCAGCAGGGCGCAGGCCAGCAGGGATTGGAGATGGCGCATGCCGTTATGTCCTTGATGGGGGGATGATTTCCCTTCCTAGGAAGAATGACGGGACCTTGTCAAGCCAAAGGCCGGATCATTCCCGGTGCCGAGGGAGAAGAAGCCCTCCGTGGCCTCCTGGGTCCCGAGCCATTCCAGAAAAAGGCGGCCAGCCTGCGGGTCAGTGTGCTGAACAGCTGCTGGCGCAGGGGATCCAGCTCGTCATGGCACATCTCGGGCAGTTCATTGGCCAGGCTGGGCGGACAGGGGGCCATGAGCAGCGACATGTCGGCCTTGTCCAGAAACAGGTGGGCGGGCTTCCTGCCCATGCGTTCATACAGGGCATCGGCATGCAGCGAGGGGATGCTCAGGTCGTCATGCTCAAGGCTCACCAGCAGCAGGTGGGGGTGCAGGCCGGCCAGCCCCTGGCTGCTGAACAGCATGCCGAAGACGGGGCCCACGGCGGCGATGGCCTTGACGCGGGGATCGGTCAGGCTGCGCGGGTCCAGCGGGAAATGGGCGCACATGCTGTCCATGCGGGCCCGCGGCTGCTCATAGCAATAGGCATCGTCCAGGGGCGCCTTGCGGCAGTAGTCCATCCAGCCGGAGCAGTCGGGCAGGGCGCCGCCCAGCAGCAGGGCCGCCGTGGCGCCGCTGCCGTAGCCCAGGACGCCGATGCGCTTGGGGTCGATGCTGGGACCGATGTCCTTGTCGGCCAGCAGCAGGTCCATGGTGGCCGACAGTTCCAGGGCCCTGTTCTTGAGCTGCTCCCAAAGGAAAAGATGATCCATGTTCGCCATGCAGTCACGGGGATGGGTGGGCGCGGCCACCACGAACCCCCGTGCCGCCAGGGCCGCCGCCGTATCGTGGAAGGAAAAGCGCGTCCCCGATGAGGGATGGGAGAGCAGGATCAGGGGAAAGCGCCCGGGCACGGGCTTGCCGTTGCGGGCACCGCGGATGGTCCAGGGTGCGTAGGACAGGGAACGCGGTGCGCGCACGGACGGATACCAGACATTGACGTCCACGCGGATGCCGCTTTCCTGCTGCCAGAACCCCAGGGTACGGAAGCCGGGATTGTAACCGTTCTCGGCCAGGGCCGGGACGGCGGTGAGGCAGGACAGGCAGAGCAGGGCCATGATGATGGCGGAACGGACAGGCATGGGACCTCGCACGACGGGAAAATGGGTGGGGATGTCCCCGCAAACGGGGTACAGGGCCGCTGCAGGTGTTGTGCCACAGGCATGGCTGGGATACAAGGGAAAGGCTTTCAGTCCAAATCCCTTACCGAGGTGTCCATGGAATTTTTGACATATCTGGCGGATTTCATCCTGCATATCGATGCCCATCTCTTCGAGCTGGTGGAACAGTACGGACGTATCTATGCCATCCTGTTCATCATCGTCTTTTGCGAGACCGGCCTCGTGGTCACGCCCTTCCTGCCGGGCGATTCCCTGCTCTTCGCCTCCGGCGTCGTGGCCGGTACCGGGCTCATGGGCTACGGCCATGTGCTGCTGGTGCTGCTGGCCGCCGGCATCACGGGCGATGCGGTGAATTATTTCATCGGCCGCCATGTGGGCCCGGCCATCTTCCAGCGCGATTCCCGCCTCATCAAGAAGGAGCATCTGCTCAAGGCGCACCATTTCTATGAGAAGCACGGCGGCAAGGCCATCATCCTGGCCCGCTTCGTGCCCATCGTGCGCACCTTCGCGCCCTTCGTGGCCGGTATCGCCCTCATGTGCCCGCACCGCTTCTTCCTGTTCAACATCACGGGCTGTGTGCTCTGGGTGGGCGGTCTGGTCTCGGCCGGGTACTTTCTGGGCAATCTGGAATGGGTGCGCCAGAACTTCGGCATCATCGTCTACCTGATCATCATCATCTCCGTGCTGCCGGTGGCCATCGAAGTCCTGCGCGCCAGGCTGGGCAAGAAGCCGGAACAGGTGGAAGAGTTGAAGAACCCCTTCGAGAAGAAGGATTGAGGCGGTTTGCCGGGGGAAGGGAGGCCCCTTTTGGAAAAGGGGCCCTTCCCCGACCCCATCCTCCCCGAAAACTTTTATTGGGGTCTCTGATGGGCAGGGGCACGGGAGGATGTGTCCGTGGCTCCTGTCCCCGGTGACGCTGAAGAAACAATCCGTATGTTTTTTGCGCTTGTCCGCCCCCCCGCCGTAGCCATGAAAAAAGCCCCGCACTGCGCGGGGCTTTTTTCATGGGCGGGTTTTGGGGGAGGAAGGGGGGCAGGGGGAGGACCCCTTTTTTGCCGCAAGGAAAGGGGCCTCCCCCCTGAAAAACCTTTTCGGGAGACCTTCTTACTCCAATATCTCCAGACGGCCTTGATGCATGCGCGCCCGGCGGTTGATGCAGGAGGGCGCATCGCCCTCGAAATGGGAGACGAAGACCAGCGAGATGCCGCGGGCGGCCAGCTGGTCCAGCAGGTCCAGATACTGGCGGCGGGAGTCTTCGTCCAGGGCGGAGCAGGGTTCGTCCAGCAGCAGGATGTCCGGTTCGCCCATGAGGGCGCGGGCCAGGAACAGGCGGCGCAGCTGGCCGGTGGAGAGCAGACGGATGGAGCGCTCCGCCAGATGGCCCACGCCCAGTTCCCGCATGACGCGGCGGGCCTGCTCCTGTTCGGCCCTGCTGTAGTCGCGGTAGACGCCCACGGTGTTTTCCAGACCGGTGCAGACCAGTTCCAGCGCCGTGATGCTGTAGCCGTACAGGGCCTGGGAAAGGTCGGAGACCAGACGCACGCCCTTGCGGATCTCTTCCAGCAGCACGGTCTCGCCGCCGTGATGAGGCAGATGGCGCACCAGCGTGCCGCCCACGGCCACGAACTCGTCCCCGGCCAGCAGGCGCAGGAAGGTGGACTTGCCCGAGCCGTTCTCGCCCTCGATGCGCCAGTGTTCGCCCTTGCGCAGCGTCCAGTCCACATCGTGCAGTATCTCCTGCCCGTCGATGAAGACCGTGGCGTGGCGCACGTCCAGCAGCGGGGCGGCAGGCTCGGGCGCGGGCGTCACGGCGCCGGCCAGGCTGATGTCCTCGTATTCGCCTTCCTGCGGCGGCAGGGCGCTGCCGGGGGCCAGCAGGCGGCCCTGGTGGATGACGCGCGTCTTGCGGCACCAGTCCGGCACCTGTTCGGGGCGGTGGCTGCTCATGATGACCGTGCAGTGTTCGCGCACGCCGTCCAGCACTTCGTAGAAACGGCGGCTGTGGTCGGCGTCCAGGCCGTCGCTGCATTCGTCCAGCAGGAGCAGGTCGGGCTGCCGGACCAGGGCCCGGCCCAGCAGGAGCAGGCGGAGCTGCCCCTGCGAGACTTCCGGCACCATCCTGTCCAGCAGGTCCAGGGCGCGCAGGCGCCGGGCCATGTCTTCCACCTGCGCGTGGCGCTGTTCGGAGCTGCTGGTGTAGAGCAGGGGAGTATCCTCAAAGGCCGTGAGCAGCAGTTCCCGGCCGGTGATGTACCAGCGCTGGCGCTGGTAGTTCTCCTGCTGGTCGGGCGAGACCAGGGCACTGACGGCACGGCCCGCGATGGGCGAGGTCTCCTCGCCTTCGCTGGTATGCCAGATGATGCGGCCTTCCGCCGGCCAGAGCAGGCCGTGCATGAGGCGCATGAGCGTGGTCTTGCCGGCGCCGTTGTGGCCCAGCAGCAAATGGTGCTCGCCGCGGCACAGATGCCAGTCGATGTGGTGCAGGATCATTTTCTGCCGGGCATCGCCGGGCAGGAACAGGCTCAGGTCTTCGATGTCCACCAGGGGACTGCCGGGAACAAGGGGGGACGGGGTTTCCATACAAAACTCGTGCAGAATTGTCCCGGACGGATCGCAGCCGTCGTGCGGGACGTCAAAAAAAAAAGGACAGCCGGCCGGAGACCGGGCGGCGGGAAACAGGCCGGGCGCTCCGGCCCGGAAGCTCGCGGGGGACCCGCGCTGCGGGCATGCCCGCGGCCTCCCGCGAACGTCATTGTTTCGGATCAGGCGCGCTGGGGAAGGGATGGAGGACTGGGGAAAGGGAAACTCTTCCCGTGCGGGCAGCGACCCGATGGCGGCCCGCAGGGCCGTGCCCGTGAGCGCCGCAGGAGCGTCACGGGCATCGACGGTGGAGAGGGGCTCCCCTTCCCCGGAACGACATCCGGGCGCCGTGTCCTTGCCTACAGCGGCAGCACGTGCTGCCGGCCCTGCCTGTACCAGACGCTCCGGGTGAAGCCGAAAGCGCGGGCGTAGCTTTCCAGACGGGGGAAGGCAAAGGCCACGTCGGTGGTGATGTGGGCGTCGGAGGCGAAGGTCACGGGCACGCGGAGCTCGGCGGCCAGCTGCATGATGGGCGCGCAGGGATAGATCTCGCGGCAGGGCTTGCGCAGCCCGGCGGACGATCTCCATGGCCATGCCCGCGTCGCGCAGCTCGGTGAGGGCCGTGCGGATGATGTCGAGGCTGCCGGGCTTGTTGAGCCAGATGTGGAAGCGGTCCACGGAGAAGATCTTGATGAGGTCGGGGTGGGCGGCGATCTGGAACATGCCCGAGGCGATCATCTCGCGCCAGCTCTGGAAGTAGCGCACATAGTTCCGTTCGCATTCTTCCTGCGAAAGGATGTCCCAGTCCGAGGCCCGGTCGTCGAAGCCCCAGTGGCCGATGAAGTGCACGCTGCCCAGCAGATAGTCGAAATCATAGGCGGTGCAGGCCTGGCGGGCAAAGTCCGCCTGCCCTTCCAGCCAGTCCATCTCCATGCCGAACAGCACCTGGCAGGCATCGGGGGCGGCGTTGTCGCGCAGCTCGCAGACCTCGCGGGCATAGGTGGGCATGAAGCGGCTCAGCTGTTCGCGGTATTCGTTGGTATAGTCGAAGCCCAGCGGACGCGGAGAATGTTCGGTGAAGCCCAGCAGTTTGAGCCCGGCCGTGCAGGCGGCGGCGTACATCTCCTGGGGCGTGCTGGCGCCGTGGGAATAACGGGTATGGCTGTGGAGGTCGGCGGTGATCATGGTGGTCTCCGGGGAGCGCCCCGGCCTGTCAGGGACAGACGGGATGGCCGTGATGGCGGCAGGTCGCGGACGCGGCTGTGATGGGGGCAGGGCCCGAGGGAAAAAAACGGGGAGGGCGGACCCTCCCCGTGACATGCTGACGCTATGGCCGTTTAACCGAGCAGACGGCGGCAGATCTCCTGGCCGGCCCGGCGTCCGGCGCCCATGGCCAGGATGACCGTGGCCGCGCCGGTGACGATGTCGCCGCCGGCGAAGACGTTGGGCAGCGAGGTCTCGCCCGTGGCTTCATCCACCTTGATGTAGCCGCGTTCGGTCTTTTCCAGGCCTTCGGTGGCTTCCAGCAGGATGGGGTTGAGCGGGTCCCCAGGGCCACGATGGCCAGGTCGGTGGCCAGTTCGTAGGTGGCGCCTTCCACAGGCACGGGGCGACGGCGGCCGGAGGCGTCGGGCTCGCCCAGTTCCATCTTCTGCAGGGTCACGGACGTGAGTTTCATCTCGGCGTCCCCGTTGAACTGCACGGGGGCGGCCAGCATCTCGAACTTCACGCCCTCTTCCTCCGCATGTTCCACTTCCTCGCGGCGGGCGGGCATCTCGGCCTTGGTGCGGCGGTAGACGATGTGCACGCTTTCCGCGCCCATGCGCAGGGCGGTGCGGGCGGCGTCCATGGCCACGTTGCCGGCGCCGAACACGGTCACATGCTTGCCGAGGTAGGCGGGGGTGTCCTGTTCGGGGAAGGCATAGGCGCGGCCCAGGTTCACGCGGGTCAGGTATTCGTTGGCGGAGAACACCCCCACCAGGTTCTCGCCGGGCACGCCCAGGAAGACAGGCAGACCGGCGCCCACGCCGATGAAGACCGCGTCATATTCCTTGCGCAGTTCGTCCACGGTGAAGGTGCGGCCGCCCACGCTGTTGAGGTGGAAGTCCACACCGGAACGGCGCAGGCCGTCCACTTCGGTGGCCACCACGTTCTTGGGCAGACGGAAGGAGGGGATGCCGTAGATGAGCACGCCGCCGGGTTCGTGCAGGGCTTCGAACACGTCCACCTTGAGGCCGTTGGCGGCGCAGACGCCCGCACAGGTCAGGGAGGATGGACCGGAGCCGATGCAGGCCACCTTCTTGCCCTTGACGGGCATGGCACAGGAATTGGTGCCGGTCACCTGCTCACAGGCGCTGGTGGCGATGTAGGTGTCGGCCACGAAGCGTTCCAGGCGGCCGATGGCGACGGGCTGGCCCTTGGCGTTGAGGATGCACTTGCCTTCGCACTGGTGTTCCTGCGGGCAGACGCGGCCGCACACGGCGGGCAGGCTGTTGGTGGTCTTGATGATGCGGTAGGCGGCGTCTAAGTTGCCGCGGGCCACTTCGGCGATGAAGTCGCGGATGGGCACTTCCACGGGGCAGCCCTTCATGCAGAGGGGCTTTTTGCACTGCAGGCAGCGGGAGGCTTCCTGCATGGCCATCTCTTTGGTGTAGCCGGTGGCCACTTCGTCGAAATTGTGAGCGCGCACGTCCGCGGGCTGGCAGGGCATGTCCACGCGCGGAGCAATGGTCTTTTTGGGCTTAGTTTCCATGGGTGCTCCTGTACTGGTCGATGGAGACCTTTTCCTGATCGCGGTAGGCGCCCAGACGGCGGCGCAGTTCGTCGAAGTCCACCTTGTGGCCGTCGAATTCGGGGCCGTCCACACAGGCGAACCTGGTCTTGCCGTCCACGGTCACGCGGCAGGCGCCGCACATGCCGATGCCGTCCACCATGATGGGGTTGAGGCTGACGGTGGTGCGCACGCCGTAGGGACGGGTGGTGTTGGCCACGGCGGCCATCATGGGCACGGGACCCACGGCCACCACTTCGAAGACGTCCTTGTCGGATTCCAGACGTTCGCGGAGCAGGTCGGTGACCAGGCCCTTGTGACCGTAGCTGCCGTCGTCGGTGGAGATGAGCAGCTCGTCCACGAAGCTGGCCAGTTCCTTTTCGAACAGGAGCAGGTCCTTGTTGCGGGCGCCGATGATGCCCACGACCTTGTTGCCGATGCGCGAATGGCCCTTGGCGATGTGGTGCATGGCGGCGATGCCGGTACCGCCGCCCACACAGATGACGGTACCTTTTTTCTCGATATGGGTGGGCTTGCCCAGGGGGCCGCAAACGTCCAGGATCTCGTCACCGGCCTTGAGGTCCTCAAGGATGGCCGTGCTCTTGCCCATGACCAGATAGACGATGGTGATGGTGCCCTTTTCGGCATCGGTATCGGCGATGGTCAGGGGGATGCGCTCGCCCGTGGGGCTCATGCGCAGCATGACGAAATGTCCGGGCCGGGCGTGGCCGGCAATGGCCGGCGCATGCAGCACCAGTTTGCTGGTCTTGCCCGGGATGAGGCTTTCTTTTTCCAGAATGGGGGTTGGCATGATGTTCCTGCACTCCTGCTGCGGGATAATGGAAAGTGCCAGTTTACCCAAGCTTTTTACCGCTTGCAAGCGTTGCGGTATGAAATGAGGAATTGTGAAAAGCGGGGCGTCCCGTGGACAAAGGGCATGGGCCCCCGCAGGCTGGGCAGGGACGCGGCCATGGCGCGCTGCCGTGCCTGGCTGGTGGCGGGGAAAAGGATGACTGGGCGATACGGCGCTCCGGGAAAGGCTCCGGGGCGCTTTCCCGGAGCGCTCAGTCGTGGTCGGTATGCGGGCCGCGGGTGCGCGGCGCCGGGGCGTCCTCTCCCTCGCCGGGCAGGACGAGGACCACGGTCTGGCGGGAGAGGCCGTTCTTTTCGATGGTCTCGGCCAGCAGGTCGAGGCGGGTGCGGATGAGCTGCTGGTCGGGCCAGCCCAGGCGGAAGGCGCAGATGACGGGCGTGGCGGCGGGCAGGCAGTGTTCCAGTTCCTCCTGCATGGCGCGGGCCTGCATGGCCGAAAGGTAGACGGCCAGTGTGGTGCCGTGGCTGGCCAGATGGCGCAGGGCTTCCTGTGGGGGCATGGGCGTGCGGCCGGGCATGCGGGTCATGATCAGGCTCTGGGTGGCGCCGGGCACGGTGAAGCTGCATCCGGCAGCGGCAGCGGCGGCGCTGGCGGCCGTGATGCCGGGCACCACCTGCCAGGGGATGCCGTCCCTGTCCAGCAGGGCCAGCTGTTCGCGCAGGGCGCTGTAGACGGCGGGGTCGCCGGTATGCAGGTGCACCACGGGCTGGCCGGCGCGGGCGAACTGGAGCATGAGGGAATGGCACTCTTCCAGATCCAGCGGGGCAGCGTCTATGACGCTGGCCCGGGGCGAGGCCAGGTCCAGCAGGGCGGGCGGGATCATGGAACCGGCGTAGAGCAGCAGGGCGGCCTCCTGGATGAGGCGCTTGCCCTTGAGGGTGAGCAGTTCCGGGTCACCGGGACCCGCGCCGACGAAACTGACCATGCCTGGCTGTTTGTCCATGTTCTCCTCCAGCGGCGGGGAGCGTCGCTCCCCCGCGTCCCTGCGATGTCATGCCGGGGACTGGCGTCCACAGGGAGGACGCCTCCCTCATGCGGCATGCCAGAAAGTTTCTTCCCTAGCCTTCGTCCCCTTCCCGCCCGGGCTTGTCCGCGGCCAGCAGGAAGACGGGGTTGGCGGCGGCCAGGAAGATGTCCTGCCCTAGTGGCCGGGAACGGGCGGCCTGCACCTGCATCACTTCGGCGGGCCAGCCCAGGTCTTTGAAAAAGGCGCGGCAGCGGGCCAGCGTATCCAGCAGGATGCAGCTCACCACCAGCCGTCCGCCGGGCAGCAGGCGCCGGCAGACCTGTTCCAGCAGGGCGGGGGCCCCTTCGCCGGAAAGGCCGCCGCCGATGAAGACCCGGTGCGGGTCGGGCAGGCGCGGCAGGCACTGGGGCACCGTGCCCAGACAGACATCCACCGAGGCGGCCCCGAAGCGGCGGCGGTTCTCCTGGATGTCCAGGGCGCGGGAAGGGACTCGCTCCACGGCCACCACGCGGCCCTCGTGGGCCAGACAGGCCGCCTCCAGGGCCACGGAACCGGAACCGGCGCCCAGATCCCAGACCGTATGCCGGGGCTCGGGCCGCAGCAGGGCCAGGGCGGCGGCACGCACGGCGGGCTTGGTCAGCAGGCCGTCCTCGTGACGCAGCTCGGCGGGCAGCAGGCCGGGATGCGGGCGGCGCATCCCGCCCGCGGGCGTCAGCAAAACGGTACAGACAGCGCCGAAGCGGGCAGCGGCGGCTTCTTCCAGGGCAAGATGATGTTCCTTTTCCCTGTCGCTCCCCATGTGTTCAAAGACATGCATGGTGAACCAGTCCACGCCCCTGTCCAGCAGATGGCGGGCCAGCAGGTCGGGCGTCATGCGGGCATCGGTGAGCAGGCTGACGGGCCGCTGCCGCTGGACGGCGGCATGGAGGGGCGTCAGGTCGTCGCGGCCGTGCAGGGAAAGGCAGATGACGTCATGCCAGGGCAGGCCCAGACGGGCGCAGGCCTGCTGCAGGGAGCTGACCCCGGGCAGGATGCGCACGGCGTCGGGGCCCAGCTGGCGCAGGAGCGTGGTGCCGATGCCGTAGAACAGGGGGTCGCCGTCGGCCAGCACCACCACTTTCTTGCCGCCGGCGCGCCAATGGCTGATGCGGGCCAGCACCGGTTCCAGCGGCGCGGTCAGGGGGAGCTGCAGGGCGGGGAGGTCGTCGAAGGCCGCCAGCAGGCGACGGCCGCCGCACAGGACATCGGCCTGTTCGATGAGGCGCAGGCGGGCGGGGGCAAGGCCCTCGCGCGGGGACAGGGCGCAGTCCAGGCCAAGGATCAGGACAGGCTCGGCCGCCGCGCCGGCAGGCTCGAAGACGAAGGCGGAACGCAGCAGGTCTTCCTGCGGGGACCAGTCGTCCGTATCGGACGCGGCCGGGGACGGTGCCGGCGGCGTGTCGGCCGGACGGGCGGGACGGGGAGCGGGCAGGCTGATGCCGGGGGGAGGAGGTTCTGCTGTCTCATGTATCTCTGGTCGGAAAGGAGCGGGGACAGGGCGCGCCGGGCGCGCAAAAAAAGACAGCCGCGGCGGCCGGACGCGGGCCCGGCAGGCGGCCGCCCCGAAAATGTCAGGACTGCGCGTCGGGCAGCCAGACGCGGCCGCGGGCCACGAGGTCCACGGGGCCGTCGATGATGGCCGTGCCCTGGTCATCGTCGGGGATGTGGACATGCAGGGAGCTGCCGCCGGGCTGCATGATGTCCAGGGGCTTGCGGTTGCCCTTGGCGGCCAGCAGCAGGGCCAGGGCCAGGGCCCCGGAGCCGCAGGCGTTCTCGATGCAGGTGGTGTGGGCATCGCGCACATGGACCACGGGCAGCATGTCCAGCAGGCCCGCACGGCGGCCCCACCAGATGACGCCGCTGGCCACTTCGCCGGTCATGCCGTACTGGCGGCGCAGCATGCGCGAGGCGGCGATGCAGTCCTCGGGCTGCATGTGGACCTCGCCGTCCAGCAGCAGATGGCAGATGCCGGGCAGGCGCACCAGATGGATGCCCTGCTCCGGGTGGGTGATGGGGCAGGACGGCAGGTGCAGTTCGGCGCGCACCTCCCAGTGGGGGGAGGTGCCCCGTACCAGAAGGCGGATGGGGGGTCTGCCAGCCGGAGACCTGCACCTCGTAGCGGTGTCCGTTGGCCAGCTTCTGGCGGGCGATGCCCTGGAGCGTGGCCTCGGGCGAGGCGCTCTCGCGGAAGGCCAGCAGGGCGCCGAAGGCCCGGGTGGCGTTGACGCAGAACTCACCGCCCGCCATGCGCAGACGGCGTTCCTCCACGGAGACGAAACCGGCCTGTTCCGCCCCCAGGTTGTCGGGGCGCATGGCCTGCCGGGCCAGCTCCGCCTGCCGGGCCGCATCCAGGCCCGCGGCGGGGAAAAAGAGCGTGGTGTTGCCCCCGGGGCTCCATTTGGAAAAATCGAGTGCTGGCATAACCCATCCTTTTGTATCTATTCAGTATGCTACAGGCGGGCCCGGCTGTCCAGCCACCGGGCATCCCCGGCGGGGACGGGGGCTGCGGGGCGCCTGCCGCCCTGCCGGAAGGCGTTGCACGGGAGGCTTTCGGAAGAAAGAACGCTTGCCCTTTGCTGCGAAAAGCGCTACCTTGTAAAGGTGTCAATACCCTTTCCAGTGAAAGGAAAGGCACATGGCGCATATTGCCTGGCATGTTGCAGGCAAAACAACAACTTTTTTGGGAGGCATCATGAAATCTTTCCGCCTGCTGGCCCTTACCGCCGCGGTTCTTCTGAGCTTCGCCGTGGCAGCCGTGGCCGCTCCTGTCTGCAGCAAGAAGGTCAACAGCTTCGACTTCGTCGTGGACTATTCCGGCTCCATGATGATGAAGAACGACAAAATGAAGCAGGACAAGATCGAAGTGGCCAAGATCGCCCTGAAGCGCGTCAACGCCGCCATCCCCGCCCTGGACTTCAAGGGCGGCCTGCACACCATCGCTCCGAACGGCACCATCATCGAGCAGGGTCCCTGGAACCGCGCCGCCATGGATAGCGGCATCAACACCCTGCGCAGCGGCTTCGACACCTTCGGCCGCATGACCAACATGGGCGACGGCCTGCAGACCTACGAGCCCTTCCTGAGCTCCATGGAACGCAGCGCTGCCCTGATCCTGGTGACCGACGGCGACAACAACCGCGGCATGGATCTGGTGGAAGTGGCCCGTCAGGTGTACGCCACCCAGCGCAACCTGGTCATCCACGTGATCTCCCTGGCCGACACCCCGCAGGGCGAAGCCACCGTCAAGGCCATTGCCGGCATGAACCCTGACTCCGTGCTGGTCCGCGCTGAAGACCTGGCCACCAGCGACGCCGAAGTGGAACGCTTCGTGCTGGCCGTGTTCTGCCAGGAAGAAACCGTGATCGTGCTGCGCGGCGTCAACTTCGCCTTCGACTCCTATGCCCTGACAGCAAGGCCATGGGCATCCTGGATGAAGCCGCCGGCCTCATCAAGTCCAAGCCCAACACCAAGATCGTGCTGACCGGCTGGACCGACTCCCGTGGTACCGACGCCTACAACGCCAAGCTGTCCAAGAACCGCGCCGAAGCCGTCAAGGGCTACCTGGCCAAGCAGGGCGTGCCCGCCAGCCGCATGACCGCCATCGGCAAGGGCAAGTCCTTCAAGTACAGCAATGACAGCGAAGAAGGCCGTTACATGAACCGTCGTACGGAGATCTCCTTCGACTAAACGGCGCCCCTTTCCCCCTTTGAACAAAACCCGGCGGAAACGCCGGGTTTTCCATTAAGGAGTAATGACTGATGAAAAAGATCCTGGCAGTCAGCCTGCTGACCAGCCTGCTGTGCGGCGGCTGCGCCCTGTTCGGCGGGGATGAAGGTTCCAGCCCGGCCACGGCCGCCCCTGCTGGAGACCCCGCCACCACCGAGACCGCCACAGCCCCTGAAAAGGCCCCGGCCAAGGCGGCCCCCGTATCCCAGTCCAAACTGGAAGCCGATCTGTACAAGACCGGCCAGAGCCTGGTGGGCCGTGCCTCCCGCACGGTGATGCCCTCCAAGGCCTACAAGGAAGTGCGCAAGGTGGGCAAGGAATACGTGGCCACCTATGTGGACGTGGATACCGACAGCCTGACCACCGAGGTGCGCAAGGGCGCCCGCGGCTATGTGGGCTTCATCCGCTATGCCGAGCATGTCTATGAATGCCGCGGCGCCAGCAAGAGCGCGGCCCTGTCCGCTCCCTGTGAAAAGATCAAGACCCGCAACCTCAACGAGATGATCCGCTACGACGGCAAGAAGTGGCAGTACTAGCTCCACACGTCCTGCCTGATGACGGGCCCTCTCCCCTGCACGGGAAGGGGGCTTTTTTTGCGGCCTGCGCCTAGGCCCCGGAAACAGGACCGGGGGGCCTGTCCGGCTGCGGGGGCCTTCAGCGGCGGGAGTCCCGGCCGCCCGCATCCGGCCGGAGCGCCGGTGCACGGGCAGGCAGGATGCCGCGGGCATGGAGGAGGGGAGCGGCCGTCAGCCCCGCAAAACGGGCCTGATGCTGTCGCGTGTCGCCGCATCCGCGGCCTGTGCGGCAGGCCGGAGCTCCGTCCGCTGCCGGTGGCGCTGCGGGGATGGCGTCCGGCGACGGGAGCATGCGCATGGACGCGCTCCGCCAGCCGGAAGCCGGGAATGGAGACTGGGGCAGGGATGCCGGGGGCTCCTGTGGGATGCCGGGCCGTGCTCCCGGGCCACGGGGACGGATCAGGCCGCGGGCTGGCCCGGCAGCGGGGGCAGGTGCGCGGCGATCCAGCGGGCGCACTGCTGGGGCGTCTTCTGGCGGGCGTCGCAGCGCAGGGTGGCATAGTGGCTGTAGAGGGCCTCGCGCTCATAAAAGATGTCGGCCAGGGTCTGGCCCGGGCCGATGGCCAGGCCGCGGTCGGGGTTGCGGGCGATGCGCTCCTCGATGGTCTCCAGCGGTACGTCCAGGAAGACCACAGGGCCCAGGCTGGCCAGATGGGCCATGGCCTGCGGCCGGTAGACGGCGCTGCCGCCCGTGGCGATGACCGTGCGCTGGACACGGATGGAGCCCAGCATCACGGCTTCCAGATCCAGGAATGCCTCCTTGCTCAGGG
>VOFC01004032.1_pt1 | contig 21842 bp, 25 predicted proteins | sample 5384161 | NCBI WGS metagenome assembly VOFC01 (sample SAMN12384722, study PRJNA508395) | human gut metagenome | isolation source: healthy gut B | host: Homo sapiens | reverse complement strand
GATTATTCTTTTGCTCCCCTGCTACCGTAGAACTACCGGAAGAAAGCGGAATTCGTCACGGGATAGTAATGAAATCTATTACAAGATTTATTATAAACGCTCTACTTATCCGTGGTTGAGCCCGATGAAGGCTGATATGAAAAAGTACAAGATGGTAGGGTTTATTGATGGCGAAAAAAGTCAACGCCTCCATTGCCAAAAAGAATTTATCATGGTATTATATGATAATGAAACATTCGGTCCCGGACATTATGAGTTATGGGAAACGTCGTGGTATGCCTATTTATATGACATCATTAATGTGAATGCCGCAACACTGGGATATGCGAATGGAAAAGTGACTCTGAACCGATCAGCCAATTTCAAAAAGCAGTTAAGCAATATGTCGTCACTCTCCAGCTATGGTATAAAGCGTTGCGTCACCTTAAAGCAGAAGGGACCGGCTTGGGATTCTGCAACCTGACAGATGAGCAGATTACAGCCTTTGTAGCGGAAGTCAAAAGCTCGCCAACTACCGTGTAGATGGCATTAATCTCATGGACGAAGGTGCCGAATATGGTATAAACGGACATCCGGCTGCCAATGCGCCCTCGTATCGGAAGCTCATCAAAGCACTACGGGAATCTTTTAGGCAAGACCAAACTGATTACAGTTACCATAACGGGTGATCCGGCCGGTTCACTAGCCTCCGAGGCTGCGGGTATCAGAGCAGGTGAATATATTGATTATGCCTGGACATGGGTAAATACCAAAATTATGAATCCATGGGAGGATAGCTCGATTGAAAAACCAATAGCAGGACTGGACAAATCTCAATATGGCGGTTTCAGCACCGACGAATATACGTTCGATTATGAAAATGACGAATCGTAGCCGGAAACGTTACGAGAAAAGTTATATGACAAAGGTCTTGGCAAACTTTACATAATGCGTAATATCCCTTTCTGGTCGGACGCACTGGAAGCAACACCATATCATGCTAACATAAATGCAGGGGCAGCAGCCTTTTATAGAGTGGAAGGAGGCCATAAATATGAACCGGACATCAACTATTTGCATAATGGTAAATACAAGGATATGAAAGGGGATAAAAACTATTACGAGATGTAGAATTATCAATTAAACAGGGAGGAAAAACAAATCCTTTCCTTACTAACAGGAGCTTATGCGCCTATTATCAGTAAAATAACATAACCGGAATTTTAACCATCTATTTGGTTAAAGTTCCGGTTTCACTATTCCACCAAATATCATCAATTAAAATAATACAAAAACACAACACTTATCACCTACAAAACAACACCAAACAATAACAATACACCATTTGCCAATAACTCATCATTTATTTATTATACCAAATCATTACTTTTACTCCGCAAAAACAAACTATATTTCAATAAAGAAAATATGTTTACTTTACCTTAGGAATTACATATGAAAAAGCATATTGTGATACTGATAGCCCCAAAAAGATTACAGTATCAAATACAAGATACGCCCACCACCGTCAAAGAATCTCTATTTAGTATTATATATTCAGAAAAAATGATCTATTAATTATTGTCACTTGGAGGAAATAGATATTCCTTAAAGAATGATTCAAGACGTAAGGATTTAAATCTGCATACGGAACTCGCTTTCTTAATATTGACCTTCAAAGAACAAATAATTTTTGAGATTAGACTGTTTGAGTTTAGTAATGCCCTAAATCACACACTCGTTGTGCATTTTCTCATCCCCCCTCAACTAAAAAGGAACAGAGGTATACAGTCCAAGTGACCTCAACAAAAAATAAATATGAAATACTTAATGATAACGTCACTATTTGTCTCTATTATAGATGCAAATATCTTTCACCAGTCTCACTTCTTCTTACTACTTACATCCGGAGGAATTTCATTATATTGGCTCTTATCTCATTTTCTTACCCTCCATAAGGAAATCAAAATCTTAAAAAAGAAGAGCACCAATATTTCATGGATTCTTTTCAAAGCATTCGCAACCCTATCACACTCGTTCATACCCCTCTAAGAGCTGCTTGTGATGATAGTTGCCCCGAAGACATAAAGAAAATGTTATCACTAGTCATTCGTAATATAGACTGTCTTGATGAACACCTAACCAAATTAATGAATCTGCGACATCTGCTTATCTACTCCAAACAGATGGATATTGCCGAATATGAACTGGGAAACTTCATTAATAACAGAGTCCATTCATTGAAAAATTTCGCTACGGACAAGCGGATTAAGTTAGAAATAAAAACAGAGTTTAATTATGCCAGCGTTTGGTTCGATCAAAGTAAAATCTCTCCCATCATTGATAAATTCATAAAAAAAACGCAATAGAACAATCGAAACCTGAAGATAAAAGGATTATCTTTTCAATTTCTTCTAATTCCGAACACTGGGAACGTAAAACGTTCGATGCCAACAAGGGCAAATTGCTAACATGTTATAGGCGCCAAAAGTATCACTTGATTAAACCTAAACATAAATCAGAGTTCAAATATGCATTTGCCAAAAAGTGTACTCTGCAAAAAATTAATGAAACTATGTGATGGGAATATTCTTATCAATCATTCAACCCACACTGTCTCACTAAGATTTCCTACAACAAATTCAGAAAGAAAGGTATCCGGATATAATATCATACACTCCGCAAAAAGTCGGAAGAAAGAAAGACTGATACTTCATTGGGTAAGATTGCTCATAAAAAAGTTCAATCAAGCCTACTGTTGTTCTCGCTGACAGTAATGAAGAATTCAAGTCTTATTTGGAAGAATGTTTATCAAAGGATTTTGATGTGAAAAAGTTTCGGGAATGGATCTGAAGCTTTAGAATGTATAAAAAGAGAAATATCCTGATTTAGTGATTTGCGACCTTATGCTGCATGGAATGTATGGCTATGAACTGTCATCAAGACTAAAGACATCAGGAGAAACATCCGTTATTCCTATCATCCTTTACGGTTCACGTATAGATATAGGACAACGCAACAAAAGAGAAAGTTCCCTGGCCGACATCTTTTATATGTGCCTTTCCACATCGAAGATTTAAAGATAGAAATGAATGTACTTATCAAAAACAACCGTTCTCTAAGAAGATCATTCTTGCAGACAGTTTTCGGAAAGCAGTTCTTGGAAAAGGAAGAAGAGAAAGTTTTAGATGATAGTAATTACACATTCATCAATCAAGTAAAAGAATTTATTCTAAAAAATATAGATAAGGAAAATCTGACGATAGATGAAATTGCCTCTGAACTGTATATGAGCAGAACTGCTTTCTTTAATAAATGGAAAGCACTGACGGGAGAAAGCACCGAAGTATTTTATTTATCGTATTCGTATGGAAAGCACGTGAGTTATTGGAGAGTGGAAAATACTCTGTCCAGGTTATTCCTGAAATGATTGGATTGAAAAATCTTAAGAATTTCCGCCATAAATACAAAGAGTATTTCGGATAACTCCAAGCAAGTCCATTACGAAAAAAGCTATAAAATAAAAAGAATATTTTATAATTGAAGATCCCATGAACAGGGATCTTCATGGCAATACTCATATAAAAAAAATATTCTATTTTTTATTTCCTTATGCAGTATTTCACAAGTACCGGCATTTACTTTATGTACGTACACCTTAATTTTGAAATTAATAATCTAATTTTAAACAGTATGAAAATTTTAACTGAAATAAAAAAAGACTCGTTGTTTTAATCGTTTTGCTTTCTTAGTAATGTCATTAGGCCTGATAGCCACTTTTACAGCATGTAGTAGTGATAACGATTCTGATATTCCCGTATATTCACTTAAAGATGTTGATGGAAACTATTCCGGTAAGATGTTAACAGAAACCGCTCCATCCGTCAATCCACAAAACTACTCCTCCAAAGAAGAACAACCGCAAGGAGCCACAGTTACCGCTGAAGTAAAAAGACAATCAAATTATGATTAAAAAAACTTCCGGTTGACGATTTGATCAGAAGTATCGTCGGTGAAGAAGCTGCCGAAGTTATCATTGAGAATCTGGACGATATCAATTACAACATTCCTTATACTGCAGCCTTTAATGATGATAGCAAAGGCTCCATTCTACTTCAATTGAAACCTGAACCTTTGGAAATAAAATATACGCCCCCGACTCAAGTAAAAGCGGATGGAGAAGAAGATCCTCAAATTACTGTAAAAGTAACCATAGAAGCGGAAGAAAAGGGTCAATATACATATAAAGATAAAAAACTCACCTTTGTAATCAAAGCCACCCAAGTGGAAGTAGAAGGAGAGCCGCTTGAAAACTTTTCGGTTACCACATTCAGTTTCGACATGGTCAAAAAAGTAACTGATCGGATAAACTCCAACGTATTTTCATTATGATGGGAATTACCTCCCAAAAAGAGTATGCCTGCACACAGCGCGCATACTCTTTTTTTATACCTTTGTGAAATAACCAACGATATGAAAAATGACTACAACTGAAAATATCCGGAAAGAATTACAAACATTAGCAGATTCCAAATATCAGGAATTTCATTCTTCCTCCTCCCGGGAGCAAACAACATTCTCGGCGTACGCATCCCCCAACTGCGGACAATGGCCAAAGAAATTATTAAGAAAGAAGACTGGCGTACATTTGTCGAATCAACCGATACGATTTATTATGAAGAAACAATGCTTCAGGGAATGATTATCGGACTGGCAAAATGGAACTTGAAGAACAAATGAAATACGTAACGATGTTCATTCCCCGTATAGATAATTGGGCTGTATGCGACATATTCTGCAGTGAACTGAAAACTTCTGTGAAAAAAGGAAAAGAAAACGTATGGCAATTTATCCAACCCTATCTGAAATCCTCTAAAGAATTTGAAATACGTTTCGAATTGTGATGCTTTTCCATTATGTAGATGACGCGCATATCGATTCGTTACTGAAATATGCCGACTCATTCAATCATGATGCATATTATGCACGCATGGCTATGGCATGGATGATATCATTGTGTTTTATCAAATTTCCCCAAAAGACAATGGAGTATCTGAAACATAGCACACTGGATAACTGGACTTACAACAAGGCACTGCAAAAAACAATTGAGTCATTCCGGGTAGATAAGGACACCAAGGACATTCTCCGAGAAATGAAAAGACGATAAATACCAAGCACGGCGAACATCCTGCCATCAGCATTCTGTTCACCGTGCTTCTTATTTCTTACCGTAGATACCGCTTTTATTTTCCACCTAATTTATTTTTTGTTTGCAATCCGGAGAAACACTAATTCCTCCTGACCTTTTCCTTCTGCTTCTACGTCTTTGTTGTTTCTGACGGTTGTATCGCTGCCACCTCTTATAAATCATCCAACCACTCATCAATGCAACAACGACGAAAATAAGAATAGTGATGCCCACCCCTAAATTATCCCCCTTGATACGTGACCAAATATCAAGAACTTCTTTCGTCTTATCTCCGAAGTCACGAATCATAGCACACCGTTCCACTACTTTACGATCCGGATATTGTATTTTATCAATCTGCACGCTGTCTGCACCCGGTCCGAAAAAAGTAACTTAAATCGGAATAATAATGAAGAGTGGTGTCTATCTTCTCTTCCAGTATTTCAGGGAGTAGCTATCGAACTTACATATCCACAAAAATCCATGTTGCGCAAAGCAATGTCCGGACGGCACATAAAGTTTATAAAATAACTGGCAGCCTGCGGATTCTTTGCATATTTAGGAATCACCCAGCCATCATACCAGATATTACTACCTTCATCGGGAACTTCATAGTCTAAGTCTACTCCTACCGCATTCGCTTCCTCAATTGCCCATATCGCATCGCCACTCCAGGTCATATTCAGCCAAGCTTTATTCTTCGTCATCATCTCCTTACCGAAGTCCGCTTCCCAGCCAGCAATGTTCGGTTTCAAGGCTTTTAAGTATTTTTCAGCCAACTTCCATCGCACGTGGAGAATAGTCGTTCATCAACTCTTCCACTGTTACCGTTCCCTCCTTCAGTTCCTTTGCATGCGCATAAATCACGGCTGTTCCATAAGCATCACGATAACTATCCTTCATCAGGATCTTTCCGGCATGTTTCTTATTCCAAAGGCAATCCCAGGACAGGGCTACCGAATCGGGCACATAAGCCCGGTTATACAGAATACCTGCCGTCCCCCACATATAACATACAGCATAGCGGCTGGCTTTTTCACCCGGCTGACTCAATTTATTAATCTGCTTACGAATAAATGGAGCCACATTATTCATGTAATTGGGAGAATGTGCGAAATTCGTGTCGATAGGTAGCAACAAATGCTTCTTCAGCATACGCTCGATGATGTATTCCGAAGGACAAACAACATCAAAATCTTCATGCCCCTTTTCAATCTTCGTCAACATGATTTCGTTGATATCGAATGTCTGGTAAACGATACGGATATTCTCACCGGTCTGTTCTTTATAATATGCCTGGAAATCCTCGAGAACACCATCCCCGATATAATCCGCCCAGTTGTAGATTTTAAGAACCCGCTCACGCGGTTCACCGGAATTGTAGCAACCGGTCAAAGTCAGTAAGAACAGGATAACAGGAATTATTCTTTTCATATTATTTACGTAGTAGCACATTTGATAGTCTATTAATCTTTTTTCTTCGTTTTTCCTGCCCGGTAATTGATTACAACCAATAACGCCAGTACCACGACAAAAATGATAGCCGAAAGCGGGCGAAGCTCCGGGGTCAAACCACCCTTACGGGCATCGGCGTATATATAAGTAGAAAGCGTTTCCAAGCCTTGATTACCGATAGTGAATACAGTTACGGCAAAATCATCAATTGAAAGTGTCAGTGCAAGCATAAAGCCGCTAATCATTCCCGGACGAATCTCCGGAATGATGACCTTCCGCAAAGCCTGCATAGGTGTAGCTCCTAAATCGAGGGCAGCTTCATAAATGTTCGGATTCATCTGCTTCAAACGGGGCAATACACTCAATACGACGTACGGTGTACAGAATGTAATGTGTGCAAATACAACTGTCGTGTAGCCTTGTGTGATTCCCAGAGATACAAACAAAAGGAACAAGGATATACCGGTGATAATATCACCATTCAGAATAGGAATGCTGTTCACAAATCCGATCGCTTTCGTGAACGGGCTTTCAGATTGAATATACCGATAGCAGCGATGCTTCCTAATAACGTAGATGCTGTTGCAGCAAGCAAAGCGATAGTGATCGTATTAATCAGTGCATTCATCAAAGAATGATGAGCACCGGTAGTGAAAAGCGAAGAATATAGATTTGGTAGAAAATCCCGTCCAGTTACCCAACACTTTCGCCTCGGTAAATGAGTAGATCACAATAATCACAATAGGAGAATAAAGCAAGAGCAGTAATACCCACAGGTAAGTCTGAGCGAATATCTTCTTTACCATAGCCCGCCTCCTTCATTTGAGTTTTCCTTATCATCGGTGCTGAACAGGGAAGTAGCAGCTATCAATAGCAACATAATGAGCGAAAGTGCCGCTCCATAGTTCCACATACTGTTATTGATATTCTCCTGAATGGTCGTACCAAAAGTTTGATGTTGTTCATCGTCAGCAACTCGGCAATGGCGAATGTCGATAATAGTCGGCATGAACACCATCATGATACCACTCATCACGCCCGGCATGGAAAGCGGAAGCACTGCTTTCAGAAAGACTTGCAGGGGATTGGCTCCCAAATCCTGCGCCGCCTCAATATAGCTATGATCCATTTTTTGCAACGTATTATAAATAGGATAAATCATAAAAGGGATAAAGTTATACACCATACCGAATATCAATGCTCCTTCACCCAACGGTACACTAAAGAAGTCGAATAAAGCGACAGTGGCAAGGGTACGTACCAGAATATTCACCCACATGGGCAGGATAAACAACACCACCATTGTTTTGGAACGGTTCAGTTTGCTGTTGCTAAGTATCCAGGCAGCGGGATAACCCAGCAAAATACAAATAAGTGTAGTAATGATGGCAATACCTATGGAGTAGACGAAGGTATTGATTGCTTCGGGATGTTCGAAAAACTTCTGAAAATTGGCAAACGTCAGATGCCCGTTATCATCAGTAAACGCATACACAACAATTAGAACCAACGGTATAACCACAAAGATCGCCGAGAAAATAATGTAAGGGAGAGTCCAACTCTTACGTGATGACAAAAAGACTATAAACCTCTTATTCACTTCCTTTCCTGTTAATCGGTTATTTTAATTACACGAATAGCATCCGGGGGGATAGTAATACCTACACGGTCTCCGTCATCCCATACATCGTTCGTATCTACAAATACATTCTCGTCCCAATCTGACAATACAGTCAGATGATAATGGTCACCCTTGTAAAGGATGAATTTCACCTCACCCGTCAGCGTTCCGTCTTCTTCATTATCCTGAAGAATCACTTTTTCAAAGTCTACTTCCACTTTGACATTCGTATCGAAAGCGATTCCTTCCACCGGAACACATTCAAAGTTACAGCCCAGGAATTCCACATGAGTAGCATCCTGCAACTTTCCTTCAAATGTATTGCATACACGTTCTTTCTTCATAATATGAATATCGAAACGGCTTCACCAGCAGCCCCACTTCCGCACCGACTTCAAAATGATGATAATCCTGCACCAAGAATTCATATCCGCCGCAAACACCGTCATTTCATAATGCACTCCTTTAAAAATAGAAGTCTCTACCACTCCTACTAACTGTGCCATTTCCGAAACCGGGAAAATATAAAGGTCTTCCGGACGAATGACTACGTCCACCGGAGCATTTTCACCGAAACCTTCGTCCACATTCAAACTCCGTACCACAAAAGCGTACGAGTTTATCATGTATCATCGTTCCGTTGAGAATATTACTTTCTCCGATAAAATCCGCAACAAATGAATTGATCGGCTCATTATAGATATCAATCGGCGTACCGATCTGCTGGATTTTTCCTTCGCTCATCACGACAATCGTATCACTTAACGTCAAGTGCCTCCTCTTGATCGTGAGTTACATATACAAATGTAATACCCAAAGATTTATGCATTTCCTTGAGTTCCATCTGCATATCCTTACGCATTTTCAGATCGAGTGCAGCCAACGGTTCATCCAAAAACAACACTTCCGGCTCATTCACGATGGCGCGGGCAATAGCTACACGCTGTTGCTGACCACCGGAAAGAGAATCCACATCACGGTATTCATAATCCGTCATACCTACCATCTTCAATGCGGCTTTCACCTTCTTGCCGATTGTCTGTTTCGGCGTCTTTTTCAATTTCAGGCCGAAAGCAATATTGTCGTATACATTCAAATGCGGAAATAGGGCATATTTCTGAAATACCGTGTTCACCGGGCGTTTGTGGGGTGGTGTTTGTGTGATTTCCTTACCCGAAATTCGGATTTCGCCTTCCGAAGCCGTCTGAAAACCGGCAATGAGACGCAACAACGTGGTCTTCCCGCAACCGGAAGGTCCGAGTATTGTAACAAACTCTCCCTTTTTTCACGTTCAGAGTCACATCATCCAATGCTGTTTTCTCGCCAAAGATACTTCGATACATGGCTCACCTCAATGATGGATTTATCTTCTTGCATATTCATACTAAAGTTTGGGCTGCAAAGGTACACATTTCTACGATTTCCTCCTACGTGTTAATCTAATATAACAGTGTTTTTCGGTGGCAGAGAGAAAAATAAATCTATCTTTGCATAAATATTTATTCACTAATCTTACAAAAGCATGAAAAAGTTAACTTATTTAGTTATTGCGACGGCCGCGTTGGGGATGGTAGCTTGTACTGGCGGAAACAAAGCCGGATACGTTATCACAGGTACAGTAGAAGGTGCAAGCGATGGTGACACCGTTTATCTTCAGGAAGCCAATGGCAGAAATCTTGTAAAACTCGATACCGCAGTCATCTCAAAAGGAACTTTCACCTTCGAAGGTACACAGGATTCTGCTGTCAACCGTTATATCACTTGCGAAGTGAACGGAGAACCTCTGATGATTGATTTCTTCCTTGAAAACGGTAAAATAAACATTGCACTGACAAAGGACAATGACGCTGTTACCGGTACTCCCAACAACGATGCATACCAGGAAATCAGAGCTCAAATCAATGACATCAGCAAAAAAATGAATGCCATTTATGAGGCAATGGGTAATACATCTTTAAGTGATGAGCAAAAAAGAAGCCAAGCAAAAAGAGGGTGCCCGACTGGAAGAACAATATGATAAAGCAATCAAAGAAGGCGTACAAAACAATATCACTAACCCGGTCGGCGTATTCTTGTTTTAAACAAACTTTCTACAATAACTCTACGGACGAAAATGAAGCTTTGTTGCAACAAATTCCTGCTAATTTCCAGAATGACGAAACAATCGTAAGAATCAAAGAGATGACCGAAAAACAAAAGAAGACTGCCGTAGGTACTAAGTTCATTGACTTCGAAATGCAGACTCCTGACGGAAAAAGTGTGAAACTGTCCGATTACGCAGGTAAGGGTAAAGTGGTACTGGTAGACTTCTGGGCTAGCTGGTGTGGTCCTTGCCGTCGTGAAATGCCTAACCTGGTAGAAGCTTACGCTCAGTACAAAGGCAAAACTTCGAAATCGTCGGTGTATCTCTCGATCAGGATGGTGCTGCATGGAAAGAAGCAATCAAGAAGCTAGACATGACCTGGCCGCAAATGTCTGACCTGAAGTTCTGGCAGAGTGAAGGCGCACAGCTTTATGCTGTAAACAGCATTCCTCACACTGTATTGATCGATGGTAGCGGTAAGATTATTGCTCGCGGTCTGCACGGAGAAGAACTTCACTGTCTTGAATGAACCAGCATTGATTGGCTCAATCTCAGCCTCGAATGTAAAGTTGTTACCCTCGTGACCAACCATCTTGAATGGATAAACAGCATAAATCTGCTTGCCATCCTCTGGCTGCTCCTTCAATACAACAAGCTCCAAACCTACTGCATCGTTCAAGCCCTGCTCATCGATAACATACTGAACCTTGATCTTCTGACCAGTCTCAGCAGCCATCAGCATGCAGTCGTCCTTAGATACAACGTGGATACCATCCCAACGCTCTGCAACGCTCTCCTTCCAGAGTGCAATCTCCTTAGCAAGTGCATTGTCGTTAGCGCTCAACTTCTTGAAGCGGGCAGCCTCCTTATTGTAGAACTTATCATAGTAGTCATCCAACTGGCGCTTCATTGTATAGTGAGGAGCGATAGTAGCAATAGAGTTCTTTACTACCTGGATCCACTCCTTGCTGAAGCCTTCCTTATTCTTGTTGTAATACATAGGGATGATGTCGTTCTCCAAGAGGTTGTAGATAGTAGCAGCATCAAGCTGATCCTGGTAACCCTGGTTCTGATATGTACGCTTCTCAGGAAGAGCCCAACCAGCACCCTCGCGGTAACCTTCTACCCACCAACCATCAAGTACAGAGAGGTTGACAACACCATTCATCTCAGCCTTCTCGCCAGATGTACCAGAAGCCTCCAATGGACGTGTAGGAGTATTCATCCAGATATCAACACCTGAAACCAGACGGCGAGCCAAAGTCATGTCGTAGTCCTCGAGGAAGATAATCTTGCCGAGGAACTCAGGACGCTGACTGATTTCGAAAATCTTCTTGATCAAGCCCTGACCTGCACCATCAGCTGGGTGAGCCTTACCTGAGAAGAAGAACAATACTGGATGCTCAGGATCGTTAACGATCTTAGACAAGCGTTCCAAGTCGGTGAAGAGCAGGTGAGCACGCTTGTATGTAGCGAAACGACGGCAGAAACCAATCATCAAAGCGTTAGGGTTGATACGCTCGAGCAAAGATACTACACGAGCAGGATCACCCTGGTTCTTCAACCATGTCTGGGTGAACTTCTCACGGATATAAGCTACGAGCTTCTTCTTCAATGCCATACGGGTATTCCAGATTTCTGCATCTGAAACATTGTAGATGGCATGCCAGATTTCCTCGTTGCTCTGGTCGTTCATGAAGTTCTTGTCGAAATATGTATCGTAGAGCTTACGCCACTCTGTTGCTGTCCAAGTTGGGAAGTGAACACCATTGGTTACATAACCTACGTGGTTTTCCTCTGGGAAGTAACCCTTCCAGATATTAGCGAACATCTGCTGGCTTACCCAACCGTGAAGCTTACTTACACCGTTAACCTCCTGGCAAGTGTTGCATGCGAATGTAGAGAGGCAGAAACGCTCGTTGTGATCATCTGCATTTTCACGACCCATACCGATGAACTCATCCCAAGAGATACCAAGACGCTGTGGATAGCCACCCATGTACTTGCCGAAGAGAGCCTCGTCGAAGTAATCATGACCAGTACGGATTTCCTTCACTTCTTTCTCCGATTTATCCGCAAAGAGCGTAATCGTATCCTTGATACCATCCGCCACTTCCGAATCATTATAGTCCGAACGATGCAGCACTTCTACTCCATCATTAATGCCATGCTGGTTCTTCAGGCTGTTTACCCAAAGTCCGAATCCTGCCAGATCCGTAGTGATTGTAGGTACACGGAACGCTACACTTTCCAAAGGAGTATATCCCCAAGGTTCGTAATAGGAAGCATAAACGCTCAAATCCTGTCCCAGCAATATATCATAATACTCTTTGTTCATAATACCATCACGACCGTCCAGATAGCAAGGTACGAAAATCACCTTTACTTTATCTTCGGGACGATTGCCCATTCCTAAATACTTCAGCATATCCAACACCTGGTCATGAGTCATATTATGCAGCCAATGAGTGATAAACGGTACTTCGAGGGGAGTGTCGAACTTATCTTTGCTCTTCAAACGTGCCTGCAAATCCTCGCGAGGCTCTCCCACCCAACCGGGTACATTGATGAATGCCAACACATTCTTATGCAGTTTCTTATCCCTGTTCAAGCGGTTTAATGATTCCAAAAAAACATCAATACCTTTATTCTTAAACTCATATCGCCCACTGGTTCCGACAATTAACGTATCATCCCCCATATTTGTTCCCAATAATTTATTGGCAACACTAAGCATCAAGGTACGTGCGCGCTTACGCTTGCCGGTAAACGTGCTTCCTTTCGGCACAAAATCATCTTCAAAACCGTTCATCAGAACAACATCTGCCGGTTTATCCAGTAATTCCTTGCATTCATTATTGGTTATTTCACTCACCGTAGTAAAACAGTCTACATAATGTGCAGTCTGTTTCTCAATCGAGTGTTTCGATTGCATGTTCAGTTCCTGCGCCATCTGGTCGCCATTATAAGCAAACAGATAGTCATACAACGGCTTATTATTGCCGGCAATGGAACGGCCGATCGATGTTGCATGAGTCGTGAAAATAGTACCAACCTCCGGCACAGCTTCCTGTACATAAAGTGCTCCCATTCCGGTCATCCATTCATGTGCCTGATATACCACCTTATCCGTTTCCGTCAGGTTGTAGCGATAGAAACTCTCCACCACTCTTCCAGCAGCGTACGAAAACATAGAAGCCTCGTCGTAATCGCCATAAGCGTGCAACGAATCTACTTGATAACGATTCCACATTTCTGTGTATATATCGTCCTTCTTTTCAAAAAAAGGTTGGAAATCAACAAGAATGACTATGGGTTCACCGGGTATATTCCATCGTCCCACACGGACAGAAAGTTCGTCTTTCTCAAGCGCATGCTCTTTCCAGGCAGCGCACAGATTATCCGACTCGATGAATAGAGGGTTCTCCTTTCCTTGCCACACATCAGGACCTATGAAAAAAATTCTGTCGCGGAATTTTTCCTGTAATGTATTTGCCCGTGTCGACAAGACGGTGTATATCCCTCCCACTTTATTACATATTCCCAGCTGGACTCGAAGATATAATCGGGGGTTAATAAATCTTTTACCATATAATATATTAAAACTCTTTTTTAGTATGCGAGTGCAAAAGTACACATTATTCTTTGAAAAATAATACTTTATACAAAAAATATGAGTTAAGAAGAGGAAAGAAACGTTGTCTAACAATGAAAAAAAGAATATCCCTTGCACATGCAAAGCAGCATGTACAAGGGGATTGAAAGAAAAGATCCTTTATAGGAAATATTCTTGCTAAAAAAATTATGCAACGAGTGCGCTACCAATCAAGAAGGTTGCAGCCAAAGCAACGATTGCATAGAGTTCGGGGAATACGGCAAGAATCAATGTATTACTAAACACGTTGTGTCCCTGGCCGATAGCAGCGATACCGTTTGCACAAACCTGTCCCTGACGGATAGCCGAGAACAAGGCTACCAATCCCAAAGCGATACCTGCACCAAGCACTGCTGATGCCTGGATAGCAGTGATTTCAGGAGTCAGGATACCGAAGATAGTCTGGAACATAAAGTAACCGGCAAAACCGTACAGACCCTGTGTACCCGGAAGCGCAGTCAATACCAGGAAGTTACCGAATGCACTATCATTCTTTTTCAATGCGCCGATAGCAGCGTTACCTGCAATAGTTACTCCGTAAGCACTACCAATGCCTGACAAACCAACCATAACCGCGATGCCAATGTAGGCAATAAACAAATTCATTTCCATAATCTTATTCTATTTTTTATTGTTTAATTCTTAAAATATTAATTCTCAATTTCTAATTCTTAATCTTCAAATTTTCAATTTCTGAACGGTTTGTACTCTTTACCGCCTCCTTCATATCCGGAGTTCTTGAAGAACTCAACGAACGTCAGACGCATCGGGTGAACCATTGCACCGAGCACATTCATAAAGATATTGATTGCATGACCGATAACGAAAATCAGTACCATAACAATCGGGCCTGCTATTACATTATCCGGACTCATACCTACTGCCAGGCTGTTGAATACTCCCGCCAAAATACCTCCGGAAAGTCCGAGGGCAAACAGACGAACGTAAGACAATACATCGCCAAGCAAACCGGTGACCATGTTATATGAATCCCACAAACCAAGTCCGATATTCATGAATATGTTCTTTCCCGGACTGTTATAGAGGAATATCATCGCACCGGAAACACCCAGAATAACCAAATGCACTGTACCTCCCATTGGCAGCACATTCGGCAACAAAGCCGAAACAGCCATTGAAACCAACAGGATAATCCATCCGATCGTTGCCACTGCATATTTGAAACCAAACTGAATCGTCTGATTGACTGCTTTTAGCACCATACCGAACAAAATCTGAATAGCACCCAATATCAATGATAACTGGAACATATCGTTGTTATCCATCAAGACGGCATGTTTCAGACGTTGAACAATCGGCCAGTTCAAATCGTAGATATTCGCTCCGAAGAATGTACCTGTCAGCAAACCGCAGAAGAAGGTTGAAACAGACAGTACTTGTATCAGCGAAAGAATCGACTTCATTGACGGAGTCACCTTCTTCGCCATCAACCGATAGGCCGTAGCTCCCAGAAACAGGAACACCCCATATCCCGAGTCTCCCAAACAGAGTCCGAAGAATATCATAAAGAACGGGGCAAAGAACGGAGTCAAGTCCAGTTCATTATACTTCGGAAGCATATACAACTTACAGATCGGTTCGAACCAGGCAAAGAATCCTTTATTATTCAATCGAATAGGAACATTATCACCCGGCATCGGATCCGTAATCTCATAATATACATGTGCGTCATTCAAGTAAGCCTCTATTTCCACTTGACTGAATGCAGGTGCCCATCCTTCAATTAACATCAGTTTGTCACCGGCAGTCTGTTCGAACTTAACACCACCTTAGAGAACTCAATCTGGCTTTGCAACTCTTTCAGAGCAGCCTTCAAGGAAGGAATTTCTGTTTCGGAAAACGTAACCAGCTTCTTTTCATTCTCTTCAACGGCCTGTTCGGTCGTATTGTAAAGCGTTTCAAGGTGTGCCAAAGAGTATGCAGGTAATTTCGCCTGTTCTACATCCAAATCCACTTCCTGCCCGCCTTTCGTCAGAGTCACGAAGAATACTTTAGAAGAGATACGGTTCACAATCATTGCATTGTATTCCGTTTCCCACTCTTCCTTGTAATTTCCTTCCGAACAGCTATAAAAACCGATTACATAACCGGCATTTTTCAGCTTCTGAACATTATCCCGGTTCAAAGTTACCCCAGGCTTCCAGCGCTTCTTTCTCTTTGGCATAGCTTTGCAACTGCTGCGACAGCTTTCCATGCTCTGTTTGCAGGGCATCCACTTCGTCCAGCACTTGCATACCACGGGCAGCCGTTCCACCTTCCGTAGCAATTACAGCATTCTTTTCATGCTTCTGATTCTGAAGCAACTTCAGGGTAGCCGCCAAGCGATTGGAAAGACGAATATTCTCCTGCAACTCCGTGTTATCAGCAGCCCCTGTTGTTTCTCCACGATGTGGACTACACCAAGTTCGCGCAGACTGTTCAGGAATTCTTCGTATTCCTTATGATAAACCAGGAATGTGAGTTTCTTCATTTTTGTAATCATGCTTCTACCTCCTTCCTTTTTTTCTTGATGAGACTTCATGATCTTTTGCGATGATTTCGACAAGTTCTCTTCATCTTCCATAAATCTCTTGATCTTTCGCAATGCATCCTGATAACCCGGTATTTGTACCTTCTCAAAAAGATTCACTTTCTGAGTGGTCTTTTTTCCTCGCATGTTCTAGCAGATTCAGCTTGGCGAGCATAAACTCACGTTCAATTGCCGTATGCGCAAGTTCCTCCAGCAGATGGATACCGTCGGCATACCACTTGGGAGCGCATTGAACATACTGTACGAACGTATCTCGAATTCTATATTTTCGAGAAGCGGTACACGTACACCTGCAATCTTTTTCACGCCAAGATGAACGTCATTCACCTTTATCAATGAAGCGTCAAACTCATTCCAAAGGGCGAACATGGCTTCATAGGCTTGAATTTGTTGTTCGAGCCTATCCTCCAAATCGGCAGCTTCCGTTTTACAGCGCTTCACTTCCATGCGGAGGGCGCTTTCCTTATTCTTAATGATAGGAAGCGTACGCACCCGCACTTTCAGTTGCTTTTCGAGCTGCTGAAGAGAGGTTTTGTTATATTGAAACTTTATAGCCATCTCGTTGATTTACTAATTTAACAATTTACGACCAGACGATTGAAATTACTTCTTATAAACATATATAATCCGTCCACTATCATCCTATCGTCTAATTGTCTAATTATTTTGCCAGTATTGATCCACCAAGTTCTTTCTTAATATTTACTTCTTCCGGACGGAAGTATCTGCCGAACAAGCCCCAAGCTACGTCTAACATTTCAGTCGTATCAAGATTGACATCAATGGCCAACAACTGATTGGAATAGTCTTTCGCGAAAAAGCCAACGTACGTTCGTCGTAGTTCGTCAGGTCGAAACCATTTTCCATTTTGGTCTTAGCGTTAGCAGCATCGGCATACAGACGTACAGCAGCATTCATCACTTGCGGGTGGTCCTTACGTGTCTTTTTACCGGTTACCAACTGTTTCAAACGAGACAATGAACGGAACGGATCGACAATAACCTTACCAATATCACTGTCACGACGCAAGAACAACTGTCCTTCTGTGATATAACCCGTATTATCAGGTACAGCATGTGTGATATCTCCACCAGACAACGTTGTCACCGCAATAATAGTAATAGAGCCACCGGAAGGGAACTGCACCGCCTTTTCGTAAATCTTTGCCAAATCCGAGTAAAGCGATCCCGGCATAGAGTCTTTCGAAGGAATCTGGTCCATACGGTTAGATACAATTGCCAACGCATCCGCATAGCTCGTCATATCGGTCAACAGTACCAGCACTTTCTCGTTATTGTTTACGGCGAAGTACTCGGCAGCAGTCAGTGCCATGTCCGGAATCAGCAGACGTTCCACCGGAGGATTCTCCGTCGTATTCATGAAGCTCACAATACGGTCGAGAGCACCTGCATTAGAGAATACATTCTTAAAGTACAAGTAGTCGTCATTCGTCATACCCATACCTCCCAGAATAATCTTATCTGTTTCAGCACGTAATGCTACGTTTGCCATCACCTGATTGAAAGGCTGGTCGGGGTCGGCGAAGAACGGAATCTTCTGACCGGATACCAGTGTGTTATTCAAGTCGATACCGGCAATACCCGTTGCAATCAGTTCCGACGGCTGTTTACGTCGAACCGGATTCACAGACGGACCGCCAATTTCCACTTCCTGTCCTTCAATGTCCGGACCTCCATCAATCGGATCACCGAAAGCGTTGAAGAAACGTCCGGCCAGCTGCTCACTCACTTTCAATGTAGGCGATTTGCCGAGGAATACCACTTCGGCGTTGGTAGGAATACCCTCCGTACCTTCAAATACCTGCAAAGTGACATCGTCACCGGCAATCTTAACCACCTGTGCCAGTTTACCGTCCACAGTGGCAAGCTCGTCATACCCTACTCCCGTCGCTTTCAGCGAACAGGTAGCTTTTGTAATCTGGGTAATCTTTGTATATATCTTTTGAAAAGCTTTTGTTGCCATCTTTGATAATTAAAATTATAAATTAAAGATTATGAATTGACACTTCTTTCGGCAATCAATTCCTTCAGTTGCTGCTGGAATCCCTCATACTGCTCTGATTTGAACTTCGAGTAGTTCATCTGCTTACAGATATTAATCATCTTCTTGAAGTAATCCATTACTTCGTTGAAGTTATCAAATTCAAACTCCGTATGACAGATGTCGATTATCATATTCAGAATTGCTTCCTGACGTTCCATCGGAGTCACCGAGTCAACCTCATCAAAGGCATCCTGTTGCAGGATTACGAAGTCGATCAATTCTGATTTCCAGAATGTTACGTGATATTCTACAGGTACACCGTCATCACCCAGGATATTGATCTGTTCGGCAATTTCCTTACCGCGCTGTAAACGGGTTTTCAGTTCGTTTACCTTTCCAATCCATTCATCGTTGATATGACCTTTGATATACTCTTCAAATTCCGGATATTCGATATATTTGGAATAAGAGTCAATCGGGTTCACGGCCGGATAGCGTTTCTTATCGGCACGATCCTGTTCCAAAGCGTAGAAACAACGGGCCACTTTCTTCGTATTTTCAGTTACCGGCTCTTTCAAGTTACCACCGGCAGGAGATACCGTACCGATAAACGTAATAGAACCCGTTTCGTCATTACTTAGTTTTACATATCCCGCACGACCGTAGAAGTTGGAGATAATAGCCGAAATATCCATCGGGAAAGCATCCGGTCCCAGGGCAATTCTTCCATACGGTTGGACATTTCGCGCAACGCCTGCGCCCAACGGGAAGTAGAATCTGCCATCAGCAATACCTTCAGTCCCATCGAACGGTAATACTCAGCCAGAGTCATTGCTGTATATACAGATGCTTCACGGGCAGCTACCGGCATGTTGGAAGTATTCGCAATGATGATAGTACGTTCCATCAATTTGCGTCCTGTATGCGGGTCCACCAATTCCGGGAATTCGGTAAAGATTTCCACTACCTCATTGGCACGTTCACCACAAGCCGCAATAATTACGATATCCGCTTCCGCCTGTTTGAGATAGCGTGCTGAAGCACTGTTTTACCAGTACCGAACGGACCGGGGATAAATCCCGTACCACCTTCCACAATCGGATTCAGCGTATCAATCACACGTACACCAGTCTCCAATAATTTGAAAGGACGCGGTTTCTCCTTATAATTCGTCATCGCACGTTTCACGGGCCATCTCTGAATCATAGTCACAGGAATATCATTTCCTTCTTCGTCTGTCAGGATGGCAATTGTATCTTCTATCTTATAATCACCTTCCGGCATGATTGTTTTTACGGTAGCCGTTCCTTTCATAGTGAACGGGGCCATAATTTTCAACGGCTGGAAGTTCTCGTCCACCTGCCCCAGCCACGCGGAAGCTACGACTTTATCACCGGCTTTCGCTATCGGTACAAAATGCCATATACGTTCTTTATCCAACGGATATGTATATTGTCCTCTTTTCAAGAAAACTCCATCCATCTTGTCGAGGTCATTTTGCAGACCGTCGTAGTTTTTCGATAGCATACCCGGGCCTAATGTCACCTCAAGCATGTGTCCTGTAAATTCGGCTTCGGCGCCCACTTTCAGTCCACGTGTACTCTCGAACACCTGAACATATACGTTTGCACCTACCACCTTAATCACCTCCGCCATCAACTTATCGCCACCGGTAGAGATATAACAAATCTCATTCTGAGCTACCGGTCCGTCAACGACGAGGGTCACCATGTTGGCAATAACGCCACTAACAGTTCCTTTTGTTGCCATATATTTTTTAAAATTTATTATCTGAATTCTGCGGGAATCTGTACTTCGTTCTTCAGCGATTCAATAATGCTTCGGAACAACTGATTTCCTCTTTCCTTATCCAATGAAATCCACCGCTCAATCATTTCCAGTTTCAGCAAGAAAGCGAAAATACGTTCAATGGTGAAATAGTCGAAGAAAATAGCATCCTCCATCCAATTCCACCGCAGAGCATCCAGTTTCTTCTCACGTTCCACCAGTTCTGTAATCTCACTGATTTTCACCAACGATTCAAAAACATCCACCTCACCGGACAATCCGAAATCGCGGGCGCTGGAGGTACGCAAGGCTTCGCATACTTCCGTATTTCCCACAACGTTGGAAGCAATATCCCATTTGAATTTACGGCTAGTAAATGCAACAAGAATATTATTGATGTTCAGGTTGAATTCAAACCAGGCAGAAACGAACTTATTCCCACAGTTCATCGCATACTCATAATATAGAGCAGCCAGATGATCCTCGTGTAAAACCGTACTTTCAGCCGGAGTATTCAGATAATCAGTAATAAATGTAGAAAGGTAAGACCGGAAATTCCTTAGGACTGATTTCCCCGCCTTCCCTCAGACATAGAAATATACTCGGAGAGTTCCGCAGCAGAGATAGTTTCCACGTTTGTCTATTTCCGCCTCTTTGTCTTTGAGGAGTTTCAGCACGTTGGCATTGTCAAACTTCAGATAGAATCAAGTCGATCAACTTTTGGTCTGAAGCAGACAATCCGCGCGTAGATTTCTGTTTTAAAAATCGGCTACTGTATAGCTCAGTTTACTGTCCTCCAGCGAAAGTTCCGGCAAACCTGCTACCAAGTAATAGTACTTACTACTCATAGTCGCTTCTTTTAAAATAGCATTTCTACTAATTGAGGACGCAAGAACGCTTTGAAGTAATTCATGAATTCTTCTTCTCCGAAGTTCACCTTATACGAACCGTCCGTCGGAGAAACTGTGAATAAAGTTTTGATACCGTTCACTTGTTCGATCTTCACACCTTTATCCAACAGAGCTTTTGCATGGGCTGCAAAATACTTTTTCAATGATTCCGCATCGGCTGTCGAGATAACGATAGGTTCATCTATGCTCCATTTGGATGCCAATGCTACGATAAACGCATTCAGGTAATCTTTATCCTGAGCGAAATCCTTTCACGGAAGCGGTAATCAACTTATCAGTGACCATAGTAGCGATCTCTGATTTGAGTGCATTAACGGCCTGACCGGAAAATAGTTTTAACTCTGATTTTGTATTTTCTGCTAACTCATCAGCAGATTTACGAGAGGAGTTTAACAATTGATTCTGCCTCTTTTCGGGCATCCTCAATGATGTTCTTTGCTTCTTCCTGAGCATTCGCGATAAGTCTCTGCGCTTCCTCGTTTCCTTTTTTCCACGCCTTCACGATAAATCTTATCGGTCAACTCTTAATTTTGTTTTCCATATTAACAGGAGTATTTAGTATTATTACTATATTAACTATGTGTCCTTTGTCAGATTCTCGCCA
>VOFC01006858.1_pt1 | contig 21863 bp, 36 predicted proteins | sample 5384161 | NCBI WGS metagenome assembly VOFC01 (sample SAMN12384722, study PRJNA508395) | human gut metagenome | isolation source: healthy gut B | host: Homo sapiens | reverse complement strand
AGTAATCAGTTTTACAGTCTTCATAAGGAATCTGTTTTTATATTTCCCACAAATATAGAACATATTCTTTTTTATTCACTGAATATATCATTCTTTAATACTTTTTTCGTACTTTCGCAGCACTAAACTGCAACCGCATGAAAAAGATTGTTGACACTTCTACTGTTTTTCAATACTATGCTCCTTCTGTTGCAAGCACAACCTATGCATCAGATAAAGGGAACGGTGATTGACAAGAATAGTCGTCAGCCATTGGAATTTATCAATGTGATGATTATCGGGCTGAATAAGGGCAGTGTCACCAATGCTGAAGGGCGTTTCACCATTGAACAAGTGCCGCCGGGCATTTACCGCCTGCAAGCATCGGCAATCGGATACAAGAGCGTTACGACCTCCGAATACATCTTATCTACCAAAAACCTGAACATCCCGATAGAAATGGAGGAGAACCTGACCGAACTGGAAGGAGTGACCGTCACCGCCTCCCCTTTCCGGCGCGATGTGGAAAGTCCCGTCAGCCTGCGCATTATCGGAATACAGGAAATAGAAAAAGTCCCGGAGCCAACCGGGATGTTTCACGCATCGTGCAATCTTACCCCGGAGTCGCCTTTTCACCGATAGGATACCGCAACGACCTGATTGTGCGAGGCGGGGCGCCTTCCGAAAACCGCTTCTATCTTGACGGAGTGGAAATCCCCAACATCAACCACTTCAGTACGCATGGCGCACCCGGCGGTCCGGTAGGAATCCTCAACGCCGACCTGATACGGGAAGTAAATTTCTATACCGGAGCCTTCCCGACAGACAAAGGAAATGCGCTCTAGTTCCGTGCTCGACTTCAAATTGCGCGACGGGGACATGGAACGCAATTCCCTGAAAGGCTACTCTGGGAGCTTCCGAAGTTTCTTTTGGCTTCCAACGGACATATAGGCAAAGAAGACTTCCTACTTGGTTTCCGTGCGCCAGTCTTATCTGCAATTCCTGTTTGATATGCTCGATTTGCCTTTCCTGCCAACCTTTACCGATGCACAATTCAAACTGAAAACCCGGTTTAACGAGCAGAATGAACTGACGGTATTAGGACTGGGCGGAATTGATAATATGCGGCTGAATACGAAAGCTGACAGTGAAGACAATGAATATATCCTGAGTTATCTGCCCAAGATAAAACAGGAGACATTTACTGTGGGGCAGTCTATCGTCATTATGCAGGTGCACACGTGCAATCGGCAGTAGTCAGCCATAGCTATCTGAACAACCGTAATACGAAATATCGCCGGAACGATGAAAGCCATCCGGATAACTTAATGCTCCGCCTCCGTTCCACCGAACAGGAAACGAAACTCCGTCTCGAGAACAGCACTACTTTCCGTAATTGGAAAATCAATCTCGGCATCAATCTGGATTACAGCCAATATACCAACACTACCTTTCAACGGGTGTACACTAACCAGCCGCAAACTTTTGATTATCATACGTATTTAGGAATCTTGCGCTGGGGACTTTTCGGAACGATCAATTACACTTCAATGGACGACCGCTTCACTGCCTCTCTAGGTCTGCGGGCCGACGCCAGTGATTATTCATCGACAATGAAGAACCTTTCCGACCAGCTTTCTCCCCGCCTGTCACTCTCCTATCAACTAGCCGATCATTGGTTTGCAAGCGGAAATGCGGGACTGTATTATCAACTCCCTGCCTACATGGCTCTCGGCTTTAAGAATAATAACGGGACTTTCGCTAATAAATACAACCTCCGTTACATGAAAAGTGAGTGAAGGAAGTCTGGGAATCAGTTGGCGAAAGGGAGATACCTTCGAAGCATCCGTAGAAGGATTCTACAAAAGATTATGATAAGATCCCTCTTCCGTAGCGGACGGGATTCCTCTTAACTGCAAAAAGGAAATGATTATGGAGTAGTCGGTAATGAGTTACTTACTTCCACTGCACAAGGGCGCTCCTACGGTGCGGAGATTTTGGTAAGTGGCTTATTGCCAAGAAAAACTGAATCTGGCTTTTCCTTTACCTTGTTCAAGAGTGAATATCGCAACGATAAAGAAAAGCGAATACATCGCCTCCGCGTGGGACAACCGCTATATATTCAATCTGCGAGGAACGTATAATCTTCCGCATCAATGGAGTTTCGGCATGAAGGTAAGCTGCATCGGCGGTGCTCCGTACACTCCTTATGACGAAGCCAAATCGTCTTTGGTATCAGCATGGGATGCACAGGGAAAAGCATATTACGATTACTCGAAATATAACAAAGAGCGTCTCCCCGCTTTTGCGCAGGTGGATGTACGCGTGGACAAAACGTTTTATCTGAAAACATTGTATGCTGATTTTATCTCGATTTGCAGAACATCACAGTCAGCAAGCTGAAACAGCAGGATGTGCTTATGAGTACCGGCATCATCGAGAACCCGAAGCTCCGCCGCTGCGCAACGATACAGGATGAAGCGCATTAAACAATCAAGCGGAACATTACTTCCGACACTGGGAATCACATTTGAATATTAACCATAGTTTGAAACATTTAATTGAAACGAGAATGAAAAGACAAATTGCTATGATTGCCCTGTTGTTTTTGGGTATGGGAATGACAGCTTCGGCACAATTCGGAAAGAAGTTTAATGTAGGGAAAGCCCTGCAAGCTGGAAAAGACGTAGTATCGGCAGTTACTTTATCAGACGCGGACATCGCCAACATGAGTAAAGGAATACATGGTCTGATGGATGCACACAATCCACTGACAAAACCTGACACTGAATACGGCAAACGTCTGGAGAAGTTGACCGGCCACATCAAAGAAATGGACGGGCTGAAACTGAACTTCGGTGTTTATGAAGTTGTAGACGTGAATGCTTTTGCCTGTGGAGACGGCAGTGTACGTATCTGCGCCGGACTAATGGATGTGATGACTGACGAAGAAGTAATGGCAGTAATCGGTCATGAGATCGGTCATGTCATCCATACCGACTCTAAAGACGCAATGAAGAATGCATATTTCCGTTCGGCTGTAAAGAATGCGGCAGGAGCAGCCAGCAGCCAGGTCGCCAAACTGACTGACTCTGAACTGGGGAGCAATGGCAGAAGCACTTGCCGGCGCACAATACTCACAGAAACAAGAGTACGAAGCAGATGCCTACGGCGTAGAGTTCTGCGTAAAAACAACATCGACCCTTATGCCATGGCCAACGCATTGACCAAACTGGCTGAACTGGCAAAAAAGACGCTCCAGAAATCTTCTTATGTACAGAGAATGTTCTCCTCTCACCCGGATACCGCCAAACGCATCGAACGCGCCAAAGCCAAAGCAGACAGCTATAAAAAAATAAGGAGTATCTCTCGCTTTATCTTATATAAGAAAGGGATTATTAAAGGCGGCTTCACCTCTATCGAAAACCATTTTAATCCATTTATGATATGACCTATCGCCGCGACATCGTTGTGCTCCATCCCACAGACACACCGGAAGAGGTGCTGCGTATCATCCACGAAGAACACTTCAGCAAATATCTCCTGGTGGAGCGGGGAAAGGACGAGATTATCGGTGTGGTTTCCGTAAAGGACATCATCTTGATGATGGGCGGCGAACAACCCTTCAACTTACGTAGTATTGCACGCCCTGCTTTGTTTATTCCGGAAAGTTTGTATGCAAAGAAAGTTTTAGAGCTGTTTAAGAAGAACAAAAACAAGTTCGGAGTTGTTGTAGACGAGTATGGAAATACAGAAGGTATCATCACCCTGCACGATTTGACGGAAAGTATCTTCGGAGACATCCTCGAAGAGAATGAAACGGAAGAAGAGGAAATCGTTGTTCGTCAAGACGGTTCCATGCTGGTGGAAGCTTCCATGAATCTGGATGACTTTATGGAGGCGATGGGCATTATGAACTATGATGACCTGAAAGAAGAAGACTTCACCACCTTGAGCGGTCTTGCCATGTTCTTGATAGGACGGGTGCCGAAAGCCGGAGACTTGTTCAGCTACAAAAACCTGGACTTCGAAGTAGTGGACATGGACCGCGGACGAGTAGACAAACTGCTTGTCATCAAACGGGACGAGGAATAGATTTATGATAAATAACGAACGCTATTGCGTCTTTATATTAACTTAAAGCATTAACGATGAAAAAAGTAATGATGTTGCAGCCTTTGCCGCTGCTTGGTATCCTGCCAATCAAAAGCCAAACAAAACCGCTGTTGCCGGCAGAAGCAGACAGTCTGGCCATTGCCATGACTCGTCTGCCGAATTGACTGAAGTTTATGAAGGTACTCTTCCTGCTGCCGACGGTCTACTGGTAACCACGATATGAACCTGCTGTCAGCGAATTAAACCTTTACTCAAAAGAAAAACATCATCAAAGGTAGTGAAAAAAAAACAATTAATAAAAACAGTGAACCCCATGTAACGACCCAACAGTAAAATAGTCAGATCTGAACCGGATGACATCATCATCTTTGAACCTAACCCCTAACATTAAAAACCTTTTTTGCACATTTCTTGTAATAAATTATATTCGTATCGTTACTTTCCGCAACAGACCGGTATAAATATTTATCCTTGTACTGTTTGTCCTTCCGCAAACGTTTTAATCTTAGCAATGCTTCGATATAATAGTAGTCTGCATAAATAATAGACGCATCTATTTCCGAATGATTCGGCCAATGTCCTACACTATGCAATAAGAATGAAGGTTTACTTTTGCCACTCTGATAGTGGCGGGAACTTAGACTTGTCAACATTTCGATTGCAGCGTCTTTATAATATTTTCCTTTTCCATTCGGAAGATAAGTGGACAGTTCGAGCAAGGCGGAAGCTACAACTGCTGCTGCTGAAGCATCACGGGAGCGTCCGGTATTCCCGGATCGCGAAATCCCAGTAGGGTACTTTGTCTTCAGGAAGTCTTTCCAAATAGACATCCGTCACTTTCGCGCAAAAGTCAAGATATTTAGGGTCTTTCGTTTCTCGATAGACTACTGTGTATCCATAAATCGCCCATGCTTGCCCACGCGCCCACATAGTACTGTCGGCATATCCCTGGTGAGTGACACCTTTAATCAGATTACCTGTAATTGTATCATATACAGCAACGTGATACGAAGTATAGTCCGGACGAAAGTGGCATTTCATGGTCTTGTCGGCATGTGCTACCGCTACATCATATAAGTAGGGATTGCCGCCGTTCTTTGCCGCCCAAAAAAGCATTTCGAGGTTGATCATATTATCCATGATTGTATTATGCGGCCAGTTACGAGGTTCTACTTCACGAGGCCATGAAAGTATTGTTCCGACTACCGGATTGAATAAAGTAGCCAGTGTGTCGGCAGTATCCAGAATTACTTGTTTATATGCCGGATTCTTGGTTAGCCGATAACCGTTTCCATAACTGCAAAAAACAAGAATCCCAAATCATGATCGAAAGCCGGAATCTTGAAAGAAACTCCAGAGAGTTCGTAAACTTCTCCGCTTCTTCCTTAATATGCTTATCTTGCGTATATTCATAATCATACCACAGCACTCCGGCCAGAATCCCGCACACCATTCTTCTTTCGTCGCTTTACGACAGTTCCAATGTTGCTCATCGGCCATGATATTACGCGGCATCATCGTATAATCGATTCCGGAATCTGTTTTCAGCTCCGCAAGCGTACGTTGTGTCTGCTCTGCACAGTAATCCAATGCCTTTATTCACATCTAATGTACCGGAAGGCTGATGAGCACACATACAGAACCCTAACATCACAGCCAAACCTACTACCAACTTTTTCATCTTAATCTTACTATCTTCGTATTAATTCTTAATCTTTATTTCTCTTTGTCAGTTATCTATCAATTACTTAGTCATCCGGAACCAGTCTATATCCGCCCAACCACGATTTCCTTCGTTAGGAGTCACACAGAATACACCGACTTTAGCTCCTATCCACTTGCCTTGACGGGCAGTGAAAGCCTCTCCTACCGTCGTATATTTCTTTCCGTCCAGACTATAAGCAAATGTACAGACAGCACCTCTACGGACTTTTACTCAGCAAATAAACTGTTTTCCATTCATTATCTGCTACACCGGCATCTTCAGATATTCTACCGGTATACTTGCCAACTCTTTTTACCTGTTCGGGATTCTGCCGTTCCGCATCTTTACAAACAGCCTGTTGCAGAATAAATTTATCCCCGCCTTGCGAATCGAAAGATAACTGTAATCCCATCCCATTACAATGAGTCCGGCTTGTTCACCATTCTGTTTGGCGATAAACGTCAACTTAGTGGTAGCTGTAAATTCTTCGGCCGGAAACTTCTGCATCAACAGATTCGGCACCTCCCAAAAGTTCACAAATTCTTTCGAGAGACTGCCCGCATACAGGCGAAGATATCCCAAATCGGTAGTGAATCCATAAGTATCTTGCTTATTAGCGTGCCATTGCCACTGTAACCCTAAATGCCGGGTATTGAACTCATCACTCTCCGGTGGAGTGGGTTATCGGATAAGTCTTTCCTACATTCGGCTTCTTATAAGTAGTCACAGGTTCACCGCAACCGTCCTTGTCTTTATCCGCTCCGATTACCGGCCAGTCATTTACCCAGTTCATCGGATTCAAGATGAATCACACGTCCGTAAGCTCCCCTTTTCTCCTGAAAATGAATAAACCAAGACTCACCCTGTATTAGTATCTACCCAACCGCCTTGATGAGGACCGTTTATATTCGTCTGCCCTGTACCATTTTCGATCTCGACTCATAAGGTCCATAGATGTTCTTTCGAGCGAAGCACCAACTGCCAACCGTTAGCCACACCACCTGCCGGAGCAAAATATAATAGTATCCGTTCCGTTTATAGAGTTTCGGGCCTTCTACCGTATGATTCTTTCCGTCGTTACCATCGAATACCATTACCGATCAGAAACGACTTCTGTTCCCTCTGCATTCAGTTCGCAAATAACAAGAATACTATTCACCCCACTACGGCTTCCGGCATAGCATGTATCAGATATACTTTCCCGTCTTCATCCCACAAGGGAGTAGCATCAATCATCCCTTTCCCGGCTTTCACCAATACAGGTTGCTCCATTTTCCTTTCGGGTCTTTCGTCTTTATCATGTAAATCCCATAGTCCGATCGCCCCAATAAATATAAAACTCTCCCTTATGGAAACGGATAGACGGGCGCCCATACGCCTTTGCCATGCTGGGCCTTATCGAAGAATTCTTTCGGTTCCTGCACCGGTAACGCATAGTTCACCAACGACCAATTCACCAAATCTCCGGAGTGAAGGATAGAATGCCGGGAATGCAATTAAAACTGGATGCCGTCATATAAAAATCATCTCCGTGCACACACATCCGGATCGGAATAGTCGGCATAAAGCACAGGGTTCTGATAAGTACCATTGCCTTTATCAGCCACCCAGGTCCGGGATATTTCCTGTGCACTCGCCCAAGTACAGCAAGCCATCATTCCTGCTATAAACAGAATCTTTTTACGCATATACCTTACTAATCAATTTCATTCTAAATTCAATCGTTATTCCTAAAAACAGATACTTTCTACCTTTATAAAAAGACTAACCAACCGAAAAACCGAATCTAATAACTTTCATTTCAAAACAATCTATTTGCTATATATATACGAAGGGGATTAAGTAAATACCTAATCCCCTCCACTATTTTTTTTCTATAAAGCTTCCAATTATTCTTTCGTATACATCAAAGTCCCGAATCCCAGTTGGTCGAATCCGCCGCTAGTAGAACCGTAATGACCACCGCCACCTTCTACACCCATACCTATCCATAAACTTTTTAGTATAATAAGCTTCTATCCCTTTTGTTTTATAATGATAGTAGATCAGTGCCCAACAAGGACGAATCTCTCCTCTCGACTTATCATTTTCTTCTTTGGAAGAAAGCGCAGGACATTGCCAACTACAGTTCTCGTAAAACTATAAGGGAATCCTCTTGCTATACACTAAATTTCTCATTGGAGGTAGAAGACCGATCATCAAAGTCTTCCATAGATTATAATTAGCCGTGTATTCTGCCATAGCAAAAGTACTTTATTATCCTGATAAGCAAAAAAGGTCCTCGCCGATATTATATGCCATTTGGCAGAAAGCCCCCATCAAAGCAATACAGTGTAGCGTGCCCTGGTCACGGCCGGATTCCTGTCCTTGGCCCAATACTCCGTGTCCATCCGGATCCTGATGAAGAAAAAAGGAACAGCATTGTCTATACTACCATTACCTACTCCATACTTAAAATATAAAATAGCCTCATTGATTTTGTCCTGATCATCACAAAGAATGCCGATAGAGAGAATCGATGTCATCTGAGCTAAATCCTGTTCAAGCCAGCTATGCTGTTTGCATGCTTCCTTATGAGCCAGAAAATCAGAAGCGCAGGATAAAAAATACATTCTTCATCATTGTCTGGAACGCCGACAATTGAGCTTTTTGTGAAGAGCGTCTCATCCGTACGCATAATTTTCGGCAGCATTAGCCATTTGGTGGACATTAATAGAAAATAAGATATTCGTTCGGATCGGCTATTTCACCATTCGCGTCATAGGTTCTATCATTTGCCAAACTCTTGACACGAACCAATCCTTTGCAAGTTTCAGCCCAGGCATTCAATATCTTAACGGCTGTTTGCCCTGGCAAGCAACCGTCACCTTCCAGTTTCAACGAAGTGCCAGCTGATAAGCAGCGGCAGCGTCTTTATAGAAATAAGTATAGTTATTCCACCATTCCGAAACTTGCTGCCCAGTTCCTGGTCCATACGTCCCAATACCTCCTGCGGCGTAGGAACATATCCCTGCATTAAATATCCGGAGTTCTTCAATTTATCATATCCTTCACTCCAAGGAGCTACGGTCAACTTTGATGCAACATAAGATAAATCGGCTGCAGTATGCAGCATACAGGATGAGCAAGGGTATACTCATTAATAGCAGGCCACGAATCAATATCGGTAGTAGCCATCTTCGATGTCGGTGCATGCGCTCAAATGGAGCGCAAGCATCGTAAACAGGATGAATATATTTCTAGTTCTCATAGTCTTTATTAATTATTAGTGTTTTCATTTTCAACGAAAGCTTTTAAATCCTCAATAGTTTTGAAAGTCCGTACCCAATATACTGTATATTCCGTATTTGAGCCGTTAGCTTTTTGAAGTCCGCCATTACAAATTGAGTGTCTTTATTTCTTCCGGTTCTGTTTTAGAGAAAGTATGGAAAGGTTTATCTTCGATCCATTTCCAACAGCATTTTCTCTTTGCAGATCATAATAATATACTTCCGGGATCTCCCGGAGTTTCAGCACCGTCTATTGTATATTTATTACTTCCGCTGCCACTATTCTCCAAATAGGCACCATACTGTGTATCAAGTTTAATGTTACCTTTGCAATTTACCAGCTCCATAAGGTCGGATCATTTTTATGGCCAGATAAGGATATACCCCCAACATTCAAATAGACCTTTATCTTTATAACTGCCATTTGACGTCAATACAAGATCCGCACGGCAAGAATTTCCCTTTGAAGGATTAGGAAACCATTTTCACAACTGCTCCTCCTGCTTTAAACTCGGCAGATGAAGTATACCCATCCGCCTGCTTCAAATACCAAGGAGACAATGAGGTATCAAATGAATATTTCATCAAGCCATAAGGTACTTTTAACCGTAGTTGTATACGAAACTTCAGTTGTCGTAGTGGCGGTAATAGTAGCTTCTCCATAAGCTTTGGCGGTTACCACACCCCCTGATCATTCACCTCTATAACATCCGTATTACTACTGACCACTTTAAAAGAAGCTATAGTCGCATCCACCGGAACGGTTGTAAAGTTCAGTTTAGCACTTTCGCCCGGCAATAAATCCTCCTGCTCACCAAATGTCAGACTTTCAACATATATAATCGGTATAATCTTTCAAATCAAAGGATTCCTCGTAACCTCCTATCTAAAGAAATAGCAGTAATAGTGACAGTCTTTCCCGTTGTACTGTACCTCCGTTAACACCTCTCACTACACCTTCTTTTGTCACAGTAGCAATAGATTCATCACTACTCTTCCAAGTCACCATAGAATAAGTGTGTCCTGCCGGCAACAGAGTGGGCGCAAACCTCTTCCTTCGAAACATACAAATCCTTCTTATCATCATCCGTAAACTCAAAATCCGCAATCGGAATAAACCCGGTACTACCGTCAATTCAAAAAGGTGCTTGCCCTCCGAATCCAATTTCAGGAGTCACAACAATATTCGCCCTGCCTGCACTCACCGCATGTACAAGTCCGTCTTGTGTTACTGTAGCCACATTTTCATCTGACGAAGACCAGCTTACCTTCCTGTTGGTCGGCTGTTCCTGGTACAATCTTACACTGTATCAAAGAGTCCATATAGTCCACAGACGCAGCCAAAGTCAGTTTTCCATTTTCTACGTTAGCCAATGTAATCTCTGAAATCAAGGTCTTCTCCTCCAGTCCGTCTCCATACTCTTTACTATCATCACATGCAGTAAAACAGATAGCCGTAAGAAAAGCCAAACTAAATAATGTATATCTCATAATTATATTCTTTTTATAATCTTCGGTTTATAAATACGTTACCATCCCGGATTCTGACCGATGTTGGGATTCAATTGTTTGATCGATGGAATCGGATAAAGATAGTTCTTATTTTCCCAAACACGATCCGTTTCAATCATCAGGCATCCCGCAATACCGGCATCATCTGTATCCGTAGAGTATGAAGGTTTCCAGGCAGTGGCCCATGTACCCAATCACCCGTTGTACTCCATTTCCTCACTCCAACATATTTTTAGGGCATTTCCACTTCAGCCGTCTTCAACGTTTCAAATCGTCTATACGGAAACCTTCATTGAAAGTTCCACCGTACGTTCACGACGAATCCTTCCCGCAGACTTAATCCTTTTGTTGCGGCAACGAGACTGTCAAATCCGGCATATCCGGATTTACCCGTTTACGAACTTCATTCAAATATTTCAAGGCCGCATCCACCTTTAGACTCATCCGTAATGCTTCCATCGGTAGCAGCATATCTCTCGTACACAGCCTCCGTATAATTCAGCAATACCTCCGCATAGCGGATAACCGGGAAATCATATCCTTCATACGTATCTTTCACATCACGCTCAGTAGCCCATTTCTGATTATGATATCTCGCTGCCGCTAGTGGGATAGAATGGTTTATTGTCAAAAGCCGCCTTATCTGCATCCGTCCAGGTAGTATGGGGCGCGTTATTATTCCAATATCTATTTCCCGGGAATCATCAATGTGTTGTTCATACGATTATCGCGTTTGGCATATTCCTGTTGAGGAGAAGAATAGTTCACTCCTACTGTAGAATTCGGATTATGAATAGAAGTCCGTCCGCACCCAAATACATTTCGGCCAACTTACGCGTAATCCACTGTACATTGGCAAAAACAAGCTTTCGTTATATTCTTTCCAATCGGAGCAATCACTTCATCATGACGACGAGAAAAAATGTACTCCTAGATTCTTGGCCTTTGTAATATTAGCCGGATTGATTGCGCGTTTTCCAGAATGAACAGATATTTGTAAGCTGTCGTTCCCAACTCTTCCGGTTTAAAGATTTCATATTGCTTGCTGTCAATCACATCCCAGGCAGCACTTGCCGCAATATCCAGCAAATCATTAACCCGTGTTACGTCGCCCGATCTGAACTTCTGCCAAGTCCCTTCATACAATGCCACACGCGAGAGAAATGCTTGAGCTGCACCTTTAGAAACACGCCCTTTATCGGCAGTAGAAATCTCACTTTCTCTCGGCAGATCAGGAATAGCTTCCTGCAAATCTCTGATAATAAGATCGGCTACTTCCGAACGGTCATTACGAGCCGCATTCATTTCTGCAGCGTCTATATCAACCGGTTTGGTCACAATAATCGCATCTCCGAACAGCTGTAACAAGTCAAAATACTCATAGGCACCGGAAAAACTTTAGCTTCTGCTACATAGCGCGCTATATCATTCAGATTGGCATAATTCTCCGCATTCTGTAATAAGATATTAGCAACGGATTTTAGTATAGGCTCTGTATAATTACCATCCGATACAGGAATCGTATTGACTCCTTTACTATATTCATTGTAGTCACTAGATGTGATCAGGTCCGAACGCGTGTCACTATGCGGCCCATCGAAAAGAGCAGCAGCAAAATCACGCGGCCATTCATAAAATTGATTGGCATATAATTTATAATCATTCGGAGTCTGCCACAAATTCGCATCTGCCAACTGAGCCTTAGGATCAAAGATCCAGACAAGAAGGAAGAGTTATCACCACTGACAGCAGCAATATTGCTTTTATTATATTTATAATCTTCATATTCTAACTATTAAAAAGGTTAAATCTAATCCTACGGTACAAGTACGATTGAAGGAAAAACGACCGTTTCTGAAACTTTACGGAAGCTTCCGGATCCCATCCGTCGTTAATTTTACTAACTTCCCACAAGTCATTGCCCGACACATAGACACGCATCCTGCTAATCACTTTATCTTGTTCAGAAGCGAAGTCGGGAAGTTATATCCCAATGTCACACTTTTCAAGCGCAAATAATTACCATTTTCTACCGACCAGGACGAACACTGGTAGTTATAATCGTTTATAGAGTTTATATTCGTATATGTCGGATAACGCCCGCCTCTATTTTCAGGGCTCCATACATCCCCGACCGACTGTGTAGTCGAATTTAAATGAGCGGCTTTCATCGGGATACGGTAATTATCATTGCTACTGTCGCGGAAAATGGTACGTTTGGCAACTCCTGAAAGACTGCGGAGAAGTCAAAGTTGTTCCATTCCAGCCCCAAATTGAATGAATAAGAGATTTTCGGGTCATCAGAACCCAGATACACATAATCCTTTTCATCTAGTACGCTATCCCCATTCACATCTTCATACATATTATCTCCCAAACGAATATCGCTCGGAATACCAATCCCGTTTCCGTTGTAGTATTGATATTTATATTTTACGCAATTGTTCCTCTGTCTGAATCTTTCCGCAGTACTTCAATCCAAACACTGAATTTAGGGAATATCCTTGTTGCTTGTCTATAAATCCGGATTTGAAAACTGTTACTCCTCCGTAGTCTACCAATTTATTATCCGCGTATGTAAACGTACCGCCAATGTGGTAATTTACTTTCCCGATTTTGTCCGACCATGTCAAAGTGCCTTCATAACCTTTCGCTTCAAACTTACCGCTATTGGAAGCAGGTGCCTTGTCACCCAAAATGCCCGGATAAGTTACAAGCAATCAACATATTATTGTTTTTCTTCATAAACAGTTCCACAGTACCTTGAAGGCGGCTATTAAATAGTTGAAAATCCACACCCAAGTTATAATTATGGATCCGTTCCCAACTACGCCCCGTAGTAGCAATTTCACCGTTACTCTTTTACGTAAAGATACTCTGCCGTCACCCAGATAAGCTCCGTTCACAGAATTGAAGTTATAAAGTTGCTTGCCATCATATCGAGATATCCCGTACTGATTACCTACCACACCATACGAAAGCCTGAGTTTCAGTTCGTTCAAGAATTTCACATTCTTCATAAAATTCTCTTCAGTAAGACGCCAACCACCGGAAAAGCCATAAAAGAAATCCCAACGGTTTTCCGGAAGGAACTTGGATGATCCGTCATAACGCAAGTTAGCTTCCAATAGATATTTCGACAAATAGTTATAATTGATACGTCCGAAATAAGACATCATCGCTTCTTGCCATTTGTCAGGCGAAGAAGTTTTGGCAGAGTTCTTTAAAAAAAAATCCCCCGAGCCGTTAAGTATTTCCAGCGAACTCTGTACGTCCTTTGCCGTCACAACTGTATAATCATATTCCTTCAGATTGTACTGGGCACCTAACATCGCACTCACCGTATGCTTTTCCGCAAATGTCTGATGAAAATTCAAATAACCGGAAACAGAATAGTAGTCCGTACGCGCAAATGATTTGGAATATTCGGTCGATGCCTGATTCGGATTATAGATCGCATTGGGTTTCGCTGTACTAAACGTCCCGTCATAAGTGTACCAGGTAATACTATTTTTTCACTGCATCGCGAGTAGCAGTAGAAGTATTATATCCCAGATTAACCACTGCGTCCAAATAAGAAGTGAGCTTATATTTCAGATTCTCACTGATATTGATACCGGAAACCTTCAAATTATTATCTCCACCTAATTCCAGCATACCAGTTGGGAGTATAGTTTCCTCCCCAGTGATAAGGTTTACCATCCATTGTAGAAGACGGAAGTCCCGGCTGCGGATAACTGGAGGTCAGCACACTGCCAATCATAGTAGGAGAAACCTGGTCCTGACGATTATACGCAATCACGGATTCAATTGTAAAGTCATCGGTAAAGTTTTACCGTGTTAGTCAGACGAAGATTGAAACGTTTATTGCTATTATTACCCCATTTTAATGTACTATCATCATACATATATCCCACTGACAAACGATACAGAGATTTATCATTTCCTCCTGAAACGCTTAGGTTATGTTGCGTGGAACCTGCATTTCCAAATAAAACATCCTGCCAGTTAGTATCCATGAATACATAGTCGTCTACATCCCCGAACGCCGTTATTGGATTAGGGTTAACGGACAAATCAATATATCCTCCTTTATAAAGCTTTCGCCAACTTAGCATACTGGATCCACTGGTCATCAGCACCTTTACCATCATTCATTTTGAGCTGCAATAATAGCATCACTCCATTGGTCAATACTCATCATCTTAGGTTGCAACCCTACAAACTTATGTGTATAAGAACCACTATATTCTATCTTTGCTTTCCCTTCTTTCGCCTGCTTTGTAGTTGCCAGAACAACACCTCCGGCAGCTTTCCGAACCATAAATAGCAGCAGGGCATCTTTCAAAAATTGATAGACTCGATATCTGCCGAGTTTAACAGACGAAGTTCATTCACACTCTCATACTCCACCCCATCAATGATAACCAACGGGTCAGTAGAATTGGCAGATACAGCACCACGCAGTTTCATACCCCAGCTTTCATCGCCAGGAGCACCGGAAGAACGGGTAATGATTACCCCGGAACTTGTCCTTGCAAGGCTTGTACAGGACTGGACATTGATCCTTTGTTTGTCAGCATTTTTATCAGATACTACCGTTACGGCACCGGTCAATGTTTCTTTCTTCTGCGAACCATATCCTACTACCACAACTTCGTCCAGTACTTCGCTGTCTTCCTGCAATTTTACATTAATCACCGTTTGCGCAGCTACATCTATAATCTGGTCCTTATATCCGATATAGCTGAATTTCAGTTTGGCTCCGGCAGGTACGTTAATCGCATAATTTCCATCAATATCCGTAATAGTTCCTTCCGTACCGCCTATCACACTTATATTCACGCCAATCAACGGCTCGCCCGTAGCATCAATCACTTGCCCCTTCACTTTCTTCTGAGCCTGTGCCACTACTTGACTGTCAGTTATATTCGTATCGGCCCACGCCTGTGAACAGGACAAAGTCCCAGCATTAATCTAACGCAAAACATTGCTGCCTTGTCAGGTCGCGAATTAAAATTAATCCTCTTCGTTTCATAACATTAAATTTGAGGTTTAAAAATAGTATTAAATTCTTGTTCTCTAAAATTTGTTGAGGCATCAGTATGTCTCTCCCTAGATTCTGATTCTTTTTTCCATAAGCACAAAGAGATTATATATTATATAAATAAGATTAAATACATTTTCTGAAAAACTCACGCATTTCGCGACGACCTATAAATAGATGATTCTCTACTGTACGACGACTGAGTTGCAAGGCTTCCGCTATTTCAGTAGATGTCTTGTCTCCATAACGACTTAAGGTGTAGACTATCCGACGTTGTTCGGGGTAGATAGCAAGCCGACGTTGTTCAGCCGAAGCTAAGTCATCGGCAAGTATTGCCTCTTCTGTCTCATTGGACGAAGTAACGGCAGAATCATACATATAACTGTCTATCTCCTGTTTCTTATAATACCGACGGATATAATCGGTTTACTATATTACGTGCAATGGCGAACAAAAAATACTTCACTGTATCCGGACGGAGCATCTGTTTATAGTCCAGCAGACGTACAAACACCTCTTGAGCCAAATCCTCAGCTTCGTAACGATGAGTGATACGATAAGTAATATAGGTAAGAATCACCTGATGATATTCTTTATAAGAATTAGTGATAATGTTGTCGGAAGTGTTAGTTATTGTCTCCATAATACTATCTTTTTCGGTTTTAATCACGATGCAAATATAAAGGTGATTTCGGATATAGTAACCGGAAAATGGAGCATATCAATCTCAACGAATCGAGATAGACTCATTTTAATATATAACCCTAATAATCAATACATTACTCTCAACTTTATAGAGTCTCATTTTATAAAATGAGACTCTATAAGCTAAATAACAATATGTTTTTCGCTCAGCTTACACTCCTTTACTTTCATCCCTTCATTCTTTTATCTTCTCTCCTTTTTATCATCTTGTCGTTTTAGTATCTCATTAAAGCTGTCACTGAAATACTAGAGATAAGTTTCATTGCATTAATGACAAACTTACTTTGTACTTATAGTAAAGTTACTGTTGATTTAGAATAAACTATAAACGCAAAGCTTTGTTTTTATAAATGAAAGTTGCGTTTATAAAAACAAAGACTTACGTTTATAATTTAATCCCTATGAAAAACAACTTTGTAATAGGAACAAGAAAAGTTTATGCAGGATGAAGCAGAACTTATCTATTAATAGATTACAGATTAAAAAAGAGGTTCACCGAAATTTATTCCTCCTTAGCAGTTCCACCTATGCTACGGATATATTCGTTCGGAGTGACTCCCGTACTCTTTTTGAATGACCGGAAAAAAAGCACGTGAACTAAAGCCGCAAAGTTCTGCCAATGCAGTTAACGTATAGCGGGAATAGTGACTGTCCTCTACCATTTTCTTAAATTGAGTGACGCGGTATTCATTGATAAAGTCATAGTAAGACTGATTGAGATACTGGTTCAAAAGATACGATAATGAATGCGAAGAAGTATCTAATGCGGAAGCCCAGATCACCCATTTTCAAGTCGGAATTAATATAAGGCTTTTCTTTTTCTCAACATAAGCCACCAGTTTTCTATGAAGCTCCACGCATTCTTCTTCAGTTAACCTATTCGTCTTATACTTCTCTTCGGTAACAGTAGACGACTGTTCAACAATTGTTTCCGACTGTTCCGTCTCTTGTTCTTTTTTGGGATATTTCCTCCACCGGTGTTGAAGCTACCTGAACAGGGAGAAGTGAGTAAACGGCGCATACGCTTCCATACATAATAACGTATAAAGGCTATAATTCCTATGATTAATAAGACAAAAAATCGCCCATCCCCACCAAGGTATCATAGGAAGTACCGTCACTTGACAGGTAGCTTCCGAATGTTCATTTCCCGGAAGACGGACACGGAATGTATAAGTCCCGGAAGGAAGTCCATAATAAGAAACCTCGTTCTGTGCTGCCAATAGTTTCCAGTCTTTATCAACCCCTTCCAACTGATATTCATACAGCAAGGCAGAAGGCAGTCCGTAGGCAAAATCCGTAAAAACAGAAAGTAAGATTATTCTGATTATATTTCAAAGACGAACCGGTAAAAAGAAACACCATTAGCCAATATATCTGTAAATACTATCGGACGCGCCTTACCACGTACTTCATCCACACGCTTCGGGTCAACGTAAATCAATCCTTTGGTATTGCCGAACCATAGTATTCCTTTATCGTCTTTATAGGCAGCTCCGTTGGTAAATGTTGGTCCGGGCACTCCATCGTTGAAAGTGAAAGCGTCATACTCTTCGCCTTCTTTCTTTATACGCAGCAAACCGTCATTACAGCCTACCCACAACCAACCTTGATTATCCTCTACAATCGCCATCAGAGAATTGTCGGGAAGAGTGGAAAATACGGACTGATTATAGAAGCGGTCCATTGTCAGCGTAGACGTAAACAAACTCCCTTTCTCACGAATAAAATAAAGGTTATGTTCGGAATCTTCATAAATCGTTCGAACTTTGTCTTTATTCACGAATCCTTCAGGAAAAACATTGGAACGCAAGTTCTGGGAAGCCGGGTCATAAATACACATACCGGTTTCAGTGGCAATCCACCCTTTACCGGTAGAATCAAAACTGACCTCATACACGTTGCCCTCCAGCAGTTGAGAATTGGCACTGGTAAAGTGCTTTATCTGTTTTGTCTGCCCATTATAGTTGAATAGTCCCTGTGATGTTCCTATCCAGAGATTTCCCTTTGTATCCGGTTTCACACACAGAAGATATGTCCTTTTTAGAAAAAGCTCCGTATCACTTTGGGAAAAATATTTTAGCGATAACGTCTCCGGATTCAATACCATCATGCCGCCCCCATAGGTACCTATATAATATTCTCCTTGATAGAAGCTGATTGTCAGTATCAAATCCGAGGTCAGGACAGGTTTTTACAAAACTCTTGACCATTCCGGTAGCTTCGTTTATATAAAACAAACCGTCACGTGAACCGATGACTTTCTCTTGCCCTCTGTTTACGAAAGAACGAATGGAAAGATTTGCCGAATTGAACAAAGGTGGATAGTCATACGTGCGGAAAAGGCCATTCTGATAGAGTGAATAATCCAGCCCTGCCTGAAAATGTCCTACCCAGACTGCACCCTATCATCCACCAGTAGTGAGTAAATAGAATTACTGCGAATTCCTTCTTTATCATTGACATCATGGTAGAAACGACGTGTCACCTGCTGTTTTTTATGTGAAAGAAAATGGACGCCATTGCCATCGGTAGCTATATAGACGGTTTCTTTTCCATCGCTGGATATGTCAGAAATGACATCGCAGCCTAAAGATACCGTATGAGAGAATGTTTCCTTTTTTATATCGAAACGCACTACACCTTGGCTCATTGTGCCCAGGTAAAGAGTTTCCCCGATACGGGTGAGGCAACGGAAATAGTCGGCTTCGGGCACATTTTTCCTGAAAATGCCAGGAATCAATCTTTCCGTCTTTCAATGAATAGGAGAATAGCCCCTGCACCGTAGCCAGCCATAATACGGTTTTATCTTCATTCAGACAAATATCCATGATTCTGTTACAGGCGGCAAGCATATTCCGGTCTGTCAAAACTTGGAGCAATTGACCGTCTTTATGAATGAACAAGCCTTTCTCCGTACCGATATAAAGAATATCTCCATCGGATAGTAACGTATTGACGGCAAAATCTATCTTTTCGGGAACAATCCTCTCCAATTGGCCACTTGCACGGTTCAACCGCCAAAGTCCGATACCATTTCCCACCCAAAGTTGCTTATTGGCAGTTTCCGTAATCGTATTTACACGCTTTTTCTTCCCGACTCAATGCCCCGGAATTCAAAATGGCGCACTTTCACACCGTCAAAACGATCGAGGCAATTATCTGTCCCTAACCATACAAAACCTTCGGAATCTTTATAAATGGCATTGACCAACAGTCCGGATAATCCGTCGGACATGACGACATTACGGAATGTGTAATTCTGAGCTTGCAGTTCCACACCACAAACCAAATATATTAATATAAGAATCAGATATTTAATCGTGTTCTTCACTTACAACTGCTTCCTTTCATATTAAACATGTGACAAACATACATAAAAAAATCTCCAAAAGAGCACATTCCTTTTCCTAAAAAAGTCTCCCCTTCGTATTTGTTGTATATGACAAGCAAATACGAAGGGGAGAGATTATTTACTCAATGCTATGAAAGATTTTATTTGCGGCTGTTCAAATAATCATTTTTTCCGAACCTTTTTTTCAACCAATTCAATCATATAGCTATAAGTATATTTCTTGTCAAGCAAGCGATATTCATTGTGCGGATACATTCCCCAACTATTATCTCCGCCTAATCCGCGTTGCTTCAGGTCAACGTGCAAGAAGATATTTTTTTTGCGGAACAATGTCGATAGTATGCTGTAATTTACGAGTCAGACCGGGGTCAAGATCTTTCCGGTGAGAAATGCAATGCGGAAAAATGAGATAGGTTGCAAGCCTGTAATTTTTCACTCCCAGTCCTCCGCTATCCAATAAAGTCAGCCAACGAACATCTGTTTTATTTCCTGTTTCCTGCGGACGGATATACCAATAGAATTGATTTTCTACCTTATCCTCATATCGTCCGATGAAGGCCCCCCGAATAACGGTCGATATAGTTTTCAAAAAGGCCCTCTACCATAATAGGTCAAGTTTTCATAAGGTTGATGCAATTCCATACGCATACCAAAACAGGGGAAGTTCGGGAAGTTTCGTTCCTGTCAGGTCGATACTGCCCGTCACAATGACAGTTCCGTTATCCCGTACCAAATATTCCATCGTATAAGGCACTTGAATATCGCTTAAGACCCAATCAACCCTTACGGATAACCCTTTTTTTCATTATTCTCCCCTATTGTCACTTTCTTCACATAGCGGTTGACATGGGCCGTCCGCCAGACACCTGCCAAAACGGGCATTTTATTCCCAAAATCATTATCTATCGGAGCACGCCAAAAGGCTGGTTCGGGATATTGCCTGATAGGTTGCTTGCCATTTATCATATAATCAAACAAGATTCCCTTTTTCAAATCAATCTTACCTGAAACGGCACCTGATTGAAAAGACAAAATATTGTCTTTTGTTTCATAAGACAGTTTTTCCCGAACAAGGCGGAAGCGATGTGAAGAAACTACTTTTATTTAATTGCATTTGCTCTCTAGCTACTTCATAGCCAGCAGGTACTAAATCGGTAGCAACCCGGGTGTGCACATAGAGATTAAGGAAATACTCATTTCCGTCTCCTGAATAACGGGGAGAGATAAACGTATCTCTTTCTCTTCGAGGTTTTAAATCAACATTGAAATCCCCGTAGATATTTTTTCTCCGTTTTTGTATATTTCCCACATGAAAGCATACTCATCCAGATTGGTAAAGTCATAACGGTTTTTAATAGAAATAATTCCTTTCCCCAAGTCTTTGCGCTAAACTGAATGTACTGATACACTTTCTTCACTTCATACGCTTGTGGTTTAGGAATACCATTAGCAGAAATCAAACCGTCAGTTCCCGTGTTTAGTTCCCCTTCTTATCTTCCAGCCATTTATAACTACCCATCTTACCATTATACGTCCAATAAGTAATGTCCTCTCTTTGGTTCGGTCTTCATCTTAAAATCCCTGATCCATAAAATTCCAGATAAAAACCGCCCTGCAAGTTAGGCTGTCATAAATAATATCCCAAAGGTCTTTAAAATTGCCATTGTTGTTTTCCTTTGGGCGTGAGCATACCACACATGATAAATGGTCGCTGTTTGCCAGACTTCCGATATTCTGTTATTTTCCACATATTGGGATACATCGACAGACAATATCTGTATTCCAATCTTCCCAAGCCTGCTCGAACTGTACAAAACGACCGGGGTCATATTTCTTCAAACGTTTATACTCATCGGAACACGATTCCATTGCCACATCTGTTTCCTAATGACCATCCGATGATACATGGATGATTTTTTATCCTTTCGACCATTCGCGATACGGTCGACATGAGCAGCATACCATTATCGGGACGATAAGCAGATGCGGAATGGTATCTTTAAAATAAGGAACCTGAACCCCATTCCATGAGTTTCAATATTGGCCTCATCCACTACATAGATACCATATTGATCACACAATTGATAGAATAATGGATGATTGGGATAATGACTGGTACGAACAGCGTTCATGTTCAGTTGTTTAATCAGTCGCAAATCATTCATGAGATACGTA
>VOFC01006122.1_pt1 | contig 21867 bp, 26 predicted proteins | sample 5384161 | NCBI WGS metagenome assembly VOFC01 (sample SAMN12384722, study PRJNA508395) | human gut metagenome | isolation source: healthy gut B | host: Homo sapiens | reverse complement strand
TCAAGTAATAGCAGTTTCAGTTACGGCCTTTAACTCTCTTTGATTGCACTCCCATCTTTTTGTATCATTTTAAATTAAATAGTTTTCTTAAAATTATATAAAGCAATTTGAGGGGTGAAAGAAAAGAAAAATGTTTAAATGCAGTTTCTTTTAGGGCCTCTCAGTCTAGCCTGAAATAAATCTAATGTAGCATTGCTCTAATGCAGAAACATAATCCCAGCCAAAAATAAATATGACCAGCCCAATGGAAGCAGCTTCTAAGCAATGTTCTATAACTTGGCTCATAATCAATAGTGTTGCCACAAAATTTTTCATCTGTTTTTTACAGTAGGATTTTCTAAAATATCTTTTGTTATATTTAAAATTCAAATTATATTATCATAGTTATATCCATATGTACATAACTTTTTTCCTCTAACTTTTTTAAAAGTTTACATATGTATGTTATTACCTCTATGTTCATTTCTTAAATTTATTATAGCTTTTAATGAAAATTATGTCCAATAAAAAAATAAGAGAGATTAAAATGGTATTTTCTTGCAATATTTTTAAAAAAATAATAAAAAAACTTAACTTGTTTGTGCTAACATTGGTTCAATGAAGTTTTATCATTATAGCTATGAAAAAAGAGCATTAACTTGTTTGGCTGTTCTTCTTTGGTCGTTTCGCACCGGGGGCTGCCGACGACGTCGTCGTGGCCCCTTCGGACAGAAAAGCCGCAAATGCGGAAGGCTTCCGGCATTCCCAGTTTAAGCGGAAGAAGCGCGCGGCGATCATTTCGAAATACAGCTCGACATACCGCAAATGCGGTTGCCGCTTCCCCGGCGGTAAACCCTCTCTCCTCACAGAGTACGCTTTTTGAGTATAGGGCGGATGTTGCTCCCACGGCTTGGGAACTTCCAGCTGGATCGGCAACAATCTGGTGGCGCGTGACCATACACGGTTCTCCGGCGTGTGGTTCCACCACCGTTTTCAATGCGCGATAAGGTTCTTGTCGTCGCAGTCCTTTAATTTATCAATTTTGTTACTGTTCAACCAATTTTAGATATATCGTTTCCGGTTCGTCACCCTCGTAGAATTTATTTTCCGGCCTTTGGTCTGTTCTTTCAGCCGTTTCATGTCTCGTCCACCTTGCGTTCGGTCACTTTAGCGTAAATCTGCGTGGTGGAAAATGCTCTTGTGTTATCCGCTGGCCAGTTTCGATCGACACACCCAACGGGCGTGATATATTGACGAAATTGTGCCTCGCCTTGTGAAGGTCATGTATCGAAGCCATGTCGTCCCAGTTCTCTGGTGAGCTTGATGAGATACCCCCGGCAATAGGGATTGAAAATCCCTGTCGCTTTTACGCTCGTGGCGGTATTTCTCGATGATCTGCAACGGCACGTTCAGCAGGCGGATGGCCGAGGCGTTTCGGTCTTCTGGCGCCGGATGTGTATCAGTACGTTCCGTCCGACTGCGGCGATATGCTTTTCGGACAAGCGTTTCAGGTCGGCGTAAAGACAGCGCCGTGAGGTGGCGAAGCCAGTCCCACCACTGGAGTTGGGTTTAGCCAGAGCATTTCCATCAGCTTTTTGAGGTCTTCGAGTTTCAAATGGCTCACGCCGGGCAGTTGGTGCAGCATGGGTCATGATGTACCCCTGACTGACAACGGTGTTTTCTTCCACAGCCGGTAAAGATGCTCAAGTGGCTTGCTGTCTTGGGTTTCATTTCTAAAATCTGTACGCGAATATTTCAAATATCGTAAGCGGTCAGAAACAACGCTTCATCTACTTTCCTTCCTTTTTTTTCTGAAGGCTATTATAAGTCCGTAACTTTCATAGGTTTTCTTCGCGATCCACGCCGACACGCTTGCCCGGAACTCCTCGTTATGCTTTCGCGGAACAAGGCAAGGAGGGTGGTACGGTTTCTGCCCGATTCTTCCGGCGTTTTTGACCAGCTGCGGCCGTCCGAAACCGAGGCTTTGATAGGCGGTAATGTCCGGTGATTTTCGGTCAGTTTCTCTATTGCCAGGTTTACCGTTCGGGCGTTCTCGCTTCGTCCGTTCGCCCTTTTGGTCCACTTCCGGCACTTCGCCATATTCGATCCTTCTTGCGTCTTGATCCCGTCCTCGGCGGTCGTCAGGGCGGCTTTATCAAACATACGATAGTTCCCATGAATGAACGGTTCTCCGGCCGTGAAAGGAACATCCGACAACTTGGGGCCGTGATTTCTCCTGGATGGAAAGCGGCCACACAGTTACAAACATAGCGGTAAGATTGCGCTGTTCCCTTTTTCCGGTTCACGCCGACACGTTTTCGAAATGTTCGATGAACGTCCGGAAATAACCCAACAGGGTTTTCCTGCCCGAAAGCTGTCCCCAACAACAGATTCCCTTATTTCTTCAGCCGTTACATTCTCACGGGTGGCTGACAGTTCGGCATAAATGGAAATGGCTGAAGCTCGCAAATCGTCCAGTTGCCGTTGCAAAATTATTTCGCTCTTTTTGATATAGTTAGTTATTTACAGTTAAAATGAAAATTATATAGCGGAACAAAGAATAAAACCCCGGATGCCGGTAACATAACCTGTATTTCCATGAAAAACGGAAAAAAACGGTTATCTTTACGAGCAAAATATAGGGTTCTTTGCATGGTGAACGGTAAAACCGCAGGTGGTCAAGCGTTATTTTGCCGGATTATCCGGGGCTAAAAAAGGCAACGGATAAGTAGCAAATCTTTCTCTTAACCTTTCATTATCCTGCATTTTAGCGATTTGGAAAGGTATAGAAGAATTTGGCTTAACTCTCCTCAATACCAAACACTTACTTTATTTATCCAAATTTTGCCGTTTTTTGCGAGTTCTTGTTTACAACGTAAAAATAATACGCAAGTTAAAACTCTAAAAACCGCCGCAAAATACATGTACTATGCCCGAACTTTACCATAGCCCAGTCTTTGAATAAAAGCATATCGTCAGATCAATATAGATAAAAGTTCTTTTGATGTGTTCAAACAGCAACTCGGATTTTTGTATAAGCAAATAGCCTCAGTAGACACGGAAGAAAAACTCAAGGGCGATTTAATGGATTTTCTCAAACTCACTTTCTACGGGCAAAGTTATAAAGTTTCGCCCAACGGACGCATTGATTGCGCCATTCATCTTGGCAACAGTATAGAGGCTCCGGTGGGTGTGATTTTCGAAGTGAAAATGCCGGCAAATGTTTCGGAAATGATAACAAGAGACAATCTGAACAAAAAAGCTTTGCAGGAGCTCCTGTTATACTATTTGCGAGAGCGTGTGGAAAAAGAAAAATATTCAGTTGAAACAACTTATAGTTACCAATGTTCATGAGTTTTTGTGTTTTCGATGCCAGGGAATTTGAACGAGTGTTTTATTCCGATAAAAACTGTTGAAACATTTTTCGGAATTTAGCGAAGGAGTCCTGACTTCTGACAAAACAGATTTTTCTATAAGGAAATTGCTGCCGATGTTATAGAATCGGCAAAGGATTCTTTGACATATACTTATTTTGATATTCGGAACTATCGCGACTACTTGAACAAAGGCATAGACAAACGCCTTATAGAATTGTACAAAGTGTTCAGTCCTGAGCATTTGCTGAAGAAACGGTTTCAAAATGACAGTAATTCGCTCAACACGAAATTCTACAGCGAGCTGCTTTATATTATCGGTTTGGAAGAAGTAGAGGAAAAGGACAGCAACAAACGCATCATTACCCGCAGAGAAGCAGACAAGCGAAATCCGGCATCCATTCTTGAAAACGCCATAACAGTTCTCGATAGCGAAGATTGGCTTTACAACATAAAAAAACGTTCATCATTTGGCAAAGACAAACAAGAGCAACTTTTCAATATTGCATTGTCATTGACGATTGGTTGGATAAACAGGATACTTTTTCTCAAGCTGCTGGAAGCACAATTGGTAAAATACCACAAAGGAGATACTTCATACGCTTTTTTGCGCCCCGGTTTCATTCCTGATTATGACGAACTGAACAAATTGTTCTTTCAAGTATTGGCAAAACGTCCAAACGACCGAAGCGAAACAATCAACGAGAAATTCGGAAAGATTCCATACTTGAACAGCTCTTTATTCGAGCTCAGCGCATTGGAACGCAACACCATAAGAATAAGCAGTCTGGATAACAGTGAGCTTCCTCTTTACAGTAATACCGTTCTTAAGGACGGACAGAAACCACGCTATAAACAACTTACCACTTTGCGCTATCTTTTGGAGTTTCTTGATGCTTACGATTTTGCTGATGACGGTTCCGAAAACGTACAGGAAAACACCAAGACCCTAATCAATGCTTCTGTACTTGGACTTATTTTCGAAAAGATAAACGGACACAAAGACGGTTCTGTGTTTACGCCCGGCTCCATTACCATGTACATGAGTCTGGAAGCCGTCCAAGCAACAGTAGTTCAAAAATTCAATAAAATCATCGGGGATGGAAAATTCTGCTCCGACTATGAGAATTTGAAAGACAAAAGACATTACCGATTTCAAACAAGCCAATGCTATAGTAAACTCAATTCGCATTTGTGACCCGCAGTTGGCTCAGGGACATTTTCTTGTTTCTGTGCTAAATGAAATAATCCGCACAAAATACGACCTCGGAATTCTTTTGGACTGCAATGGGAAGCGCATAAAGAAGCAGGATTGGAATATTGAAATAGAGAATGATGAACTAATAGTTTCCGATTCCGACGGAGAACCTTTCGTTTATATTCCCGGCAATGCTGAAAGTCAGCGAATACAAGAAGCCCTTTTCAATGAAAAACGAAGAATTATAGAAAACTGTTTGTTCGGAGTTGACCTCAATCCAAACGCTGTTAACATCTGCCGCCTGCGTTTGTGGATAGAACTTCTTAAGAATGCCTACTACACAAAAAGAAAGCGGTTACACAGAATTGGAAACTTTGCCAAACATTGACATAAACATTAAAAACGGCAATTCGCTTATACATCGTTTTGAACTGCAGCAAGACATATCCGAAATACTAAAGAAAACTGATATTACGATAAGTCAATACAAGAACGCAGTCAATCACTATAAGAACGCTCACAACAAAGAAGAGAAACGTGAATTGGAACAAATGATCTCAACAATAAAATCCACATTGAGAACACAAATACAATTGCACGACCCGAAAATTTTGCGAAAAAGACAACTGGAAGAAAAGCAGAAAGAACTTCTTGCGCCCCAATTGTTTGAAATTTCAAAAAAGGAACAAACCGTGCGCGAAAGACAGGCAAAAGAATTACAAACAAAAATAGATAAACTCAACGCCCAAATAGAAGAAATCGAAAGCAATAAAATGTATGTCGGAGCTTTTGAATGGCGTATCGAATTTCCCGAAGTCTTGGACGATTCGGGAAACTTTACAGGCTTTGATTGTGTCATAGGAAACCCACCATATATTCAACTGCAGAAAATGGGAACGGATGCAGATTTCCTGCAAAAAATGGATTACAAAACCTATGAACGCACAGGCGACATTTATTGCCTGTTCTATGAAATGGGAATGAAGTTATTGAAACCAAATGCGACACTCTCCTTCATTACATCAAACAAATGGATGAGGGCAGGATACGGAAAAATCGCTTCGCAAACATTTGACCGAAGAATACAATCCTACTACATTAATTGATTTTGCAGGATTCAAAGTTTTTGAGTCGGCAACAGTGGACGTGAATATACTAAACATTAAAAATGTCCTCCTTCAGGAAGTACTCAAGCCTGCTCAATAAGTAAAGGAGATTTTGACATAGAAAAACTGAGCGTTTTCGTGCAGCAACAAAGCGTGGAATGTCATTTCGCCGGTTCGGACTCGTGGGTGATACTTTCTCCTATCGAACAAAGCATCAAGCGTAAGATAGAAGCCGTGGGAACGCCACTTAAAGATTGGGATATTAATATTTACCGTGGAGTTCTTACCGGATATAACGATGCGTTTATCATCAACACTGAAAAAAGAGACGAAATCTTGTCTAACTGCCAAACAGAAGACGAACGTACAAGAACGGCTGAACTTATTCGACCAAATAAAAGCTTTTTTGTGTGTTTTGTCTTACATAGACGATAATTTTATATCGATTATATCTTTCATAAACGATAAAGCATGTATCTTTGCAACAGTTTTTAGTATTAGCACGAAAAGGACATGACAAAAGATTTAATAAAATTGCTTATCTCTGAATATCAAGCATACGTATCACAAATAGAACTCATTCCACGTAAGGTGGAACTTGCGGACGGACTTAATTATGTGTTTGTTGGATTGAGGCATGCTGGAAAATCTTACTTGATGTTCCAACGCATAGCACAATTGATAGAACAAGGGCATAAGAAAGAGGAAATATTATATTTCAATTTTGAGGATGACCGAATAGATTCTTTAGATGTCAAAGACCTTGATTTGATAAAAACGTGCTATGAAGAGATGTATGATTCTCGTCCAATATTTTTTCTTGGATGAGATACAATTGGTTGATAGATGGGAAAAGTTTGCTCGTAGGTTAGCAGACCAAAAATATCAAGTATATATCACTGGCAGTAATGCCAAAATGCTGAGTAGTGAGATTGCCACTACGCTTGGCGGCAGATATATGATACATGAAGTGTATCCTTATTCCTTCCAAGAGTATTTGAATGCCAATGGTATTGATATACATAAAAAGAACGCAATATTTACGTTCGGAAAACAGATTGTAAAGTTGGCAAACACTTATTTTTCAACATGGTGGTTTGCCTGAAACGGTAGATATGAAAGAACCTCGTTCATGGATGAGCAATCTGTTTAGTAAAATATTCTTTGGCGATTTAGTTGCAAGATACAGGATACGTAACGATTACGCATTGCGTGTGATGATACGCAAAATGGCTGAGAGTGTTAAGCAACCTCTTTCATACAACAGAATTGCAAGCATAGTTAGTAGCACGGGAAAAAAGCTTAGTACAGACGCAGCGATAGACTATGTAGAATATATGACTGAAACTTGGCTCATTCTACCCTACGAGAATTTATACGGAAAGTTGCAGGATAAGGAATCGAACCGCAAATATTATTTTACAGATAACGGTTTGCTGCATCTTTTTCTTATTGACGCCAACACGTCTTTGCTTGAAAACATAGTAGCGGTAACGCTCAGACGCAAATATGGTGATGGAAGTTATTTTTGGAATAGTAAGAATGCCGAAGTGGATTTTGTCGTTCCAGAAGAGGGCATGGCAGTACAAGTGTCATATTCAATGGCTGATGCAGACACTTTCAAGCGTGAAACAGATGCCCTGATAAAGCTTGGTTCTGTTCAATCAATCACCAAAATGGTAGTTGTTACCATGGAGGAAGAGAGTTGCGTAGAAAAAAAAGATGGATACCATATAGAGCTCGTTCCTTTATGGAAATGGCTACTTAGATACTAATACATTGGGAGGATTTCTTTAAGCCAAAAGTCATGTGGAAAATTATAGGATGTAATATTAATTTTTCATTTGATGAAGCGAAAAATGATTTGCAATAATGCCGTAAATATCATGGTCGGGAAAAAGAGAACAGTTAGTGCAATTTGTTGGCTTAATGAATAGCCAACTTTTTGATTGGTATTTAAAATTAACGACAGAAGCAGAAGTGCAAGGAGGTGGCATACAATTGTATGTGACCACTTTGGAAAAAACTTTGGTAAAACTTGATTTTTGTAATGAGTTTACGTCTGTTATTGATGAACGAATACGGGGAATCATAGATGATGACACTCTAAATTCAGCAGTTTTCGATGTATACAAATTAACAGAAACTGAGCGAAAATACATTTCCGAATGTAAACAAGTTACAAGAACATGATTTTGCATAAAGGTGCAGCTATTAAAATCGATAGCTGCACCGTTATTACTTGATATATTAAGAGTTAAGTTATTGAATTTCAACAAAACCAATTATTTCATATTCTTCTTTGGTAAGCCCATATAGTTCAAAAAGCCGTTTGTCAATCTGAATGGCTTTTTCTCTTTTATATTCATTTTGAATCTCTGTGATTAATGACTGAAACTTTATATTTTCTTCATCACTTATTTCCAAAACTGGGATTTTATCAAAGAATATCTTCCGAAGTTCTCTTGTGCCACCTTGAAGTTCTGGAAATTTATCAAGGAAGCAAAATTTGAAAATCGAGGAATTCAAAAATGCTGTCAAATATGCTATATGCTTTCCCGTAATCATAAATGATTTGTCATTTTGCAGAAAGTTCTTTTCGTCAAAATAGAAAGGAATGTATTTGGTCATATTAGGATACATGATTTTTGGCTTAGAAAAATCCTCCCAATAACTGATACTATCTTGTGTTTCAAACCACTTATTATTGGTTTTCTTTCTCGCTTTTATTTTTTCTCCATTAACGATATAAGATTTACCTGTTTGCTCTAATCGCTCCATACCAAACCCTAACAGATATTTTTTTTTAACAGCAGGGTATTTCTCAATGTCATAATGGCGAGATGGAAATGTTGCAATTAAATACAATCCAGCCCAATTATACCCATACCTCTTGATGTCCCTGCCTCGCAGAATCGGTCGAATAAGTTCAGCCGTTCTTGTACGTTCGTCTTCTGTTTGGCAGTTAGACAAGATTTCGTCTCTTTTTTCAGTGTTGATGATAAACGCATCGTTATATCCGGTAAGAACTCCACGGTAAATATTAATATTCCAATCTTTAAGTGGCGTTCCCACGGCTTCTATCTTACGCTTGATGCTTTGTTCGATAGGAGAAAGTATCACCCACGAGTCCGAACCGGCGAAATGACATTCCACGCTTTGTTGCTGCACATAATCGCTCCTTTTCCCCTCACACAAAAAGCTTTAAATGCTCCGAACCGTCGAGTTTTTTGCTCGTATAACGAGATAATAATGCGTTTCGAGGTGGAAGATAAGCGGGCATACTCATTAATATATATAATGTCTGCTTTCGGGTGTCTGTATGTGCATGGCGATACTCGGATTTGTACGAAAAATCAAGGAGAAATTGAATGTTTGTTGCGTTTACCGGGGCAAATGTGTTTGCTGCGGTAAAAAATTTGCTCGTCATATTTGTATCGTGGAGTGTATGCCGGGTAATGGCGTGTGATGTCTTTTTTGCCGGGAGGGAGTGTCGTTTTTGTTCGGCGGGCAGGATGTTGTTTTTCAGCCGGAAATATCAAAAACATGACGGATGTCGTGTGGTTTATGGCAAAAGGAAACGTTTAACACATGGTATGTGCAAAAAACACGGGAGGCAACGCTGTGTTTTTTAATGATTATTATTACCTTTGCAACCGCTAAAAACTAGTTTTCACAATTAATAAATAATTAATATACTTTACAATGAACTTCACCATGCTTGTAACGGCTGCCCTTACGGGGTTGTTGTTCGTGCCTTTGGTTGTTACGATAGCAGTGCTTATCGCTCCGAGGTCGTACAATGCCCAGAAGGAAGAGCCTTACGAATGCGGTATTCCCACACGCGGAAGGACGTGGATGCAATTTCGTATAGGTTATTATCTTTACGCCATCCTTTTCCTAATGTTTGATGTAGAAACGATGTTTCTCTTTCCGTGGGCGGTAGTGCTCCGCACTCTCGGAGGAGTGGGAATAGTCAGCGTATTGTTTTTCTTGTTCATCTTAGTGTTAGGCTTGGCTTACGCCTGGCGGAAAGGAGCGTTGGAATGGAAATAAAAAAACGTGCCAAAATCAAGTCTGTGCCTTACAAGGATTTCAAGGACAACGAGACTTACGAGAAATTAGTTGCGGAACTTAACGCCGGCGGCGTTAATGTTTTGGTTAAACCGTTGGACGACCTTATAGACTGGGGACGCAGTAATTCTTTGTGGCCTTTGACTTTTGCCACAAGTTGTTGCGGTATCGAGTTTATGGCTGTGTGCGCCGCTCGTTACGACATTGCCCGCTTTGGCTTTGAGGTAACGCGCAACAGTCCGCGTCAGGCCGATGTTATTCTTGTGTGCGGCACCATCACAACCAAGATGGCACCTGTGTTGAAGCGTCTCTACGATGAAATGGCCGATCCGAAATATGTTGTTGCCATTGGCGGCTGCTCTATTTCCGGTGGTCCTTTTACTAAGAGCTATCATGTGGTGCAGGGTGTGGACCAGGTGATTCCCGTTGACGTTTATGTTCCGGGATGTCCGCCGCGCCCCGAAAGTTTCCTCTACGGAATGATGCAATTGCAGCGCATCGTGAAAGTTGAGAATTTCTTCGGAACAACCAACCGCAAACAAAAAAGACCTAAGGAGGATAAGGCATGAAACTTGACATAAGAACTGTAGAGCCTTCACAGCTGAAGGCTGAACTTCTTCGCTTGCGTGATGTGGAGAAAATGGACTTTCTCGAGAATCTCATAGGTATGGACTGGGGGAGAAGAGGGTGGTCTCGGCGTGGTTTACATGCTTTATTCCACATCTACCGGAAAACGCGAAAATCTGCGCTGTTCCACAACTGACCGCGTGAATCCTGTGATTCCCACGGCGAGCGATCTTTGGGACATTGCCAATATTTATGAGCGTGAGGTGTATGATTTCTACGGGATAATCTTTGCTGGACATCCCGACATGCGCCGCATTTATTTGCGTGAAGATTGGGTGGGATACCCCATGCGTAAGGATGACGACCCGATAAAGGAGAATCCTTTCGATGCCCAACATATGACCAACGAACCACTTGCCGATACCACAAAGGAATATGAGCTTCTGCCCGACGGAACTTTGAAGGTTAAGGAAAATGTGATTTTTGATGACGACGATTATGTGGTGAACATCGGTCCGCAGCATCCTTCCACTCATGGTGTGCTGCATTTCCGTGTGGCTTTGGACGGTGAACTTATAAAGAATTGACCCCGTGCTCGGGTATATTCATCGCGGTGTGGAGAAACTCAACGAGTCTATGACTTATCCTCAGACTCTTGCGCTCACAGATCGTCTTGATTATATTTCTGCACAGCAGAGCCGCCACGCTCTTTGCGCCTGCATAGAGCAGGCTATGGGCGTTGAAGTGAGCGATCGCGTAAAAGTTATTCGTACCATAATGGACGAACTTCAGCGTATCGACTCCCACTTGCTGTTCTTTGGCTGTCTTTGCCAGGACTTGGGTGCGACCACGGCATTCCTTTACGCTTTCCGTGATCGCGAGAAGATTCTCGACATTTTCGAGGAAACTTGCGGCGGACGCCTTATCATAAACTACAATATGATTGGCGGCGTGCAGTATGACCTGCATCCCAATTTCCAGAAACGTGTGAAAGATTTCATTGTTCTGATGCGTAAGAACATTCAGGAATACTATGATATTTTTGCTGACAATGTGATTGCCCATAATCGTCTTGACGGAGTGGGAACTCTCACGAAAGAGCAGGTTATATCTTATGGTTGCACCGGAGGTAGCGGACGCGCTGCAGGTTGGCACAACGATGTGCGCAAACTTGAACCTTATGGAGCTTACGACCGTGTGAATTTCAATGAAATTGTGCTTGAAGACGGCGACAGTTATGCACGTCTCATAGTGCGTTTGCGTGAAATTCTCGAGAGTCTTTCAATCATTGAGCAACTTATAGACAATATTCCGGAAGGAAACTATCGCGAAAAGATGAAACCCATTATAAAAGTGCCGGAGGGTACATATTATAATGCTGTGGAGGCTTCGCGCGGACGCTTCGGTGTGTTCCTTGAGAGCCACGGCGACAAGTCTCCTTATCGTTTGCACTATCGTGCCACAGGACTTCCGTTGGTGGCTATAATGGACGAGGCTTGCAGTGGAGAGAAAATCGCCGACCTCATTTCAATTGGCGGAACACTCGACTATGTGGTGCCCGACATCGATCGCTAACATGTTAAACCATACAAAACGGATATGTTTGACTTTAGTATAATAACAAATTGGTTTGACGGACTCTTGCGTTCGGTGCTTCCCGCATGGGGAGCAATCCTTGTGGAGTGCGTTGCCGTGGCGTTGATAGTAATTACTCTCTACGCCCTATTTGCGATATTCCTTATCTATTTTGAACGCAAAATATGTGCATTCTTCCAATGCCGTATCGGACCTAATCGTGTTGGTAAATGGGGACTTTTGCAGGTGTTCTCTGACGTGTTCAAAATGCTTACAAAAGGAAATTATTTTCTTGAAGAACACCGACCGCGTGGCTTATATGATAGCTCCGGTTATGGTGATTCTTGCTTCGTTCCTCACATTCTCCTGCATTCCCTGGAACAAGGGTGCTCAGGTGCTCGACTTTAATGTGGGTGTATTCTTCTTCCTTGCAGCTTCTTCGCTCGGAATAGTTGGTATTCTTCTTGCCGGAATAGGTAGTAGAAACAAGTATTCTCTAATCGGTGCAATGCGTGCCGGAGCTCAGATAATAAGCTACGAACTCTCTATCGGCATGACAATGCTTACGATGATAGCTCTCACCGGAACAATGCAATTTTCAGGGATTGTGGAAGGACAGGCTGACTGCTGGAATATTGTGAAAGGTCATGTACCTGCAGTAATCGCTTTCATTATATATTTGATAGCAGGTAATGCAGAGTGTAATCGTGGTCCTTTTGATCAGCCGGAGGCTGAGAGCGAATTGACAGCTGGTTATCACACAGAGTACTCGGGTATGAATTTCGGTTTCTACTATTTGGCAGAATACCTAAACCTCTTTATTTGTGCCTGCATTGCTGCCACCATTTTCCTTGGCGGCTGGATGCCTTTGCATATAGGTGTAGAAGGTTTTGATGGTGTCATGGACATGATTCCCGGTGCGGTTTGGTTTGTTGCCAAAGCCGTGTTCGTTACATTCCTTCTGATGTGGGAACGCTGGACTTTCCCGCGTCTGCGTATCGATCAGTTGCTTAATCTTGAGTGGAAATATCTTATTCCCATTTCAATGGCAAATCTCGTACTCATGGCGTTGATATCTCAGTTCGGACTTCATTTTTAATTTCAATAACGATTTAAGATGATGCAAAAAAGAAGTTATATAGGTGGTATATTTTTGGGGCGTAAAGACTCTCTGCGTAGGTTTGAAGACCACAATGAGAGAACTTTTTACCAAGAAAATAACGGAACAATATCCTGAGAACCGCAATGAACTCAAGATGTTTGACCGTTTTCGCGGTAGTCTCACCATGCCACATAATGAAAACAACGAACATAAGTGCGTGGCATGCCACCTTTGTGAGATGGCTTGTCCCAATGGTTCGATACAAGTAATTCATGAAATGGTTGAAACTCCCGACGGAAAGAAAAAACGTGTTCTCAAGGAGTACAACTATAATCTCGGTTGCTGCATGTTCTGTATGCTATGCGTAAACGCCTGCCCGCACGATGCAATTACTTTTGATCAAAGTTTCGAGAATGCAGTGTTCGATCGCAGCAAACTAATAATGCGTTTGAATCATGAAGGCAGCAAGGTAATGGAAAAACCTGCGCCTGCTCGTCCTGCTGCTGCAGTTAAACCGGCAGCACAACCTGTCGAAAATAATCAGCAACCCGCTGCCAACAGCTAAAACAATAAAGATTATGAATGCTGAATCAATAATATTTTACATTCTTGCCTTTGCGATACTCGCTTTCTCCGTTCTCACGGTTACAACAAAGCGTATTATCCGCTCGGCAATGTTCCTGTTCTTTACCCTTTTTGGGTACTGCGGGATTGTATTTCCTTTTGGGGTACACATTCCTCGGCTCTGTTCAGATGATGGTTTACGCCGGCGGTATCGTGGTGCTGTTTGTATTTTCGATATTGCTTACAAGTGCAAACAATGAGAAACTCGAGCAATTCAAACTCGGAAAATTGTTTGCGGCAGCCGTAACAAGTCTTCTCGGAGCTGTAATTGTACTTTTCATAATCATTACTCATAATTTCAAAGGCGCGATAACCAACCTTGTGCCCGATGAAAATACAACGTCAATTGCTACTATCGGACAAAACATGCTCTCGTTCGACAAATACGGTTACGTATTACCTTTCGAGGCTGTAAGTATTTTGCTTTTGGCGTGCATCGTGGGCGGATTGGTAATAGCACGTAAAAGATAATAAGGAGGATTAAAATGGTACACTTGGAATATTTTCTCATTCTTTCTGCCATAATGCTTTTTATAGGTATTTACGGCTTTCTTACAAGACGTAGTACACTGGCGGTGCTTATTTCGGTGGAGCTCATGCTCAATGCTTCCGATATTAACTTTGCCGTGTTCAATCGTTTACTCTATCCCGCAGGGCATGAAGGCTATTTCTTTGCCCTCTTCTCCATAGCCATATCGGCTGCAGAAACTGCCGTGGCCATTGCAATTATGATTGCTATCTATCGTAACGTTCGCAGCATACAGCTCAATCATATTAAAACCTTGAAATGGTAGTAACTAATTTGAAAGCATATTAATATTCCCATGGATTACTCATATACATTCTTAATTTTATTACTGCCGTTTCTGTCGTTTTTGTTCCTAGGACTGCTTGGCAAATTCTTGAGTCACCGTACAGCCGGACTTATAGGAACATTGACTCTCACTGTGGTCGCTGCTCTCTGCTACTATACGGCATATCAGTTTTTCACAACTCCGCGTACTCCCGAAGGACTTTATCAAACAGTTACCGCGTTCAATTTCCCGTGGTTGCCGTTCTTTGTTAATGGTCTCACGTTTGACATAGGTTTCTTGATAGATCCCATTTCGGCGATGATGCTTGTTGTGGTGGGCACGGTTTCTCTTGCTGTTCATATATATTCTTTCGGATATATGCACGGCGAAAGAGGTTTCCAGCGTTTCTACGCATATTTGAGTCTGTTTACAATGTCAATGCTCGGACTTGTGGTTGCAACCAACATCTTCCAAATGTATTTGTTCTGGGAGCTTGTAGGTGTTTCTTCATATCTGCTCATAGGCTTTTACTATACTCAGCCCGCAGCTATTGCCGCTTCAAAGAAAGCGTTTATAGTTACACGTTTCGCTGATCTCGGCTTCCTTATCGGTATTCTTATCTACGGATACTATTGCCAAACATTCAGTTTTGATTTCGTTGGCAATGCCGACAAGATAGCAGCGGGAGCATTCATGCTTCCCTCGGCTCTCTTGCTGATGTTTGTTGGTGGTGCCGGTAAGAGTGCAATGTTCCCGCTTCACATTTGGTTGCCCGATGCAATGGAAGGTCCTACGCCTGTCAGCGCATTGATTCACGCAGCCACGATGGTTGTTGCCGGTGTGTTCCAGGTGGCACGTATGTATCCGCTTTGGATAACTTATGCTCCCGAGGCTTTGCATATCGTGGCATACGTTGGCGCGTTCACAGCATTCTATGCTGCTGCCGTTGCTTGTGCCCAGTCGGACATTAAGCGTGTGCTCGCATTCTCTACAATTTCTCAGATTGCATTTATGATGGTTGCTCTCGGCGTTTGCACCGAATATGTAACAGGTCATGAACATCCTGGAAGCGTAGGTTATATGGCAGCTATGTTCCACCTCTTCACCCATGCAATGTTCAAGGCTTGCCTCTTCCTGTGCGCCGGTGCCATTATTCATGTGGTTCACAGCAACGAAATGTCGGCTATGGGCGGCATGCGCAAGTATATGCCTCTTACGCATATTACGTTCCTCATTTCTTGTCTTGCCATTTCGGGTATTCCTCCGTTCTCCGGCTTCTTCTCGAAAGACGAGATTCTTGCGGGATGCTTCGCATTCAGTCCTGTAATGGGTTGGATCATGACTGTGATTGCAGCAATGACTGCATTCTATATGTTCCACCTTTACTATGGCATTTTCTGGGGCACGGAAAACAAAGAACTCCACGGTGAACTTCACATGCACGAGGCTCCCAAGGTAATGACATTCCCCTTGATATTCCTTGCTCTTGTTACCTGCGTTGCGGGATTCATTCCGTTCGGTCATTTAGTAAGTGCCGATGGAATGTCGTATGACATCCACCTCAACTGGACTGTGGCAGGCACAAGCATTGTCATAGCTGTGGCTTCCATTGCTCTTGCCACCTTTATATATAAAGGCGAAAATCAACCGGTTGCCGTGGCTCTTGCTTCACGTTTCTCCTCGCTTCACAAATGGGCTTACCATCGTTTCTATATCGATGAAGTTTATCAGTTCGTAACCCATCGCATCATTTTTGCGTGCATATCAAAACCGTTCGCATGGTTTGACAAACACGTTGTCGATGGCATTCTCAACGGTCTCGCTTCCGGTTCCCATCGTGTGAGCTACCTCATTCGCGGATTCCAAAGCGGCGAGATACAGCAGTATGCTTACGTATTCCTCGTGGGTGCGTTGGTTCTCGTGTTGCTATTAATACTTTAACCCGATAAAACGTAAAAACAGATATGTTTCCATTACATTTATTTATAATAATACCGCTTCTGATGCTTCTTTTCCTTTGGCTTGCCAAGGGAGTGAATGCTGTGAGAGGTGTTATGGTTGCAGGAGCAAGCGCACTGCTTATAAGTTCTATCACTCTTGTGGTGATGTATCTCAATGCACGCCACGCAGGCGCAACCGAGGATATGCTCTTTACCATGGACTATACTTGGTTTGCCCCGCTTCATATAAACTACACTGTTGGTGTTGACGGCATTTCTGTGGCAATGCTTCTGCTGTCGTCCATCATTGTGTTTACCGGAACATTTGCTTCTTGGCGTCTCAAACCGCTCACCAAGGAATACTTCCTTTGGTTCACTCTTCTTTCTCTTGGAGTGTTCGGATTCTTTGTGTCGATTGACTTGTTCATGATGTTCATGTTCTATGAAATCGCGCTCATCCCCATGTACCTTCTCATTGGTTATTGGGGTACGGGACACAAGGAATATTCGGCAATGAAACTCACCCTTATGCTTATGGGTGCTTCCGCCCTTTGATGTGCGGTATCTTCGGAATCTTCTATGGCGCGGGCGGTCAGACCTTCAATGTTCTTGACCTTGCAAATCATACTAACGGAGCACACGCTATTCCTGTTGGTCAGCAGTACATATGGTTCCCCCTAACTTTTGTGGGATTCGGTGTGCTTGGTGCAATGTTCCCGTTCCACACATGGAGTCCCGACGGTCATGCTTCTGCGCCTACCGCAGTGTCCATGCTTCACGCCGGAGTGCTTATGAAACTCGGAGGCTACGGATGTTTCCGCATAGCAATGTTCCTCATGCCCGAGGCTGCACAGACTCTCGGTTGGATATTCCTGATTGTGATAGGCATCGGAGTCGTCTATGGCGCATTTTCCGCCTGTGTTCAAACCGACTTGAAGTACATAAATGCTTACTCTTCGGTTTCCCACTGCGGTCTTGTGCTTTTCGCCATACTCATGATTAACCGCACGGCTGCAACCGGTGCTGTGCTTCAGATGTTGTCTCACGGTTTGCTCACGGCATTGTTCTTTGCTTGCATCGGTATGATTTATCACCGTGCCCACACTCGCGATGTACGCGAATTGAGCGGACTCATCCGAATCATGCCTTTTATCTGTGTATGCTTTGTCATTGCAGGTCTTGGCAATCTCGGTCTCCCGGGATTCAGCGGCTTTGTTGCAGAAATGACAATCTTTGTGGGTTCATTCCAGCAAGCCGATACTCTTCACCGTGTTCTCACAATTCTTGCCACCACCAGCATTGTCATTACCGCCGTGTTCATCTTGCGTATGGTTGGTAAGGTAATGTATGGCGTTTGCACCAATGAGGCACACCTCAAGCTTCACGATGCGTCTTGGGACGAGAAAGTGGCAATTGCAACCCTTGTGGTTTGCATTGCAGGACTCGGTTTCGCTCCTCTTTGGATGAGCGATATGATTAGCAACAGCGTAGAGCCCATTGTGAACCACATCCAATCGGCTACCACGCAATTAACATCAGTAACATCACTATTGATTCCGTAAAGACATGGACTACACTCAATTTCTTTATATGCACGAGGAACTTGCCCTTTTGGCAGTCATTGTCATAATGTTTATCTACGACCTTGTGGCGTGCTCAGACCGCAAGGGTGGCAAACCGGTGCTCAATACAGCTGTTCCTGTTGTGCTTATGGCTGTTCTCACAGTTGTCAATGCCGTTCCCTGCGGAGGGGCTGCCGAAGCTTTCGGAGGAATGTATCAGTACACTCCTATGATGACAATAATGAAAACGGTGCTTAATATCGGTACTCTCATCGTGTTCCTTATGGCTCACTCCTATTTGCGTCGCGAAGAGAATCATGTGAAACAGGGAGAATTCTACATCCTCACCCTTTCCACATTGCTCGGTATGTATCTCATGATTTCCGCCGGACATTTCATTATGTTCTTTATTGGTTTGGAACTTGCTTCCGTGCCCATGACGGCTCTTGTGGCTTTCGACAAATGGCGTTCCACTTCTGCCGAGGCAGGTGCAAAATACATACTCGTGGCATTGTTCTCTAGTTCTCTTTTGCTCTATGGCATATCTATGATATACGGTGCCACAGGTACAATGTATTTCAACGACCTTGCAGGAAAGCTTGACGGAAGCATGCTCAACATTCTCGGACTCGTGTTCTTCTTCACGGAATGGGCTTCAAGATTTCGCTCGTACCCTTCCACCTTTGGACTGCCGACGTTTATGAAGGTTCTCCCACGGTAATAACAAGCTACCTTAGTGTAATCTCCAAGGGAGCGGCGGGATTTGTGCTTCTCACCACGCTCGTGAAAGTTTTTGCCCCGATGATAAGCGATTGGCAGGAAATCCTGTTCTGGATAATAATTGTTTCAATTACCATTGCCAACCTCTTTGCACTTCGCCAGAACAACATCAAACGATTCATGGCGTTCTCCGCAATTTCGCAGGCAGGCTATCTCGTGCTCGGCGTAATTCCCGGCACTGCCCAGGGCATGACATCCTTGGTGTTCTACCTTCTTGTATACCTTGCAGCCAACCTCGGTGCATTTGCGGTTATCAATGCGGTGGAACAAAACAGCGGCAAGATATGTATAAGCGAATACAACGGTCTCTATAAGACAAACCCCAAGCTCTCGTTCCTCATGACCTTGTGCTTGTTCTCGCTTGCGGGAATACCGCCGTTCGCAGGCTTCTTCTCCAAGTTCTTTGTCTTCATGGCTGCGTTCCATTCCGGCTTCCATTTGCTGGTATTCATTGCTTTGGTCAATACGATAATCTCTCTTTACTACTATCTGATTATTGTAAAAGCAATGTACATCAATCCCAACGACAATCCGATTGAAACATTCCGCAGCGACAACTACACGCGAGTAGCGCTGTTGCTTTGCACTGCCGGTGTATTGCTTCTCGGCATCGCAAGCTGCGTTTACGGAACAATCGATTCCCTCAGCTACGGTATCGACATTCCCGCCATTGCTTCTGCATGCTGCGGAAAATAATACCGTAACCATATTAAAATAAAATCCGGTGTCAAAAACGACATCGGATTTTTTTGTTTCATCTTAATAAGAATATTTCAGACGCGGCAACGCCATAGCACCTTTTCTTCACAAACGTCCGAACCTCGTTAACACTTTACGTATTTCTTTGTCCAGTGAAATGGCGCGATTAATGTACATGGGATGACGAAATTTGTTCTTGTCGAAATCTCTGTAAAGGTAAGCATTCGAATCTTTCACGGCATTGAAAACCTTTTTCTGCCATAGGGCGCAGTACAGGTCCTACACCTTCTTTCCCCAGCCGAGATAAACCTTTCCCACCGCTTTTAAGCTCGCAATGTCTTCGTTGGAACAGAAAAGCAGAGGCGATTTGCAACTCCCGGCAACTTCCAAGGCTTGCTGCAAATTGGCATTGCGCAGATTAAACAGGTTATACAACAGAACAACACCGTTCAATTTCTTCTGCTCTCCTATATAAGAACCATCGAAAATCTTTTTAAGAAACCTCATGGTCGGGTCGGCGGAAAACTGCTTCCAACAATCATTCTTACCGGTTATGTCCGACAATGCAGCCAAAGTCCCGCAGTCTGAAACATCCACTACAGGTTTTGCACTTCCCGGGTTAACCAAAACGGCAGCACCGATCACATTCCAACCCTCGCCGAATTGCAGAACTGTGTTAAGACGAAAAGCAAATCCGTCATCAATTAAAAATCGGGCGTAAACATTCATGGCTTTATAATTACGGATTATGAAAAATCGTTTTGCATTTATTGTACAACACAAATATAGAAAGATTTTGGATAAATGCAAAAAATATTCGGTAACAAGCCGAACTGTATTCATAGGCACATACCTTCAAGGGACACTTTCGGAAGTGTTACAAATCATCCCCCGAAGGAGCAAAAAAGAACATAAAAAAAAATCGGTAATGATAGCAACAAAAATACCCCGCTGCGGCACATCGAAAAACACACAAGGCTTATCGCAAAAAATACAAGCCATATATTTTTAAAATACAAGGCACTTATTTCAAAATATATGCCTTGTATTTTTCGCGTTTATAAATATCTGAAAAAGAATGTCTTTTTGAAAACGGTTTTTAAGCGGAAAAAGAGACTGTTTTCCCGGGATTAATTGAGACTGTACCGGGTGTGGAATAAGTTCTTCGGAGGCGGGGCGAACGTTTCGGGATATGGCGGATTTCTTCTTGTTGGCGGACAGCAAAATTCCAATAACGGGTGAATATGTATCGATGTTGAGCGGATATTTTCCAATGTGGGGCGGGGAAGAATGCGATGGCGGGGGGCGCGGAATGGCTCTTACGAATATTCTTTTTATATTTGCATCATTGCATACGGCTTTAATTTTATATAATATCAAGTAAAATGAATTTTTTGTCAAGGAGTTTTTGTGGTCTTTTCTGTTGGTTTGTGCCGCTATGGGTGCAGGGGCGCAGGGGTGTGGGTTCGCTTGCCGGCGAAAAGCTGCCTGTGTGCCTTATCCTGCTGAAATTGTTGTGGGTAACGAGGATTTCTGTGTTGCCGACAGACAGTGCGTAAACGTTTCCTCAAAGGAAGCGGAAGATGTTTTTGCGGTTTCCACGTTTACGTGTGATTTCAAGAATGTGAATTGGAACGTGAAAAACGGCAAGGGCAAATGTAAAGGGTAATATCACCATTGCGCGACCGGGAAACGACCAGCAATGCCGATGAAATCATAAAGAATGCGGGGCTGAAGCCCGATGCCTCAAACAAGGAGGCTTATGTGTTGTTTGCCGACAGGGACGGTGTTGTCATTGAAGCTTATACGGCTGCGGGTGTGTTTTTATGGCATTCAGACTCTCAGACAGCTTACCTATGAGGATGCGTCAGGAAATCTGAAGGTGAGAGCCGTGAAGATTTCCGATGCCCCGGCTTTGAAGTATCGCTGGTTAATGGACGATTGGAACAGGGGACCGATTCCCAATGTGGAATATGTGAAAAAGCAAATCCGTATTCTTTCAGAATATAAGATTAACGGCTACTGTATATACGGAGAGAATATCTTTGAATCGAAGAAGTATCCGCAGATTAACATGCGTGGGGCTGTGGTTACGCCTGAAGAGGTGAAGGAACTCGTGGAGTATGGCAAAAAATATCATGTGGAGCTTGTGCCGCAACAGGAGTGTCTTGGTCATATGCACTATACTTTGCGCGAGGGAGGCTTTGACGATATTGCGGAACGCCCGAGGGACAGATTGTAAGCCCCGCAGTGGAACGGACTTATACATTTCTGAATGATTATCTGGGCGAGATTGTTCCTGAACTTCGAGAGTGATTTTTGTGCATGTGGGTTGCGACGAGGCTTTTGAGCTTGGTCTCGGCAAGAGTAAGGATATGGTTCGCGAACTCGGGCTTGACGGAACGTTTTTCAAGCATTTGCAGCGCGTTTGCGGGCTTCCTGCCATTAGGACAAGAAGGTTCTATTTTGGGCTGACGTGGCAGAGAACAAGAA